>Ga0326511_10001015_pt1 | contig 23932 bp, 18 predicted proteins | sample 0_2496_0518_D_FD_203701 | JGI IMG/M metagenome (GOLD analysis project Ga0326511, IMG submission 203701) | Bovine rumen microbial communities from UC Davis, California, United States - 0_2496_0518 | ecosystem: Host-associated > Mammals > Digestive system > Stomach > Rumen | place: USA...
TGTCATGCCCATGCGCTGTCGGAAGGTGCGTGTGATGTTGAGTGCGTTGCCGAATCCGGTCATCTGGGCTATCTCGACGATGGTGCGGTTGGTCTGTTCCAGAAGCAGTATGGCCTTCTTCAGCCTGAAGTCGCCGAGATACTGCTCCGGCGTCTGTCCTGTGATGTCGTTCAGACGGTTGTGGAAACTGCTTCGGCTCATGTTCGTGAGGGTAACCATCTCGTCGGTCTTTAGCTGCGGGTTGGTGTAGTGCTGTTCGAGCCACTCGTTGAGCTGTTCAATGAACTTCCTGTCCTCCTCGTTCTTAAAGGTCTTCTCACCAGCGAGCTTCAGTTGTCTGAGGTTTTCGCGATGCATGAGGTGTCGCTGTCTCAGGTACATGAGCAGTAGCGAGACGGCTCCCACGAGGAACATATAAATCCAGATGGCGTTCTTCGAGAGCATGAAGTATGGCGGGACGACAATCTCCAGTTCCCGCTGGTCGTAGCTGTCGGGCGACTCCAGCAGGAACGCTTTCACCTTCAGCCGGTAGGTACCTGTCGGCAGGGCGTTGTAGGTGATGGTTCGCGTCTTGTCGGCCGTGCGCCATTGCTGGTCGTATCCCTCAAGCAGGTACTGGTAGTGTACACGGTGTTGCAGCTGGTAGTTGAGTGAAGCGAACCTGACGCTGATGACGTTGTCGTGCGTGGGCATAGCGACGCTCTTGGCCTCGGGTATGTAATAGTCGTAGGTGTTGTTGAATCGTGGGCTGAGCATTTCGCCGTTGAGGTAGAAGTCTGTGATGCGCAGCTTCAGCATGGAACCGTTACCGGTTGAGAGCTTCTTTCGGTCCACAGTATAGTACCCGTGGAGCGTTCCTATGAGCACGATGTCGTCGGGCAGGGCTACGGCTGCTCCTTCTGAGCAGATGGTCTCATCGACGCCCTCGAGGCTTCCGAAGGTGGTGAATATCTTCTTCTGCGTGTCGAACGAGCTGAGAACGTGGTCGGTGGCAAGCCATACGTTGTTTCTGTGGTCTATGGCAATGCTTTTGATCTCGTCCGACGACAGTCCGTCCTTCATGGTGAATGTCTCGAAATACCAAATGCCTTTTCTGTCCTTTCCGATGGCGTGTGACAATCCGCCTCCGTTAGTGCCTACCCACATGGAACCCATGTTGTCGGTGACGAGTGTGACGATGTCTGTGCTGTAGAGGATATTGTCGGGCTTCAGCTCTGAGTTCTCGAGTTTCTTGACGCTAATGTTATTGTTGCGGAGCGATAGTATGAGTATGCCGTCCGTGGAGCCTGCCCACACGTTGCCGTCGCTGTCGAGTGCCACGGTGCGGATCTTCTTGAACGTGTTGCGGGGGTATCGTCGCATGACGTTTTTAGAGTGGTAGGCCTTGTAGCCTCTCTGCTTGTCGGTCACAAGTATGTTGACGCCTCCGCCGTAGGTGGCTACCCAGATGTTACCTTGACGGTCTTCAACAGCCTGGTATGCTGCATCGCTGCTGATGGAGTATTCGTCGTTGTCGTCGTGGTGGTAGTTCTTAATGTCGAATCCTCCGTTGTCCAGGGGCTTGATGTGGAACACGCCGTGATCCTTTGAGCAGAGCCAGTAGTTGCCCTTGGAGTCCTGTGTGAATCCGTAGGGTCGTCCAATGGGGTGCCCCTGAGAGTCATGTGTGATGGCTGTGCGTGATCCGTCGGGGCGTATGACGAACATCGTGTTGTTCTTGTTGCCGAGGAACAGTAGCTTGCGCTTCTTATCGTAGTACATGGCTCGCACCTCGTTGTCTAATGGCGAGTCTGACTCAGGTACGAGCATCGACTTTGTGATGACGTTCTTCAGTATCTCGAGCTTCTCCAGTCCGTGCCGGTTGGTTGACTCCCAGACGACGCCCTCATCGAGCTCGCAGGCGGCGTGTACGGTATTGGACAGGTTCCAGGGGTTTATGGGGTCGTTGTGGAAGTACTCGAACTCATCGGTCTCGCGGTTGTAGTAGCCGTAGCCTCCGTGGTTCAGGATGATCCACACGGTGCCCATGGACTCGTGGATGGTTGCTCCGAAGGAGTCGTATTCGGGAGCGGGTACGTTGTGCAGGAAACGCTTGGTGTCTTTCGATGCAGGCTTGTATCGGCAGACGCCGTTCTCCACGTCCGAGTACCAGATGATGCCGTAGCTGTCGACGTAGAGTGCCGAGATGCTGGTGGGCGCCTGTGTGATGAATGTCGGTGGCTGTCCGTACGAGAAGGTGAGTATCTTGCCTGACTCTGTACCAACGTAGATGTTGTAGCCGTTTGAGTAGAGGTTGGTCACCTTTTCCTCGGGGAAGTAGCTTTTGCGCTCCACGACGAGGTTGTTGATGTCCAGACGGTGGACGCCCTTGTCGGTGCCTACCCAGATGTCGTTATGGTAGCCCTCAGCCATACAGGTGACGTTGAGTCCATTGCTGGTGATGAGTTGCGGTTCGTTGTTCGCGGGGTTGTTCTGGTCCAGCCGCATCTTGTAGACGCCGACGCCGTCCATCGATGCCAGCACGTCGCCGTTGTTGGTGACCACCAGGGGGTAGTTGGTTCTCAGATCCTGACTGCCGCTGACGTTCTCCAGAGGGTTGACAATCTTGTCCTTCCGGCGGTCTACGACGAAGACGTGTCCGTCGTACATTCTCATCCAGACGTTCTGCCAGTTGTCGATGACCATGTCCATGATGCGGTTGTGTAGCCCTGGAATGTGGCTGGCGTTGCCGGTCATGTAGTTGTAGAAGTTGTATCCGTCGAAACGTGACAGACCGTTCCAGGTAGCTATCCAGATGTATCCGTAGTCGTCCTGTTCTATCTTCGAGATGGTGTTACTACACAGTCCGTCGTCGGCCGAATAGTGCGACAGCGAGGCCTGGAACCTCTGTGCGCCGGCGGCGAGGGCCAACAAACTGAGCAGCAGGGTCGTTGCTATGTTGCGATATAGTCGTTTCATGACGGTGTAGTCCTTTTTCCGCGGCTAAATTACACAAAAAACCTCAGATACGGAAATTTTTCGTGCAAAAATACAATTTTTTTAGAAAAAAAAGGTGAAAAAATTTGGAATATATCAAAAAAATACCTATATTTGCAGAGAAAACTATAAACCGGTAAACATTTTGAGTTATGGCGAAGTACAATATTACCGAGAAGAAAGAGAAAGAGGCCGTTTATCGAAGCCTTGTGAGCCCTAGGCTGATGGACGAGATGAAGGAGAAAATTCTGGATATCATCGTGATGCAGAAGAAGTACAAGGACAAACACTACTCTGCCCGCAAGCTGGCCGAGGATCTTGGTACGAATACACGCTATATCTCTGCCGTCGTCAACGTGAAGTTCCACATGAACTATACGTCGTTCATCAACAAGTACCGTATTGAAGAGGCGATGTCCATCCTTGTAGACCGCCGTTACCAGGACTTGAATATGCAGGACGTGAGCGACATGGTGGGCTTTGCCAACCGTCAGTCGTTCTACGCGTCGTTCTTTAAGAATATGAACATGACGCCCCGTGAGTACCGTCTTCAGCATCAGGTGGCCCACCCGTCGGCCAAGAGCACGAAGTCGACCAAGAGCACGAAGTCTACCAAGGGTACGAAGTCGGCCAAGGGTACGAAATCGACGAAGGCGGCAACATCGGCTAAGACCAAGAACTGAGTCCTTTCTTTTATCATGCAGCCATTCAACTACCGCGACGAGCGTTTCGCTGATCTCCAGCTGCTGCGTTACCGCTTGCCGGGCTTCCGGCAGCTGACGCTCCGGCAGAAGCGCCTCGTCTACTATCTTGCGCAGGCCACCCTTTACGGCCGCGACATCACTTTCGACCAATATGGACGTTACAACCTCCTCATCCGTCGGACGCTGGAGACGGTCTATACAGACCTGCGTGTAGACCGCGAGACGGCCGAATTCCAAGCCCTGGAGGTTTACTTGAAGCGTGTCTGGTTCTCCAACGGCATACACCACCACTACGGTTGCGAGAAGTTCGTGCCGGGGTTCACGAAGGAGTATATGCGTAGCGTCCTCCATCAGGTTGACGCCCGACGGCTGCCGCTGGCCGATGGTCAGACGGTCGACGCTCTCTGCGATCTGCTGGAACCTGTTATCTTCGACCCCGCCGTGTTGCCCAAGCGTGTTAACAAGGCCGACGGCGAGGATCTCGTCAAGACCTCGGCCTGCAACTTCTACCATGGCGTCACACAGCAGGAGGCCGAGGACTACTATGCCGCCATGAAGGGCGACGGCAGCGACCCTGAGCCACCGTCCTACGGTCTGAACACCACGCTCATGAAACGCAACGGACGTCTCTGCGAGGAGGCGTGGACCGTCGACAGCCGCTACGGTAATGCTCTGCGCCACATCGTCTACTGGCTGGAACGGGCGGCACAGGAGGCCGAGAACGAGGCCCAGCGTGATGTCATCCTCCGGCTTGTCGACTACTACCGCACGGGCGACCTGCGTACCTTCGATGACTACTCCGTTCGCTGGCTACGCTGTCTCGACGGTCGTGTGGATTTCATCAACGGCTTCATCGAGGTCTACGGCGACCCCCTTGGACTGAAAGGCACATGGGAGGGACTTGTCGAGTACATCGACGAGGACGCCACCCAGCGTACCCGTACTATTGCACGTCATGCCCAATGGTTCGAGGACCACTCGCCCGTTGACCCCCGTTTCCGCAAGCCGGTGGTCAAGGGCGTTTCCGCGAACGTCATCTGTGCCGCCATGCTGGGAGGCGAAGAGTACCCATCGACGGCTATCGGCATCAACCTGCCCAACGCCGACTGGATACGTGCCCGTCACGGCTCGAAGAGCATTACCATATCCAATATTACCGAGGCCTACAACAAGGCTGCCCACGGCAACGGATTCCGTGAGGAGTTCGTCGACGACAAGGCTACGCTGGCCATGATCGAGCGTTACGGCGACCTCTGCGACGACCTGCATACCGACCTCCACGAGTGTCTGGGACACGGCAGCGGACAACTGCTGCCGGGTGTTGACCCCGACGCCTTGAAAGCCTACGGCAATACCATTGAGGAGGCCCGTGCCGACCTCTTCGGACTCTACTACATAGCCGACGCTAAGCTTGTCGAACTACACCTGTTGCCCGACGGCGAGGCCTACCGTTCGCACTACTACACGTACATGATGAACGGTCTGATGACGCAGCTCATACGCATCACTCCCGGCAACCAAATAGAGGAGGCACACATGCGCAACCGCGCACTCATTGCCCACTGGTGTCTGGCTCATGCCGACAGCCCTCAAGAGGGTGGGGAACCAGCCATGAGCCTCGTCAGACGTGACGGAAAGACCTTCCTCCACATCAGCGACTACGAGCGCCTGCGACAGCTCATTGCACAGCTGCTGGCCGAAGTGCAGCGTATCAAGAGCGAGGGGGACTACGAGGCAGCCCGGAGGCTCGTCGAGGACTATGCTGTTCACGTGGACCCCGTGCTCCACGAGGAAGTGCTCGAACGTTACCGCCAGCTTGACCTGGCGCCCTACAAAGGCTTCATCAACCCACAGCTCATACCCATCCTCGATGCTAGCGGCGAGATATCGGATGTCGATGTCAGCTATAGCGAGAGCTACAGCCACCAGATGCTCCGCTACAGTCAGGAGTACGGCACGCTGATTTGATTGAGAGATTGGGAGATTGAGAGATTGAGAAATTGAGAGATTGAGAAATTGAGAAATTGAGAGATTGAGAAATTGAGATGGAGATACAGGATGTTGTCAAGGAAATCAAACAGTCGTTCCGACAGATGATGGACGGCTCCGTCGCACAGTCCATGCGCGACAAGGGCGTCGACTACCACCTCAACTGGGGAGCCACCATCCCACGCCTCCGACAGATGGCCGACGAACTGAGAATGAAGTTGGAAAACCAGTCCGCCGAAATCCCCGCCGATAATACAATGGCGGCAGCAAACTCTACACTCTACACTCTACACTCTAAACTCTACGCACTCTCCATCGCTCTCTGGAAAGAGAATGTGCGCGAGTGCAAGATCCTTGCCACTATGCTTATGCCCCCCGACGAGATACTACCCGAGGTCGTCGACATCTGGATGGAACAGACAGAGACACTCGAAGTGGCTGAGCAGGCAGCCATGAACCTCTACTGCCGATTGCCCTATGCACCGCAGAAGGCCTTCCAGTGGATAGCCTCCGACAAACCCCTCTACCAGCTCTGCGGCTTCCACGTTCTCAGCCGACTCTTTATGAACGGACAGGAACCCAATGAACGAGGCATCAACGAGTTCCTGGACCAGGCCCTCGCCGCACTACAGCAGCAGGCCGCTCCCGCTGGCACCATCGCTCCCACTCCCGCTGGCACCATAGCTCCCACTCCCGCTGGCACTATCGCTTCCACTCCCGCTGGCACCATCGCTCCCACTCCCGCTGGCACTATCGCTCCCACTCCCGGCGTTTCAACGCCGGGCACCTCCCCCGGCCCCTCTCCCTCCACCTCCCTCATCCTCGCCGTCCGCAAGGCCGCCATGAATAGCATCTCTCACTTCGCAGATCTCGGTCTCGTCTACGAACGGCTCGCCGACAGCGCCCTCAGAAACTACACAAGAGGAAGGTAAAGCTCGACGGCCCGAAGGGAAAGTCTCGCTCGGCTCTGTCGCTTGCCTAACCTCACAACGGGAATTCCCGAAGTGAGGTTTTTTTCTTAAAAAATGAAATTAATTTGGTTTTTTCGGTACTTATTTGTACCTTTGTGCGGTTTTATGAAGTTGATATCAGATGAAAGAGAATGTACTGGCGGCTGTTGAGCGTATACTCGACGGCTACCACAAGATAAACAACCACCGCAGGACGCCAGAGCGTTATACGATTCTCAGGGCAGTCTATGAGATGGAAGGCCATTTCTCGCTGGAGGAGTTGGGCGAGAAACTGTCCGGCGATTACCGTTTCCCGGTGAGCCGTGCGACGCTTTACAACACGCTGAAATTGTTCATGGAATTGCGTTTGGTTGTGCGTCACCGTTTCCAGGGTTCGACGGTCTATGAGGCCTGCTACGACAACAAGTGGCATTGCCACCAGATGTGTACGGTCTGCGGTAGTGTGAGTGAGGTCCGTTCCCGCGAGGTTGTTGAGGCCATCAGCAACCTTCACTTGAAGCGTTTCCGCAAGGACGGCTTCACCTTATATATATACGGCATCTGTTCTGCGTGTCAGGGCAAGCTGACCCGTCAGAAGAACAAGGAGCTGAAGGCCGCTGAGACAGCCAAGAAGGCTGCCGCGGAGGCTAAGGCTTCTACCCGTCAGGCTGTCAAGAAGCCGGCAAAGAATTCGGCCGTACAGTCTGCCACGAAGGAGAAAGTTAAGAATAAAGATAGAAAGAAACAACAATGAACAAAGGAAAAGTTGACGTTCTGCTGGGACTCCAGTGGGGCGATGAAGGAAAAGGTAAGGTGGTCGACGTGCTGACCCCGAAGTATGATGTGATAGCCCGTTTCCAGGGTGGTCCTAATGCTGGCCACACGCTGGAGTTCGAGGGTCAGAAGTACGTATTGCGCTCGGTGCCCTCTGGCATCTTCCAGGGTGGCAAGGTGAACATCATCGGCAATGGCGTGGTCCTTGCCCCGGATTTGTTCATGGACGAGGCAAAGGCCCTGGAGCAGAGTGGGCACGAGCTGAAGTCGCGTCTTCACATCTCTAAGAAGGCGCATCTGATTATGCCCACGCACCGTGTGCTGGACGCAGCCTACGAGGCTCAGAAGGGTAAGAACAAGGTGGGCACCACGGGCAAGGGCATTGGTCCGACGTATACCGACAAGGTGAGCCGCAACGGTCTGCGTGTGGGCGACATCTTGGACGGCTTCGACGAGAAGTATGCTGCCGCCAAGGCCCGTCACGAGGCCATCCTGAAGTCGCTGAACTTCGAGTACGACATCACAGAGGTGGAGAAGAAGTGGCTGGAGGGCATTGAGTACCTGCGCCAGTTCCCCATCGTCGACAGCGAGCACGAGATCAACAACATCCTGAAGAGCGGCCAGAGTGTGCTTTGCGAGGGTGCCCAGGGCACGATGCTCGACATTGACTTCGGCTCCTATCCTTTCGTCACCTCCTCGAACACCATCTGCGCCGGAGCCTGCACGGGTCTGGGCATCGGTCCTAACAAGATTGGCGACGTCTACGGTATCATGAAGGCCTACTGCACACGCGTCGGTGCCGGTCCGTTCCCCACGGAGCTGTTCGACGAGACGGGCAAGAAGATCCGTGACCTGGGCCACGAGTATGGTGCCGTCACCGGCCGTGAGCGCCGCTGCGGCTGGATAGACCTCGTGGCGCTGAAGTATTCTATCATGGTCAACGGCGTGACGAAGCTCATCATGATGAAGAGCGACGTTCTGGACGGCTTCGACACCATCAAAGCCTGTGTGGCCTACAAGCAGAACGGTGAGCAGATAGACTACTTCCCCTACGACATTGAGCACGGCATTGAGCCTATCTACAAAGAGCTGCCGGGTTGGAAGACCGACATGACGAAGTTCACCAGCGAGGAGCAGTTCCCGCAGGCTTTCAAGGACTACATCACGTTCCTTGAGGAGCAGCTTGAAACTCCCATCGCCATCATCTCCATCGGTCCAGACCGCGACCAGACAATCGTTAGAAAATGAAACCAAGCATACCCAAAGGAACACGCGACTTCGGCCCTCAGGAGATGGCCCGTCGCAACTATATCTTCAATACTATCCGCGAGGTCTACGAGCTCTATGGCTTCCAGCAGATAGAGACGCCGGCCATGGAGACGCTCCAGACGCTCATGGGCAAATATGGCGAGGAGGGCGACAAGCTGCTGTTCAAGATTCTGAATTCAGGCGACTTCCTGAGCAAGGTCAGCGACGACGAACTCAAGGAGCGTAACGCCCTGCACCTGGCCGCTCGGCTGTGCGAGAAAGGCCTGCGCTACGACCTTACCGTCCCTTTTGCCCGCTACGTGGTGATGCACCGTGAGGAACTGCAGCTGCCGTTCAAACGCTATCAGGTGCAGCCCGTCTGGCGTGCCGACCGTCCTCAGAAAGGCCGCTACCGTGAGTTCTACCAGTTCGACGGCGACGTCGTCGGTAGCGACTCCCTGTTGAACGAGGTGGAGCTGATGCAGATTGTCGACACCGTCTTTTCACGTTTCGGCGTGCGTGTCCAGATTAAGATCAACAATCGTAAGATACTCACCGGTATCGCCGAGGTGATAGGTGCAGCCGATAAGATTGTCGACATCACTGTGGCCATTGACAAGCTCGACAAGATTGGCATCGACAACGTCAACGCCGAGCTGCGCGAGGACGGGCTGACCGAGGAGCAGATCCAGAAGCTGCAGCCCATCATCCTGCTCCAGGGTACGAACGAAGAGAAACTCAATACCATCGCCAAGGTGCTCGCCGACAGCGAGACGGGCATGAAGGGCGTCGAGGAGACACGCTTCATCCTTGAAATGCTCAACGGCACGGCGGCAGCAAACTCTACACTCTACACTCTCAACTCTCAACTCGAACTTGACCTGACGCTGGCACGCGGTCTGAACTATTATACCGGTGCCATCTTCGAGGTGAAGGCCCTTGATGTGCAGATAGGCTCCATTACCGGCGGTGGTCGTTATGATAACCTCACCGGCATCTTCGGAATGCCGGGCATCTCGGGTGTCGGCATCTCGTTTGGCGTAGACCGTATCTACGACGTGCTGAACCAGCTCGACGCCTACCCGAAGGACGCCATCAGCAGCACCCGTCTGCTGTTCATCAACTTCGGCGAGAAGGAGACGGCCTACTGTATGCCCATCGCCGCACAGGCCCGTCAGGCTGGCATTCGTACAGAGGTGTTCCCCGATGCTGCGAAGATGAAGAAGCAGATGGCCTATGCCAACCAGAAGCAGATACCGTTTGTCGCCCTAGCCGGCGACAATGAGATTGCCGAGGGCAAGGTGACCCTGAAGGACATGACCACCGGCGAGCAGACGATGCTCACGGCCGATGAGCTCATCAAGAAGGTCGGCGAGTTGTCGTAAAATGTCATAATAACGTAGTAACGTTATAACGAAATAAAAAAAAGAGACAATGAAAAAGATTCTGACGGCGCTGATAACGCTCCTGCTGCTCACGTCGGCAACGGATAGCGACAAGGTGACGACCATCTTCGTCATCGGCGACTCCACGGCCGCCCAGAAGGATATTTCTGGAGGTAAGCAGGAACGTGGCTGGGCGATGGCTCTGGCGTGCTACTTTGACGACAACATCCGTGTCGATAACCACGCTGTCAACGGGCGCTCCTCGCTGAGCTTCTTTAACGAGGGACGCTGGCAAAAGGTGCTCGACAGCATGAAGCCCGGCGACTATGTCATCATACAGTTCGGACACAACGACGAGAAGCCCAAGGCCGACCGTCATACCGACCCCGGCTCCACGTTCGACTATATGCTGGCACGCTATGTCCGCGAGACACGCGAGCACGGTGGCATACCCATCTTGATGAACTGCGTCGTCCGCCGCAACTTCTTCGTCAACGCCCCTGATAACGACGATGACGAGAAACTGCGCACCACGACGTTCAAGGATGGTGTGAAGATGGTCGAGGGCGACTCGCTCATCGACACACACGGACTCTACCGGGTGGCACCGCGCGACGTGGCACAGCGTATGAACGTCCACTTCGTTGATGCCAACCAGATTACCCACGACCTGGAACAGGGACTGGGTACCGAGGCCTCGAAGAAGCTGCATATGTGGTTCAAGCCCGGCGAAGAGCCGAGCGTGCCCGAAGGCCGTCAGGACAACACCCATTACAACGTCTACGGCGCCCATGTCGTGGCCCGTCTGCTGGCCGACGCCCTCTGTCAGGAGATACCCCTCCTCAGCAAGTACCGTCTCGAAGCCGACATCGCCGTCGATCCCAATGGTCGTGGTGACTGCCTATCTATCGGCGAAGCCATCGCCAAAGCCCAACAGTCATCAAAGTCCGAGGTCGTCATACAGCTGTTTGGCGGCAAGTGGCAACAGCCCCGACTGCCGAAAAAACCACGTATCAAGTTCTTGCTGCGTGAGGGGGCAGAGTGGGAGTAGCCTCTCTCGCACGCACGTGTATATAATAATGTGTAACTGTGATTTTCTGAAACGATGAAATACGGATTTATCAAGGTGGCCGCAGCGGTTCCTGCCGTCAGGGTGGCCGATACGGAGTACAACGTCCTCCAGGTGGAGAGCCTCATAGCACAGGCCGAAGGACAGGGCGTCGAGATACTGGTGTTCCCGGAGCTATGCCTGACGGGCTACTCTTGTCAGGACCTGTTCAAGGAGCAGTTGCTCATCGACAAGGCCGAGGAGGCTCTGCTGACACTCCTCGACTTCACCCGTAAGCTCGACGTCATCAGCGTGGTAGGACTGCCCGTACAGGTAGGCGGTCTGCTCTACAACTGTGCCGCCGTCGTTCAGGGCGGACAGCTGTTGGGCGTGGTGCCGAAGACCTACCTTCCCAACTACGGCGAGTTCTATGAGAAACGCTGGTTCGCATCGGCCCACGACATGACCGCAACGGAAATCTTCCTCGCGGGCAGTCCCATACGCATCACCCCTGATCCGCAGATATTCACCACCACCGACGGTGTGAACTTCGGCATCGAGATCTGTGAAGACGTATGGGCACCGACACCACCTAGCAACCGCCTGTCGCTGGCTGGTGCCGACATCATCCTGAACCTCTCGGCAAGCAACGAGCTCATCGGCAAGCACGAGTACCTGAAAGCCCTGCTCGCGCAACAGAGCGCACGCACGATGTCGGGCTACGTCTATGCCAGCTGCGGCTTCGGAGAGTCCACGCAGGACGTCGTCTACGGCGGCAACGCCATGGTCTTCGAGAATGGCCATCTTCTTGTCGAGGGCGACCGGTTCTCGTTCCAGCCCCAGCTTAAGACTGAGCAGATAGACGTAGAACGGCTGTGTACCGAGCGACGCATGAACTCCACGTTCATCACCGCACAGGCACGGATGCGCCAGTCCGTCGTTACTATCTCCTGCAAGCCCGTCGAACATCATGAATTTGTCTTGGAACGTGCCGTTGAGGCCCATCCCTTTGTGCCCAAGGAAGCACGTAGGAAGGCCGACTGTGAGGAAATATTCAATATCCAGGTGGCCGGACTCGCCAAGCGTCTCTACCACATCAATGGCCAGAAAGCGGTTATCGGCATCAGCGGTGGACTCGACTCCACGCTGGCCCTGCTCGTGACCGTCAGGGCGTTCGACAAACTGGGACTGGACCGTCGTGGCATCATCGGTATCACGATGCCTGGATTTGGAACTTCTAACCGTACCCACGACAACGCCTTGAAGCTGATGAAGGAACTGGGTATCACGATGCGTGAAATCAGCATCGTCAAGGCCGTCACGCAGCACTTCGAGGACATCGGTCACGACCCCGAGCGTCACGACACGACCTATGAGAACTCACAGGCACGTGAGCGCACGCAGATCCTGATGGACGTGGCCAACAAGGAGAACGCCATCGTCATCGGCACCGGCGACCTCTCGGAACTGGCGCTGGGATGGGCCACCTACAACGGCGACCACATGTCCATGTACGGCGTCAATGCCGGCGTACCGAAGACACTCATACAGTACCTCGTCCGTTACTATGCCGATTGCATCTCCGGTGGCACGCCCATTCAGGCAACGCTGCTCGACGTTATTGACACCCCCATCTCGCCTGAACTCATCCCAACGAACGAGCGTGGCGACATCAAGCAGAAGACCGAAGATCTCGTCGGCCCCTACGAGCTGCACGACTTCTTCCTCTATTATTTCCTGCGCTACGGCTTCCGTCCTGCCAAGATTATGTTGCTGGCAAAGAAAGCCTTCGACAGCGTCTACGACGAGGCCGTCATCAAGAAGTGGCTACAGACCTTCTGTCGCCGGTTCTTTAACCAGCAGTTCAAGCGCTCCTGTCTGCCAGACGGTCCGAAGGTGGGCTCCGTGAGCCTGTCGCCGCGTGGCGACTGGCGAATGCCGAGTGATGCTGTCAGCACCCTGTGGCTCAAGGACTTGGAATAACAAATAATGGCCATCGAAAAGATGGCCATTATTGTATGTCTAAAGCAAAACCGTCTACGGCATTTGACGGAGAGCAGCAATCAGCGTGTTGTTCTCCGTTTTTGTTCCGATGGTCACGCGCAGGCAGTTCTGGCAGAGCTGGATGCGTGAACGGTTGCGAACAATGATCCCCTCATCCACCAGATAGTCGTACGTCTTCTGGGCATCGTCCATGCGTGCCAGGAAGAAGTTGGCCTCCGTGGGGAATACCTCCTGACAGATAGGCAGCAGACGGAAGGCGTCGATGACACGTGTGCGCTCCTGCAACAGCATCCGCACCCACTTGTCGACTTGGAACGGGTCTTTCAATGCTTCCAACGCCTGACGTTGTGTCAGCAGGTTCACGTTATAGGGGTATTTCACCTTATTGAATATATCGATAATCTCCTTCGAGGCAAACGCCATTCCCAGACGGATGGCTGCACAGCCCCATGCCTTCGACATCGTGTTCAGCACGATGAGGTTCGGGAACTCCTTCAGCTGGCTGCGGAACGTCTGTTCGTGACAGAAGTCGCTGTAAGCCTCGTCGACGATGACGATGCCCTCGAACCCACGGATCACCTTCTCCACCTCCGCGCGGTTGATGGTGTTGCCCGACGGGTTGTTAGGCGAGCAGATCCAGATAATCTTCGTGTGGGCGTCGCAGGCGGCCAGCAGTTTCTCGGCCGTCGTCTGGAACGTCTCGTCAAGCAGCACAGGACGGTACGCTACGTTGTTGATGTCGGCACAGACCTTGTACATGCCGTACGTCGGCTCGATGGCCACCACGTTGTCGACACCGGGCTCGCAGAAGATGCGGTAGGGCAGGTCGATGGCCTCGTCGCTGCCGTTGCCCAGGAAGATGCAGTCGGCGGGCACCCCCTTCACTTTCTCCAACGTCGCCTTCAGCTCCAGCTGCAGGGGGTCGGGGTAACGGTTGTACGGGGCATTATACGGGTTCTCGTTGGCGTCGAGGAACACGCGTGCCTCACGGCCGGCATACTCGTTGCGGGCTGAACTATACGGAGCGAGCGACCAGATGTTCGGTCGCACCAACTGCTCAAGATTTATCATAATGCTCAATGCTCAATGCTTAATGCTCAATGCTTAATGCTCAATGCTTAATGCTCAATGCTCAATGCTTAATGCTCAATGCTTAATGCTCAATGCTTAATTGCGTGTATGCGTACCGTCATCGCGTTCTTGTGGGCATCCAGCTGCTCGGCCTCAGCCATCAGCTCGACGGCATGACCGATGTTGCGCACACCCTCTTCCGTCAGGTGCTGGAACGTCACCTTGCGCTGGTAGCTGTCCAGGTTCACACCACTATACGCCGTGGCATAGCCGTGTGTGGGTAGCGTGTGGTTCGTGCCGCTGGCATAGTCGCCGGCACTCTCGCAGGCATACTGTCCGAGGAAGACGCTACCGGCATTGACTACCTGTTCGGCCAGTTCCATGTAGTTCTCCGTTTGCAGGATAAGGTGCTCGGGGGCATAGGCGTTCGACAGCTCGATGGCCTCCTGGAGGTCGCTGACGAGTACCAGTGTCGAGTTCTCCAGCGTCTTCTGAGCTATCTCCTTGCGGGGCAGGAGGTCCAGCTGACGGCTGACGGCCTTCTGCACGTCGTCGATGACTTTGTGCGACGTGGTGATGAGGAACACCTGTGAGTCGATGCCGTGCTCAGCCTGCGACAGCAGGTCGGCAGCCACAAACTCCACGTTACACGTATCGTCGGCCACGACGCACACCTCCGACGGTCCGGCAGGCATGTCGATGGCCACGTCGTGCAGGCTCACCTGTTGCTTGGCGGCCATCACGAACTGGTTGCCGGGACCGAATATCTTGTAGACCTTGGGCACACTCTCGGTGCCGTAGGCCATAGCGCCGATGGCCTGTACGCCACCAATCTTGAAAATCTTGCTGACGCCGGCAACGCGGGCGGCCACCAGAATGGCGGGGTTCACCTTGCCGTCGCGACCGGGAGGCGTGCAGAGCACAATCTCGCGGCAGCCGGCAATCTTTGCGGGCGTGGCCAGCATGAGGACGGTAGAGAAGAGTGGGGCAGTGCCTCCGGGAATGTAGAGGCCTACCTTCTCGATGGCCACGGCTTTCTGCCAGCAGACGACGCCGGGCTGCGTCTCTACCTGCTTGCCCTTGAAGCGCTGTGACTCGTGAAACTTCTTGATGTTCGCGTGAGCCAGCACGATGGCGTCCTTCAGCTCCTGGCTTACCAGTTGCTCGGCGGCCTTCATCTCGGCATCGCTCACGGCCAGCTCGTTCAGGTCCACGTGGTCAAACTTCAGCTCGTAACCCTTCACGGCTTCGTCACCACGCTGACGGATGTCGGCCAGCACGGCGGCCACCGTGTCGTTCAACTGCGAGACGTCCATGTGCGGACGCTCCACAATCTCTGCCCATTGCTCCCTCTCAGGATATTTTATGATGTTCACCTTAATTCTTAATTCTTAATTCTAAATTCTTAATTCTAAAGAATCATTTTCTCTATCGGCGTCACAAGGATACCCTGGGCGCCCATCTCCTTCAGCTTGCCGATGATCTCCCAGAACTGCTTCTGGTCAAGCACCGTGTGGACGGAGCACCACTCCTCGTCGGCCAGGGGGATGATCGTGGGACTCTTCAGACCCGGCAGCACGTCGATAATCTCCTGGAGACGGGCCTTCGGAGCGTTCATGCGTACATATTTTTTATCCTCAGCGTCCTTGACGGCCTTGAAGCGGAAGAGCATCTGCTCCAGAATGGCACGTTTCTCGGCTGAGAGCTGTTTGTTACCGATGAGCAGAGCCTCGCTCTTCATCACGACCTCCACCTCGCGCAGGTTGTTGCTCACCAGCGTCGAGCCGCTGCTGACGATGTCGAAGATACCGTCGGCCAGACCGATGCCCGGGCTGATCTCAACACTACCCGTGATGACGTGGATCTCGGCCTCGATGCCCTTCTCGTCCAGGAAACGGCGCAGAATGCCAGGATAGCTCGTGGCTATCTTCTTGCCCTGAAACCACTCCACGCCCTTGTAGTCGATGTCCTTGGGGATGGCCAGCGACAGACGGCACTTCGAGAAGCCCAGACGCGAGATGACCTCGGCATCCTCGCCACGCTCTACAAACTCGTTCTCGCCAACGACACCGATGTCTGCAACGCCTGATGCCACCGACTGCGGGATGTCGTCATCACGCAGGTACAGCACTTCGAGCGGGAAGTTGGGTGACTGGACTAACAGGGTGCGCTTTGTGGCGCTGATTTTAATGTCGGCCTCGGCGAGAAGGTTCATCGTATCGTCGAAAAGACGACCCTTGGATTGTACTGCTATTCTTAACATCTTTGTTCGTTAAATCTCTAATAATCTTAAAAACGGCCACAAAATTACGCAAATTTTCGCTGATGTGCAAGAAAATGCGTACTTTTGTGCCGCAAATGAAAAAATATTCATATCTGTTGCTTTTTCTGATGCTCTTAGTCACGGGGTGTCGCAAGGCCCAGAAGGAGCCCGTCACCACCCCTTGGGGAACGACGCTCGAAGATACAACGGAGTTCAACGAGGACTTCGATCTGGCTGAGATCCAGGGCGCTGGCGAACTCATCGTCGGTACCGTCAGCGGACCGCTGACCTGCTACGACTACCGCGGACAGAAGCTCGGACTGCAGTACCTGCTCTGTCAGCAACTGGCATCCCACCTTGGCGTCAGCCTCCGCATCGACCTCTGTCGTGACTCGGCCGAGGTGGCTGCGAAGCTGCAGGCGGGCGACATCGACATCGCCGCGTGGCCCACACCGGGTTCCCTGACCGTGAACGCCGAGAAACCCGTCCTCGACCAGGAGCTGAAGAGCTGGTACACGGACTCACTGCTGGCCGAGGCGAAGAAGGAGGAGGCCTTCCGGCTGTCGTCGCGCAGCGTGAAGCGTCGTGTCTTCTCGCCGATGCTCGACCGTCAGGGCGGCATCATCTCCAAATACGATCAATGGTTCGTGCAGTATTCCCGGAACATCCGTTGGGACTGGCGGCTGCTGGCGGCGCAATGCTATCAGGAGTCCACCTTCGACCCCAAGGCGACGTCGTGGGCGGGTGCCAAGGGCCTCATGCAGATTATGCCCGGAACTGCCGACCATCTGGGGCTGGCGCGTGCTGATATGTACGACCCCGAGAAGAATATCTCTGCCGCCGTCAGCTATCTCGGCGAGCTGGAGCGCACTTTCAGCGACATCCCCAGCCGTCAGGAGCGCACGAAGTTCGTGCTTGCGGCCTACAACGGCGGACATTTCCACATCCGCGACGCGATGGCCCTGGCACAGAAGAACGGTCGTGACCCCCGCCGCTGGACCGACGTGGAGCCCTACGTCCTGGGACTTGCCCAGCCGGAGTACTACAACGACCCCGTCGTGAAACACGGCTATATGCGCGGTTCCGAGACCGTCGACTACGTCCGTAAGATCCACGAGCGCTGGAACGGCTATCGCGGCGTCAAGACCATCCGTGCCGGCTTCCACCAGAACAACACTCCCCAGCGGGCCAAGCACGAACGTAAAAAGAAGTATCAGGTGTAATCAGCTTTACAGCAACCCCTTCGTTGAGGGCAGCTCGTAGTGGTAGACGTCGCGGCGGACGGCCATCTTGATGCTGCGTGCCAGGGCCTTGAAGATGCCCTCGATCTTGTGGTGCTCGTTCTCGCCGCGGGCCTTGATGTTGAGGTTCATGCGGGCGGCGTCGCTGAGGCTCTTGAAGAAGTGGAGGAACATCTCGGTGGGCATGTCGCCGACGTGCTCGCGGTGGAACTCGGCATCCCAGACGAGCCAGGGGCGGCCGCCGAAGTCGAGGCACACCTGGCACAGGCAGTCATCCATGGGCAGGGAGTAGCCGTAGCGCTCCGTGCCGCGCTTGTCGCCGAGGGCTTTCAGCAGACACTCGCCGAGGGCCAGTGCGGTGTCCTCGATGGTGTGGTGCTCGTCCACGTGGAGGTCTCCCTCGGTATGTATCGTCAGGTCTAGTCCGCCGTGCTTGCCTATCTGCTCCAGCATGTGGTCGAAGAACCCGAGGCCCGTCGCGATGTCACACTGGCCGGAGCCGTCGAGGTTCACCTTAATATATATATCCGTCTCTTTCGTCGTTCGGCGCACTTCGGCCGTCCTTTCGCCGGCAAAGAGCAGCTCGGCGATGCGGTCCCACGTCATGCCGTCGCGCCCCAGGATGAGCGCCTTGCAACCGATGTTACGGGCAAACTCCGCGTCGGTCTCACGGTCGCCTATAACGTACGAATTCTCAATATTATACAGCGGATTGTTCATGTATTTCTCGACCATCGCCGTGCCGGGCTTCCGTGTGGGGGCGTTGTCCTCGGGGAAGTGGCGGTCTATGAGCTGCTCGTCGAACGTGATGCCCTCGCCCTCCAGCGTCTGGAGGATGAAGTTGTGGACGGGCCAGAAGGTGTCCTCGGGGAACGATGCCGTGCCCAGGCCGTCCTGGTTGCTCACCATGACGAAGCGGAAGTCGAGCTTCTGGCGTATGAAGGCCAGGTTGCGGAACATGCCGGGTGTGAACTTCAGTTTCTCGAAGGCGTCGATCTGCTCGTCGGCAGGCTCCTCGATGAGGGTGCCGTCGCGGTCTATAAAGAGTATTCGCTGTTGTTTCATGACTGTTGAATTGTTATTTTACGTTGCAAAGTTACTAAATAATTGTGAATTGTGAATTATGAATTGTGAATTATTTCGTACCTTTGCACCAAAATTCTGCTGAGATGAAAGAAATAAGATGGGGATTCATCGGTTGTGGCGAGGTCACGGAGAAGAAGAGCGGCCCTGCCTTCAGCGATGTGGCGGGCAGCCGCGTGGTGGCTGTGATGAGCCGCCGCGAGGAGCACGCCCGCAACTATGCCGTGCGCCGCAACATACCGAAATGGTATACCGACGCCCAGGAGCTCATCGACGACCCTGACGTCAACGCCGTCTACATTGCCACGCCGCCGTCGAGTCACGCCACCTACGCCATCATGGCGATGAAGGCGGGCAAGCCGGTCTACGTTGAGAAGCCGTTGGCGGCAAGCTACGAGGACTGTGCGCGTGTGAACCGTATCTCGGAGCAGACGGGCATCCCCTGCTTCGTGGCCTACTACCGCCGCTATCTGCCTTACTTCCAGAAGGTTCGGCAGATTGTCGACGACGGCATCATCGGCCGTGTCATCAACGTCCACATACGCTTTGCCGTGCCGCCCCGCAAGCAGGACTACGGAGAGGCGGGACAGCTGCCGTGGCGCCTGCAGCCCGACATTGCGGGTGGCGGCTATTTCTACGACTTGGCACCCCACCAGCTGGACCTCCTGCAGGAGATGTTCGGCGTCATCCTCGACGTCCACGGTATCGTCGCCAACCGCGGCGGACTGTACGCGGCTGAGGACACGGTGAGCGCCTGCTTCCGCTTTGAGAACGGCCTGCCGGGCTCCGCCTCCTGGTGCTTCGTGGCCCACGAGTCGGCCCACGAGGACCGCATCGAGATTGTGGGCGACCGCGGGTCGTTGAGTTTCTCCGTCTTCGACTACAAGCCCATCCGCCTGCATACCAGCGAGGGCTCGCAGACGCTCGAGGTGCCCAACCCGCCGTGCGTGCAGTTCCCGCTGATCAAGAACGTCGTGGAGCACCTGCAGGGCCTCTCCGTCTGCACGTGTACCAGCGTCTCGGCTACGCCCGTCAACTGGGTGATGGACCGGATACTGGGGAAGATTTGAGAAAAATGTAAAAATTGAAAAATTGAAAAATTGAAAAATGTAAACATTGTGCATTGTGCATTGTGAATTAAAGAGATGACCAGACTGTTGATTCTGATAATGATTGTGATGTGTGTACAGGAGGCGCTCGGCATGAGCCTTCTGCGACGCATCATCCGTGGCTTCGACCGTCTGGACACGCTTTACATAGAACCCCAGCACTACAACCTGACGGTGATGCTGCAGACGACCTATGTCATCGACCAGTACAGCATCGTCAGCCAGAGCGGACAGGAGATGAGGCTGTCGCCCGACCCGAAGATGAAGATCGGACCCTACGTCGGGTGGCGCTGGTTCTTCGGCGGCTACTCCTTCGACTTGAAAAACCTCGGGTTCAGCAACGACCTCCAGAAGCGTGAGCTGGACCTGAGCATCTACTCGTCGCAGATCGGCGTGGATATCTTCTACCGACAAACGGGCAGCGACTACAAGCTGCGTAGTGTCAGGCTGGGCGACGACGTCGAGACACGTCCGCTGGAGGGCGTACCCTTCGACGGCGTCAGCGCCGGCATCACCGGCATCGACGTCTACTACATCTTCAACCACGGACGCTTCTCCTATCCCGCCGCCTTCGCACAGAGCACGCTCCAGAAGGTGTCGTGTGGCTCGCCCATTGCCGGCATCGGCTACACGCGCAACTCCCTGGACTTCGACCACCAGAAGCTACAGAAGACGTTCGACCGCTACCTGGGCCCCGGTGTGGCTCAGCTCGACAGCAGCCTCTACTTCCGCCACCTGCAGTATACCGACTACTCCCTGTCGGGCGGCTATGCGTGGAACCAGGTGCTGCCCCACCATTGGCTCCTTGGCGTCAGCGGACAGCTCTCCCTGGCCTACAAGAAGTCGACGGGCGACGTCGAGGGCGATGCGGCCGCGGGCTTCAGCTTCGAGAAGGTGAATGTCGACGCCGTGGGCCGTCTCGGCGTGGTCTACAACAACATGAAATGGTATGCCGGCATGAGCGCCATCGTGCGTACGAACAACTACCACAAGCCCCGATTCCGTACGAACAACACCTTCGGGAGTGTCAACCTCTACGCAGGCTTTAACTTCGGAATGAAGGGGAAATATAAGAGAAAATTGAAGAATTGAAAAATTGAAGAATTGAAGAATTGAAAAATTGAAGAATTGAAGAATTGAAGAATTGAAGAATTGAGAAATTGAGAAATTGAAGTTCTTGTAGCTGCAAACATTCGTGAAATTCGTTTTTATTCGTTGTAGAAGATAAATTGAGAAATTGAAAAGGTATATAATCATAATAATAGGTGTGATGCTGACGGTGGTGCTGAGGGCACAGACCGTCATCGAGGCCGACACGCAGCTGGTGAGCCGTCTGCTCAGCGAGGCGCGCCACCTGCCGGCGACGACGAACCTCGAGCTTCACTTCGCACGGCAGTTCCTGGGACGGCCCTACGTGGCACATACCCTCGAGGTGAACCGTGAGGAACAGCTCGTGGTGAACACCCGCCAGCTGGACTGCACGACGCTCGTCGAGAACGTCGCTGCCCTGACGCTCTGCGCCCGTCGGCACCTCTACACCGCCCGCGACTTCATGAACGCGCTGGTGCAGCTGCGCTACCGCGACGGACGGCTCGACGGCTACGCCAGCCGCCTGCACTACTTCACCGACTGGATACGCGACAACGAGCGACGCCAGCTGGTAACCGAGCAGCAGGCACCCGTGCCGCCGTTCACCGCCCTCCAGACCATCGACGTCAGCTACATGAGCCGCCATCCCGAGGCCTACCGCGCCCTGCGCGAGCAGCCAGCCCTGGTGCCGCTCATCAAGGCCACGGAGGACAGCCTGCGCGGACTGCAGTACCGCTACATTCCCAAGCAGCAGGTGCGCAACACCCCCGAGATGCGGCAGGCCGTACACGACGGCGACATCATCGCCATCACCTGCAACAAGGCCGGCCTCGACATCGCCCACCTGGGCTTCGCCGTCTGGCGTGCCGACGGCCTTCACCTGCTCAACGCATCGCAGCTCCACAAGCGTGTCGTCGAGGAGCCGATGACGCTGGGCGAGTATCTGTCGAAACATCCCTCGCATACGGGCATCCGTATCGTGAGAATACAGGCCCCCTGAGTCAGGGGGCGACAGGGGTCTGAACAAGCGCAGACACCCCTGATGTCAAATAATAAAATGTAAGAATATGGAACTACCCGATTTCATGAGCTATGCCAACAAGTTCTCGCAGAAGGACTTCGTTGAGAAGATTTCGCGCATCGCCAAGCGTGCAGGCGCCAAGCTGGTCTATGCCGCCCTGCTGCTGTTCTACACCCTGCAGAGCGATAAGATAAGCACCAAGGACAAGGCCATCATCGTCGGCGCCCTGGGCTACATGATCAGCCCCATCGACGTCATCCCCGATGCCATACCCATCGCCGGACTGACCGACGACCTCGCCGTGCTGCTCTATGTGCTGAAAAAGATTTGGGTCGACGTCGACCCCGCGGTGAAGGAGCGTGCCAAGGAAAGGCTCAGCAAGTGGTTCGACGAGGACGAGATTCAGGAGATTGACACCCTCTTTGACTAAGTTTTTTGCAAGGACTACAGGACTTAAGGACTTTTCTGGCGCAGCCAAGTCTTGTAGTCCTGTAGTCCTTGCAAAAATAATTTCTCAATTTCTCAATCTCTCAATCTCTCAATTTTTCAATTTCTCAATCTCTCAATTTTTCAATTCTTCCTCAGGTACGGATTCACTTGCAGCTCCCGTGCGATGGTCGTCTCAGGCCCGTGGCCCGGTAGCACGCGCGTGGCTGGCGGCAGCTGAGCCAGCCGTCTGAGGCTCCGCTGCATCTCCATCCAGTCGCCGCCCGGCAAGTCCGTACGGCCGATGCTCTGGCAGAACAGCGTGTCGCCCGAGAACAGGACGTCCTCAGCCTCGCAATACAGGCAGCACGAACCGGGAGAGTGGCCCGGCGTGGCCATCGCCACCAGCTGGTGCGTGCCGAACGCGAACACCGCGCCGTCGCCGTAGAACGGCCCTAACGGCGCCTGCTCCTCGTCGTACGACTCACCCATCATCTGGCGCATCTGGCGGTCGAGGTCCGCCATCGGCTCGTCCTCCAGCGGCAGCTCGGGCTTCACGCCGAAACGCCGCCACAGCGCCGCCAGACCGAAGCAATGGTCGAAGTGCGCGTGCGTACACGCCACGTGCGTCACCCGCAGCCCCTCCTGCTCAATATAGTTACCAATGGCCTGACGCTCAGCCTCGTACAGCGCCCCGCAGTCAACCACCACCGCCTCGCCGCTCTCGTCGCTGACGACGTAGCAGTTCTCCTGCAGCATATTGCATACAAATGTCCTGATCTTCATCAATGCTCAATGCTTAATGCACAATTCACAATGCTTAATTCACAATACTTTTTTGCAGCGGACTTTCACGGACTTTTTGAACTTTCCGTGTTTGTCCGCGTGAGTCCGCTGCTGATAGAAAACTTCAATTCTTCAATTTTTCAATTTTTACATTTTCCTACGCCGGAACGTACACGACGAATTTCTCCTTGAACCACTCCTCCGCGAACCACGTGCTGATCTCCTGCACCTCGGCCACGCGACGGAAGCTGCGCAGCTCGTCGTCCAGCACGCCGCCCTTCAGGCAGATGACGCCGTTGGCTGCCGCGTTGCGCTGTTCCTTCGCGATGTTCTTGCGCACAATCTTCAGCAAGTCGGGTAGGGGCATCACCGCACGGCTCACCACGAAGTCGTAGTGGCCCTGCTCCTCCTCGCCCCGGCGGTGTACCGCCTCGCAGTTCGTCAGCCCCGTCGCCTTAATCACCTCCTGCGCCACGCGGATTTTCTTCCCCGTACCGTCAATCAGACGGAAACGGCAATGGGGTAGCGCGATGGCCAGCGGGATGCCGGGGAAGCCGCCGCCCGTGCCGAAGTCCAGGAACTCCGTACCCGCCTGGAAGCCGTACGCCTTCGCGATGGCCAGCGAGTGGAGCACATGATGCTCGTACAGGTTGTCGATGTCCTTGCGCGACACCACGTTGATCTTCGCGTTCCACTCGCGGTACAGCGCGTCGAGCATCGCCAGCTGCTGCCGCTGCCCGTCCGTCAGTTCAGGGAAATATCTCA
>Ga0326511_10001016_pt1 | contig 23910 bp, 23 predicted proteins | sample 0_2496_0518_D_FD_203701 | JGI IMG/M metagenome (GOLD analysis project Ga0326511, IMG submission 203701) | Bovine rumen microbial communities from UC Davis, California, United States - 0_2496_0518 | ecosystem: Host-associated > Mammals > Digestive system > Stomach > Rumen | place: USA...
TCCGGCTGGCTGCTGCGCGACTATATGGAAACGCATGCGCCGAAACCTGCGCCTGTTGCGGCGGAGGCCGGGATTGTCAACCTGAAAGATGTCATGGAAGCACATCCCGATTATGACCGTCTCATCGCGCTGGAGCAGGAACGCAAAACCATGATCCTCGATCTGCGCGATCTCGCACAGGGCCTGCCGGGGGAAAATGATGCGGCGGACGAAACGGACGAAATGACCGTCAATCCGCCGGTCGTTGACAGCAAGCCGTTTGACGATTCCGTTTGGCAGAAAAATGCGCAGACCGTTATCGGCGGGCGCATCGAACTCAAACGTGCGGCGCAGCAGGAAGCCGCTTCGTATGAAGCCGCGACGAAAGCCGATTACGAAGCCCAGAAAAAGGCGATTGACGATGAGTATCTCAATGAGATCCTGAACATCAATCTGCGTCTGGACAACGAAAAGGCTATGTACGCGCCGACGACGCCGAAAGATGTGATCGAGAAGAACCGTCAGGAACTTCTCGACCAGCTCGAAGCACTCAAACAGGAACGCGGAGCCCGTCAGGCCGAACTTTACCGCCAGTGGCAGGCCGAGATTCAGTCTCATGTGAATGAAGTCATGAAGCCGAAGATCGCCGCGTGGAAAGAAAATGCCGGCAAAGTCAAAGCGCAGCAGCAGGCGGAAGCACTGAATAAACAGACGGCGGCGCAGGCACGCGATGCGGCGGCCATGTCCGCGGCACTTCAGCAGCAGGCGATGCAGCAGTCGCTCGAGCAGCGCCGCGAAGTCAAAAAACGGGAAATTGAGCTCAAGACGCAGGAAATCCTGAATCTTGAGAATCATATCCTCAATGATATCGCCGGCGAAGCGGAAAAGGTGGCGATCAACCACCATTTCACCTTGATCCTCGCGACGCCGTCGCAGAATCTCGCGACATTTTTCCCGCGAGACCTGCAGCTTACGGTGCCGCAGAAATACTATACGGTTATCGGCGTCTCGACGGAAGATGTCACGGATGAACTCGTGACGGCGATGGGAGAACTCAGCGCGTCGGCTGACATCGATAACGAAACGACCTCCGGTGACGTCAACACGGTATCGGGGAATCCGCGATAATACCAGTACCACAGGGAAAAGGAAAGAAGAGATAAACATCATGAAGTTACATAAGAAACCGGCAATCCTTGCCGCAGCGGCATTGATGGCCATGACGCTCATCAGCGGCTGCGGTCAGGCAAAAATCGGTTATATCGACAGTGAACGCGTCATGCAGGAAAGCCCGCAGATCAAGGCTATTGCGGACGAAGGACAGCAAAAGATCCTCGAAGCCAAGCAGGATGCGGAAAATCAGCTGACGCAGAATCCGAATTTAACGCAGGAAGAGGCCCAGAAAATTCAGGTTGACGCACAGCGTAAACTGAACGGACTCAACCAGTCGTACACGATCCAGATCAAGCAGAAACTGGACACGACGCTCGCCGATATTTCGAAGCAGAAGGAATTGGACGTGGTTGTTGACAGCACGGTGGAACAGCCGGTCGCAATCACGGGCTGCATCGATGTAACGGATGATGTAATTCAGAAGCTGCAGTAATATAAGGAGCGGAGAACGATGAAAAAGACTTTGCAGGAACTGGCCGACTGCGTCGGCGGACGCGTCGAGGGTGACGGCAGCATCGAAATTCACGGCCTTGACAATATCGAGGGCGCAGGTGAACATGACCTGACATTTGCCGTACCGCCGCACATTGATGAAGCGAAGGAATGTCAGGCGGGGGCCGTCATGCTGCCGAAAGACGCCGGCGAATTCCCGAAACCGGCTCTTTACGTAGATGATCCGCGTGCGGCGTTTGCGAAGCTTCTCGAGCTTTTTGCGCCGAAACTCAACATCCCGCAGGAGATCAGCAATGAGGCGCATATCGGTCAGGATGTCAAACTCGGTAAAGACGTCACGATTATGCCGTTTGCCGTCATTGATGACCACGTCGTCATCGGCGATCGCGCCGTCATCTATCCGCATACCTATATCGGCCAATATGTCGAAGTCGGCGAGGATACGGTCATTTATTCGAATGTCACGGTCCGTGAACACTGCCGCATCGGTAACCGCTGCGTCATTCAACCGTCTGCCGTTATCGGCTCCGACGGATTCGGCTTTACGACAAAAGACGGCGTGCATACGAAAGTGCCGCAGGTCGGCAATGTCGTCATCGAAGATGACGTCGAAATCGGATCCCATGACGGGATCGACCGTGCCGCGATGGGTTCGACGGTCATCGGTCACGGGACGAAGATCGACAACCTCGTCCATATCGGCCATAACTGCAAAATCGGCCCGAACTGCCTCATCGTTGCACAGACCGGTATTTCCGGTTCGACACAGGTCGGACATAACGTCACGTTCGGCGGACAGGTCGGCACGGTCGGCCATATCAAGATCGGCGCGAACTCCGTTTACGCCGCTCGTTCCGGTATCATCGGCAATATGCCGGAAGGTGTATTCTGCGCCGGCTTCCCGGTACAAACCCACGTCGAATGGCTGCGTATGCAGGCCGCGATGAAACATCTGCCGGAAATGCACAAAAAGCTGAAACAGCTCGAACGCAAACTTGCGCAGCGTGAGAAATAAATCGGCAAAACCGGTTCCCCCCTCTGCGGGGGAATTTTTTTTAGAAATCTGCAGGAGGGGATAGGATTGATTTCGTATCATCTGGTCAAGGCACTGAGCTGGATCGTCTGTCATTTGCCGGCGGGGGTCTGCGAGGTCCTCGGACGTATACTCGGCGCACTTTGCTGGCCGCTTGTACCGAAACGCCGGAAAGTCATGGCACGTGACAACATCCGCCGCTGCCTCGGCGTGTCGGAGGAAGAGGCAAACCGCATCGCCAAAGCGAGCTCCGTGCGTTTCGGGCCGATGCTCTTTGAGGTACTCCGGTTTCCGATTATCAAGGATCACATTGACGATTATGTCAAACTCGAAGGTGCCGTCGATGCCATGCGCGAAGCCGTCAAAGCGGGGAAAGGCGCGATCATCTCGGCATCGCATACAGGCAACTGGGAACTCATGGGCGGTGCGTTCGCGCAGAACGGGTTTCCGCTCGTCGGTGTCGCAATGAAACAGAAAGCCTCGGGCATGGACCGGTTCATCAACGAATACCGTACGATGATCGGCATGCACATCACGTATAAAACGGGCGTCCGCGAAATGTACAAAATGCTCAGTGACGGCTGGATTATCGGGCTCATCATGGATCAGGATACGAGCCGCCGCAACGGCATCATTCTTGACTTCTTCAATCAGCCGACGAACTGCGTCACGGGTGCGGCATCGATGGCGCGTTTCGATCAGGTTCCGATTTTCCCGGCGTTCATGCATCGTCAGCCGGACGGGACGCACATTTTGCACATTGACCCGCCGGTCATTGTCGAGCGGACAAAAGATAAACGCGAAGATATCCGTCGCACGACGCAGATCCTCACGAAACGCATCGAGGACGACGTACGCGCATATCCCGAGGACTGGTTCTGGCTTCATGACCGTTGGAAATCCATGCGCGAAGAGTAACGCTTGCATCAAGTCGGAATGTCTTGTAAAATAGAACAAGGTGTTACAAAGCAGGAGGAATGAATTTGCAGAATCAGATTACCCTGGCAGCAGAAACTTCCTATACCGGCGTCGGACTGCATTCCGGCCGGGATGTACATATGGTGCTGAAACCGGCACCGGTCGATACGGGGATCGTCTTTGTACGTACGGACTTGCCGGATCGCGTCAAGGTGCACGCAAAAGCGCAGAATGTCACGTCAACGCTGCGTGCGACGACTGTAGAAGAGAACGGCTGCAAAATATTTACCATTGAGCATCTGATGAGTGCGTTTCACGCGCTCCGCATCGATAACTGTTATGTCGAAATGGACTCGGAAGAACCGCCGGTTGCAGACGGGGCTTCGCTGACATTTTTCGACCTGATGCAGAGTGCCGGGCTCCGGGAACAGGATAAGCCGCGCCGCGAGATCGTCATCGACCGCGTTTTCCGCGTGGACGACGACAAGAAGAATCGGTTCGTCATGGTACTTCCGTACGACGGATTCCGCGTCAGCTTTACCTCCGTCAACCCGCACAAACTCATCGGCATCCAGTATGAAAATTTTGACGTCACGCCGGAAACGTACCGGCAGGACATCGCGCCGGCGCGTACGATCGCGTACGAGCAGGAAATCGAAGCCCTGCGGAAAATGGGACTCGGACTCGGCGGTACGATCGAGAATGTCATTGTCTACAACGATGACGGCTGGCTGAATCCGCTCCATTTTGACGATGAGCTCGTCCGCCATAAGATTCTTGACGTCATCGGCGACCTGCGGCTCGTCGGCCCGATCCGCGGCCACGTCATCGCCGTTGCCTCGAGTCATGCCCTCAACACGAAACTTGCGAAGCAGATTGCCGAAGCTATGGGCAATTAAAACCGAATGAACAGGAAGAAGGAGACACTATGGTATTAGACATCAACGAAATCCAAAAAATCCTGCCGCATCGTCCGCCGATGCTGCTCGTAGACCGCATCATTGAGCTGGATCCGTTCAAATCGGCAACCGGCATCAAAAACATCACGATGAATGAGCCGCAGTTTCGCGGTCATTTTCCGGGTCAACCGATCATGCCGGGCGTCCTGATCCTCGAAGCCATGGCTCAGGTCGGCGGCGTTGCCATGCTTTATCCGGAGGAACACCGCGGCAAAATCGCGCTCTTCGGCGGCATGGAACATGTCAAATTCAAACATCCGGTTGTCCCGGGCGACCAGCTCGTCACGAAGGCTCAGCTCGTCCGTGTCCGCGGTGATTTCGGCCTGCTCCACTGCGACGGGTACGTCGATGACAAACTCGTAGCCTCCGCTGATTTTAAGTTTGCCCTGAAAAAGAACGATAACTTATGATTTCCACTTAATTCTGCCTGAAAATGGGAGATAGTCTTTGTTCAACTCGAAAAACGCCTGGATTTGCTGTCATATCCGATGAGAGACTTGGAAGTTTATTTAGGAGTATAAAATAAAAGGACAGAGCAAAGCACCTGACCTGCGGGTCAGCCATATCAGCAATAGAGGAAGTTGAAGGAGTTGGAAAGAATGAGTGCAGACAACAAAGTCGTTGCCTTTATCCATAATACAGCCGTCGTTTCACCGAGTGCCCGGATCGGCAAAAATGTCGAAATCGGACCGTATGCGGTCATCGGCGACCATGTTGAGATCGGCGACGGGACAAAAATCGGCCCGCATGCCGTGATCCATGACTATACGACAATCGGCAAGGACTGTCATATCTTTCAGAGCGCCTCGGTCGGTGAAGTACCGCAGGATCTGAAATTCAAGGGTGAAGTCAGTTATACCGTCATCGGCGACCGTACGTCGATCCGTGAGTTCGCGACGATTCACCGCGCAACAGGCGAAGGCGAAGTCACGCGTATCGGTGATGACTGCCTGCTCATGGCCTATACGCATGTCGCGCACAACTGCGTACTCGGCAACCGCATTATTATGAGCAATGCCGCGATGATCGCGGGACACGGCATCATCGAAGACCGTGCCGTTATCGGCGGCATGGCCGGGATTCATCAGTTTGTCAAAATCGGCCGCAACGCGATGGTCGGCGGCCTGAGTAAACTCGTTCAGGACGTTGTACCGTACACGATCGTTGACGGACGTCCGGCTAAAGCCGTCGGACTGAACAGTGTCGGCATTTCGCGTGCGGGTATTCCGCTCGAGTCGCGCCGCAATATCAAAAAAGCATATAAAATTCTCTACCGTTCCGGCCTGAACGTCACGCAGGCCATTGCCGTCATTGAACAGGAAGTCGATTCCTGTGAAGAAGTCGATCATTTCCTGCGTTTCCTCCGCAACGCGGAGCGCGGTATCTGCCGTGAACGCCGGGAGTCGGAAGACCGTTAAATCGGAGGGATCATTCATGGAAAAAGTTGCCCTGCTTGCCGGTGCGGGTCACCTGCCGGTCGAGTTTGCCGGTGCGGCACGTATGCTCGGGTATGAAGTTTACGCCGTAGCCCTGCTGCCGGACACGGATCAGGATCTCAAGAAAGCCGCCGCTCATTATACGGAAATCAGCATCGCGCATCTTGACGCGATTCTGACGTACCTGAAGGAAAACGGCATCACGAAGGCGACCATGCTCGGCAAGGTCACGAAGGAAATGCTCTTTGCCGGCAAGGTCATGCCGGATGCGCGTCTGATGCAGCTCATTCTTTCGCTGCCGGACCGCAAAGATGACACGATTATGATGATGTTCGTCCGCGAACTCGCGAAAATCGGCGTTCAGGCATTTGACCAGACGGTTCTTATCCGTAAACTCATGCCGCATCGCGGCGTTTTGACGAAACGTCAGCCGACGGAAGACGAGCGTCAGGATATGGAGTTCGGACTCACGATGGCGCGCGAACTCGGCCGATTGGATGTCGGTCAGACCGTTGTCGTCAAAAACCGTGCGGTTATGGCGCTCGAAGCGATCGAAGGAACGGATGCCTGCATTCGTCGCGGCGGCGAACTCGCCCGCGGCGGCGCTGTTGTCGTCAAAGCGGCCAAACCGCAGCAGGACAATCGGTTTGACGTTCCGGCGGTCGGCCTGAAAACGCTCGAAACGATGGTGGAAACCGGCGCTTCGGCTTTGGCGATTGAAGCGGATAAAACGCTGCTTGTTGACCGTGAACGGGTCATTGCTTTGGCAGAAGCCAACAATATTACGATTGCAGCGATCTAACGGAGACTCTCGGAGACGCGGCGGATACGTGAGGTGTCCACGCGTCTCTTTCATGTAACGGCACAGGCACGGATTGACCGATAACGGATTGACGGTAAAGGAGGCAGGCCGATGAAGATCATGTTGTCCGCCGGTGAAGTTTCCGGCGATATGCACGGCGCCATGCTCGCGCAAAGTATCAACCAACTGCGTCCGGGAACGGAGCTCATCGGTTTCGGCGGCGCGCGTATGGAACGGGAAGGCGTACGGCTTTGCCGCAATTTTGCCGATTTTAATGTTATGGGCGTCTGGGAAGTCATCAAGAATCTCGGGCGTATCCGTCAACTGCTCGCCGACCTGACGGAGTTTATGCGCCGGGAAAAACCGGATCTGCTCGTGCTCATCGATTATCCGGATTTCAACTGGCGCCTCGCGAAACAGGCGCGCCGGTTGGGGATTCCCGTTTTTTCGTATATTCCGCCGTCGGCGTGGGCATGGCGGAAAGGCCGCGCGGCTGACTGCGCGAAGATCGCTGAAGAATTCGTCGTGATTTTCCCGCACGAAATGGAGCCGTACCGTAACGCGGGCGCGCATGTCGCGTTTGTCGGCAATCCGCTCGTCGATACGGTCAAACCGGAACTAACGCCCGAGGAAGCGCGCAAGTGGTTTGACGTACGCGAGGACGAAACGCTCGTCTTGCTGCTCCCCGGAAGCCGGCGTCAGGAAATTGAACTGCTTCTTCCCGCGATGCTCGGTGCGGCAAAACTCTTAAAACAGGAACGTCCGGATATCCGGTTCTTTCTGCCGGTTGCCGACGGCGTCGACGAAGCGCGGATCCGCGAACTCGTCAACGCATCCGGCGTGACGGTGACACTCACGCACGAAAACCGGTATGCGCTCATGCATATCGCGGACGTGGCACTCGCAACATCCGGAACGGTCGTCATGGAGGCCGCGCTTTTAGCGCTTCCGTGTGTCGTTCTTTACCGGCTGTCAACCCTTTCGTATATGGTCGGACGCGTTCTCGTCCACATCGACCGGTTCAGTCTGCCGAATATTCTGGTCGGGGAAACGTTCGAGCCGGAACTTTTGCAGGATGAAGTCGAACCGCACCGCATTGCGCGCGAAGCACTGCTCATGTGCCGCGGCGGACGCAGACGTCAAGAAGTCATGGAAAAACTCGATACAGCCTGTCGATATTTGGGGCCGCCGGGCGCAGCAGACCGCATCGCGGGACGTATTTTAGCGGCTGCAGAACATCACGCCGGAAAACAGATTCAAGCGGGGGAACGTTATGAAAAATTATAAGCGGCTGCTTCAATATATCCGGCCGTATTTAAAACAGTTGGGACTGGCGATCATCTGCATTGTGCTTGCGGCTGCCGCCAACCTTTACGTACCTTGGATCATCAAAGACATGATCGACCAGGTGCTTTCGGACAAAAATATGGCCCTGCTGAATGTCATTGCGATCGGCATCGTCGTCGTCTTCTTTTTCCGCGGGATTTTCTACTACGGACAATCGTACCTCGTTTCGTATATCGGACAGAAAGTCATCATCGACGTGCGCGAAGTCATGTTCCGCAAGTTCCAGCGCATGCCGATGGCCTATTTTGACCGTCATCAGACCGGCGAGACGATGAGTTATATCACAAACGACGTCGCCGCGATCCAGTCGGCCCTCGTCGACCAGCTCATCGAGTTCGTCACGGAAACGTCGATCCTCATCGGTTCGATCGTCATGATGGTCTACCTCGACTGGAAATTATCGCTTTTGACGCTTGTGATCATCCCGCTCGTCGGGCAGGCTATGAAGATTTTCGGCCGCAAGATCAAGCGCAACGGTACGGTCATTCAGGAACGCATGGCGGATATCACGTCTCTGCTGCAGGAAAGCATTTCCTCGATCCGTGTCGTCAAGTCCTTCGTACGCGAGAAATACGAGATCGACCGTTTCCAGCGTCAGAACGAACTCAACTTCCAGGCGGCGATGAAAAACGTCCAGTTGACGAGTCTCCTCACGCCGACGGTAGAATTCCTCGCGGCGATCGCCGTCACGTTCATCGTTTGGTTCGGCGGTTACGAAGTCATCAACGGCGAAATCACGGCCGGCGCACTCATTGCGTTTTTGACCTATGCGATCAACCTCGCCAACCCGGTCAAACGTCTCTCGCGTCTTTACGGCAACCTGCAGAAAGCGATGGCCGCTGTTGACCGTGTTTTCCACATCATCGACCTCGAAGAGACGATCCGCGATAAGAAGGACGCGATCGAACTGCCGCAGATTCAGGGGCATGTGACGCTCGATCATGTCACCTTCGAATACAAAAAAGGCGTTCCGGCGCTTCAGGACGTGTCACTTGAAGTCAAACCGGGCGAAATGGTCGCCTTTGTCGGCCCGAGCGGCGCCGGCAAGTCGACGATCGCCAACCTGATCCCGCGTTTTTACGAGATCACGGGCGGCTCGATTGCGATTGACGGTCACGACATCCGCGACGTCACGCTCGCATCCCTGCGCGGACAGATCGGTATCGTGCCGCAGGAAACGATGCTTTTTTCGACGAGCGTGCGCGAAAATATCCGCTACGGACGACTTGACGCGACGGATGAAGAAGTCGAAGCCGCGGCGAAAGCGGCAAATGCCGACGCGTTTATCCGTAATCTGCCTCAGGGATATGACACGCAGATCGGCGAACGCGGCATGAACCTTTCGGGCGGTCAGCGTCAGCGTATGGCGATCGCACGCGCGATCCTCAAAAATCCGCGCGTCCTGATCCTCGACGAGGCAACGTCGGCCCTGGACACGGAAAGCGAAAAAATCGTGCAGAAGGCACTCGATGACCTCATGGTCGGACGTACGTCCTTTGTCATCGCGCACCGTCTGTCGACGATTTTTAACGCCAATCAGATTTATGTCATCGATCACGGCCGTATCATCGAGCACGGGACCCACGAGGAATTGCTCGAAAAAGGCGGCCTTTACAGTCATTTATACAACATTCAGTTCAAGAAAACGGAAGCGTAACGGAAGGGGAGAGCCATGCAATTACTCTACAATATCGCAGCGGTCATCATCGTCGTCCTCGTGATCCCGATGTTTATGCTGCGCGCGGTCCGGGAAAAGGGCTTCGTCGAACGCATCCGTCAAAGTTTCGGCTTTTATCCGCCGCATGTACTCGATAAAGTCGAGAAAAAGAACTGTATCTGGGTACACGCGGCATCCGTCGGCGAAATCGTTGCGACGAGTCCGCTTATCAAGGAATTCCGCAAGGAGTTCCCGGACAGCCCGATCCTCATTTCGGTTGTTACGACGAGCGGCTACGAAATGGCAAACCGCATCATCAAGGACGCGGATGCGATTATTTACTTCCCGCTTGACCTACCTTGGCTCGCAAGCCATATTGTACGGCGCATTCGTCCGCGCGTATTCCTGCCGGTCGAAACGGAACTTTGGCCGAACTTCCTGAAAACGGCGCGGCGCATCCATGTACCCGTCATGATGGTCAACGGACGTATCAGTGACCGCAGTGCGCGTCAGTACAAATATCTGCGCGGACTTTTGCGCGATATGATCGGAACGGTCAAACTGTTTGCGATGCAGTCGCCGATTGATGCGGCTTACATCAAGAGCCTCGGCGCTCCGCCGGAACTCGTGACGGTCACGGGCAATACGAAATTCGACCAGACGTATACGGATGTCAGCCCCGAGGAGAAACAGACGATCATCCGCGATATGGGACTGGCGGACAATGACGGCATTTTCCTTGCCGGGTCGACGCACCGAGGCGAAGAAGAGCCGGTTTTGACGGCATTTGCGGCCGTGCGTCAACGTCATCCGCATGCCCGTCTCGTCATCGCGCCGCGTTCCATTCAGCGCGCGCAGGAAATCGAAGAACTCTGTAAAAAAGAAGGCTTTACGGTCACGACACGCACGCGCCTGCAGAATGAACCGTCCCAGGGCGAGGATATCGTCATCCTCGACACGATCGGCGAACTCGGCAAAGTTTACAGTATCGCGAGCGTCGTTTATGTCGGCGGCAGCCTCGTTCCGCACGGCGGACATAACATTCTCGAACCGGCTGCACACGGCAAGGCGATCATCGTCGGACCGCACATGTTCAATTTCAAAGATACCTATGCACTCTTCAAGAACCGCGATGCCTGCCTGACGGCAAAAAATGCCTCGGAACTCGCCTCGGAAGTCTGCCGTCTTTTCGACGAACCGCAGCACCGAGAAGCAATGGAAAAGACCACGCTTGACATTGTGCGGGAAAACAAGGGCGCTTCGCGCAAGTCCGCCGTTCTTCTGCACCGGCTCATCGACGAATACGAAAGCCGCGAGGCACGCGAACGTCATGTCCGTTCAACGCAGAAAGTCGCGAATTTGCAGACGTATTTCATCGGACTCGTGCATACTAAGGAAGTCGAAGGCATTCTTCCCAACCTGTTTATGGGGGTCCTGCATGGCTTTTCGCTGATTTACGGTCAGCTTTTGAACCTGAAACTCGCCGGATATCGTCAGGGGTTCTTTAAAAAGAAACACGTCGACTGTTTTGTTATCAGTCTCGGCAATATTACGGTCGGCGGCACGGGCAAAACGCCGACGGCGCAGCGACTCGCGCGCGATATCCGCGATATGGGGTATAAAGTCGTCATTTTGAACCGCGGTTACCGCGCGAAATGGCACGGCGAAGTCGGTATCGTTTCCGACGGAAACCGCCTCCATATGAATGCGGCGGAGGCAGGCGACGAAGCCTTTATGCTCGCAAAACATCTGCGTACCGTTCCGGTACTCATCGGTGCCGATCGCGCCGTGACGGGACGTTATGCCGTCGAACATTTCGGCGCCGAAGTCGCGATCCTCGATGACGGATATCAGCATTGGCAGCTCGAGCGCGATCTCGACATCCTGCTCGTCGATGCCGTCAATGTTTTCGGTAACGGTTATATTTTGCCGCGCGGGACGCTCCGCGAGCCGATTTCCCACGTCAACCGCGCCGATGTCTGCCTGCTCACAAAAGTCGACCAGGCGGAGATCGGTTCCCGCGAATACATTCAGCGGATGGTGCGTCAGTACAATGACAAAGCGCAGATCGTCGAAAGTATTCATCAGCCGCGCAGTATCGTACCGCTTCCGGAATGGTCGGTTGACATTTCGGGGGAAGGTCAGCCCGTCTCCGAACTCGAGGGCAAAAAGATCATGGCCGTTTCGGCGATCGGCAACCCGTCATCGTTCGAGCAGACCCTGCTCGATCTCGGGACGAACATCGTCGAGAGCCTGCGTTATCCGGATCACCACGATTATACGGAACAGGAAATGCGCGATATTCTCCGTCAGGCCGAGCAGAACGGCACGGAGGCGATCGTCATTACCGAAAAGGACGCCGTCAAAATCCCGGCCGAAGTGGCCCGGGCCGATTGGCCGATCCCCATTTATGTCATTTGCGTCGAAGTCTGCTTCAAACAGGGAGCCGACGAATTCCGCGCTTTGCTGCAGGCCAGCCTCAAAGAGCGGCTCGGCCCGCGTTGACCGTCAAGTTTCATTTGGGAGGAAGAAATCATGCAAGTTCTTTGTGTTATTCCGGCGCGCTATGCGTCGACGCGCCTGCCGGGCAAACCGCTCAAAGATATTGCCGGCAAGCCGATGATCTGCCGTGTCTACGAACGTGCCGCGCAGGCAAAACGCGTGTCCGCAACGCTCGTCGCCACGGATGACGAACGCATCAAAACTGCCGTCGAAGAACACGGCGGTCAGGCCATGATGACGCGAAACGATCATCCGACCGGGACGGATCGACTCGCCGAAGTCGCCGCCGCGCATACGGAAGCGGATCTCATCATCAACGTCCAGGGCGACGAACCGCTCATCGATCCCGGACTCATTGACGAACTCGCCGCCGCATTTGACGATGACGCCGATCTCCAAATGGCAACCGTTATGACGGAAATCACGGACCCGGAGGAACAGAAGAACCCGAACAATGTCAAAGTCGTGACGGATCAAAACGGCTACGCGCTCTATTTTTCGCGTTCCCTGATGCCGTATCCGCGTCACGAGGGGAAATCCCCGGTCTATAAACATATCGGCATTTACGCATACCGCCGCGATTTCCTGCTGCGTTTCGCGAAAATGCCGCAGACGCCGCTCGAGCAGGCCGAATCGCTCGAACAGCTCCGCGCCCTCGAAAACGGCTATCGGATCCGCGTCATCAAAACCAATGCACGTTTTGTCGGCGTCGATACGGCCGAAGATCTCGCGCGTGTCAATGAAATCTATCGTCAGATGCAGCAATAAGGAAAGCAGAGGAGGAACGAATATGAATCAGGTAACTGTCGGAAATATTACCATCGGCAACGGTGCGCCGCTGACACTCATCGCCGGACCGTGTGTCCTCGAAGGACTCGAACGGAGCCTTTTGATCGGGCGCGGCATCAAAGAGATTTGCGAGCGTCTCGGTGTACCGTATATTTTCAAGGCTTCGTTTGACAAAGCCAACCGTTCGTCCTATCACAGCTTCCGCGGACCGGGCCTCGAAAAAGGCCTCGAAATGCTGCAGCAGATCAAAGACGAACTGCAGGTTCCGGTTTTGACGGACATCCACGAAGCATATCAGGCCGAACCGGTCGCTAAAGTCGTCGATATCCTGCAGATCCCGGCATTCCTCTGCCGTCAGACGGATCTTCTTGCGGCGGCCGCGAAAACGGGGCGTATCGTCAATGTCAAAAAGGGTCAGTTCATGGCGCCGCTGGACATGCGCAACGTCGTCGACAAACTGCACGAATGCGGCTGCGATCAGATCATGTTGACGGAGCGCGGATCCTCGTTCGGCTATAACAATCTCGTCGTTGACATGCGCTCTCTGCCGATTATGCGTTCGTTCGGCTATCCGGTTGTCTTTGACGGAACGCACAGCGTCCAGCTCCCGGGCGGCGCGGGGACGTCATCTTCCGGCAACCGCGAATTCGTCGAACATCTCGTCCGCGCCGCTGTCGGCGCGGGCGTTGACGCACTCTTCCTCGAAGTTCATGACAATCCGGCCGAAGCACTCTCCGACGGAGCCAACATGGTCTATCTCGACAAACTCGAGAGCATCTTACAAGACGCGCTCGCGATTTACGATATCGTTCGTCCGAAGATGTAAGCGGGGTGCGGTATGATCAGGGAAAAAGCAATCGAAACGCTCGCCATCGAAGCCGAAGCCGTCAAACAGCTCGAAGGACGCATCGATGACGAGTTTGAAGCGGCTGTACGCTGCATTCTTGCCTGCTCCGCCCGCGTTGTCGTGACGGGCATGGGCAAATCCGGACACGTCGGCCGTAAAATCGCGGCAACGCTGGCCAGCACAGGAACGCCCGCGTTCTTCATGCATCCGGCTGAAGCATTTCACGGCGATCTCGGCATGGTCACGGAACATGACGTCGTGATCGCGATCTCCAACAGCGGCGAAACGGCGGAAGTCGTCAATATCCTGCCGATTATCCGCCGCATCGGGGCAAAAATCATCGCGCTCTGCGGCCGCCGCGAATCGGCGCTCGGGAAAAACAGCGATTATTTCATTGACGTCAGTGTCGAACGCGAAGCATGTCCGCTCGGTCTTGCACCGACGGCAAGCACGACGGCGACGCTCGCCATGGGAGATGCCATCGCCGTGGCACTCATGTCGATGCGCAACTTTACGAAACAGGATTTCGCTCTCTTCCATCCGGGCGGATCGCTCGGACGCCGTCTTCTCCTCAAAGTCAGTGATGTCATGCATACGGGCAAGGAAAATCCGCTCATTCACTGTGACAAAACAGCGAAAGATGCGCTCTTTGTCATGACGGATACGGGGCTCGGTGCCGCGTCGGTCATTGACGAAGACGGACATTTCGTCGGCCTGATCACCGACGGGATCATCCGACGCGCCCTCGCGAAAGATTATAAGTTCCTCGACGAACCGGTCCGCGCGATCATGTTCAAAGAGCCGCTCTCGATCGGCCCGGACGAACTCGCGGCTTCCGCGCTTTCCGTCATGGACAAGCATAAACCGCGCCCCGTAACGGTTCTCCCCGTTATCGACAGCGCAAACAATCCGGTCGGCATGGTTCATTTGACGGATCTTTTGCGTCAGGGGGTAGTCTGATGAAGTACACGGAAGATGCGGTAGGGCGCGCCCGTAAGGTCAAGCTCATCATATTTGACGTCGACGGAGTTTTGACGGACGGCGGCATTTATGTCGGCGAAAACGGCGAACTCTTTAAGCCGTTCTTTGCGCGTGACGGTCTCGGCATTACGCTTTCGCATCGCGCGGGACTGAAAACCGCCATTATTACGGGGCGTTCGTCCAAACAGGTCCTGCTTCGCGCCGAAGCACTGCATATCGGCGAAGTTTATCAGGGCAACCTCGATAAACGCGCCGCATACCGCGATCTGCGCGATAAGCTCGGCCTGCGTGACGAAGAAATCGCCTATATCGGCGACGACCTCGTTGACCTGCCGCTTCTCGTTCAGGTCGGTTTCCCGGCCGCTGTCGGCGACGCGATGCCTGACGTCAAAAAACACGTCTGCTGTATCGCCGATCTTCCGGGCGGACACGGCGCCGTGCGCGAGATTCTCGAATTCATCCTGAAAGCGCAGGGCAAATGGGAAGAACTGCTGGCCGGATTTATGAAACCGGCCGATCTTAAGGGACTCGCCCAATAACGGCGGGATATGCATGGGAGGAAATCCGTTCATGACTTATAAATTTCTGATGATGCTGAGTTTCATCGTCTGTCATACACCGTACCGCCTGCTCATGGGAATCGGCCGCATACTCGGCAATCTCTACAATCTCCTCGTCAAAAAGGAGCGCGAGCGTGCCGTAAAACAGATGACGGAAGCTTTGCAGATACCTGAGGCGGAGGCAAGACGTCTCGTCAAGGAGTCGTTTGTCAATTTGGCCCGCAATGTGCTGGAAATCCTCTACATGCCGCATCTCAACGAGAATAATTTCCGCGATTACATCGAAATTGACCATCTCGAACGAATGAAGGAGGCGCTGGCCGAAGGACGCGGCGTCGTCGTGTTGACGGGGCATATCGGCACGTGGGAATGGCTCTCGGCGTCATTTACGCTCAACGGACTTCCCGTTACGGCCATTGCGAAACCGCAGCCGAATATCCAGTACACGCAGGTTCTCGATGACCTGCGCGCGACGATCCACGTCGAGATATTCTCACGTGGGACGAGCGAACTGCTCGCCGCGGCGCGTGCGCTCAAAAAGGGCAAAATCCTCGGATTCCTCGCGGATCAGGATGCCGGGCCGGGCGGTGCGTTTATTGACTTTCTCGGCAAACCGGCGTCAACGCCGATGGGGCCTGCCGTTTTTTCACGCAAATTCAACTCGCCGGTTGTCCCGGCCTTTATCCTGCGCCAGCCGAACGGCAAACACAAAGTCGTCATCGGCGAAGTCCTGCGTTACGAAGATCACGGTGACACGGACAAGGATCTCTATGACTTTACGGTCCGCATGACGAAAATCGTCGAGCAGATCATCCGCGAGAATCCGACGCAGTGGCTCTGGTTCCAGAAACGCTGGAATACGCCGGTCAGCGAAAAGAAAACGGGTAAACATCATACCGTCAAGGCGGAGGGGACTGAGAAATGAGCAAACAGGCAAAAATTGCGGCCGCCGTCGGGGCGATCCTCTTTGTCTGTCTCGTCGTCTGGGCCGTTCGAACCGTTCCGGAACCGCCGCCGAAAGATACCGGGACGCAGGAACAGCCGCACGTCATGTCCTATGACAACAATACGATCAGCGAAGAACGCGACGGCGTCAAAATTTGGGAACTCACGGCCGATCATATCGACGTTGACATTCAGACGCAGAATGCGACGATGACAAACCTCAAAGGAACGTTCTACGAAGAAGACGGACGTACGGTCGCCGTCGAAGCGCCGCAGGCCGCATATGATGCGGGGACGAAAGACATCGCCATTACGGGCGGTGTCAAAATTGCGACGAGTGACGGAGCCGCCGTGGACTGCGGTGAACTGAAGTGGACATCCGCCGACGGTAAACTCGCCGCGACGGGAAGCCCCGTCATCACAAAAGATGATGTACTCGCTTCGGGCGAACGCATCGAAAGTACGGACGGATTCAACAAAGTCAAAGTTATCGGCAAGGCGCACTTTGAAAAAGGTGTGAAACAATAACGGGGAGTGTCGGGAATGAAATTCAATAAACGCAGCAGTCGAATCGCGGTTTTGGCCGCCGTTCTCTGTTTGTCGGTCGGCGCGGTCTGTGCCGCCGCCGGAGAACCGGCGTCACTTGACGCGGATACGGTGGAATATGACATGTCATCCGGTGTCGTCACGGCAAACGGTTACGTGCTCATGAAACAGGGCGCGTCAAGCGTTGCGGGTGACAGAGCCGTCTATAATACGAAAACGCAGGAAGGCGTCGTCGAAGGAAATGTCATCGCCGTGCGTGATGACATGCGCGTGACCTGTGCGCGTATTGCAACAGACGGACAGGAACATATGCTGGCAACCGGCGGGGTTGTCGCGACGCAGCTTGACCGTACGTTTACGGGCGAGCAGATCGACTATTATCCGAATCAGAACAAATACATCCTCGTCGAAAACGGCGGTGTCATGACGTCAAACGAAGGCACGTTTTCCGCAAGCCGTCTCGAGGGCTGGATGGACGAGAAACATTTCATCGGCACGGGAGATGCGCATCTCATCAGTCCGCCGAAAGACCTGGAAGCCGGCGGAGACCGCGTTGACTACTACGGACAGGAAAACGGCAAAGCCGTCCTGACGGGTAATGCGTGGGCGATTCAGGACAATAATTCGATGCACAGCAACCGTCTGACGATTTATCTTGCCCCGAACGGGGAAACTACGGTAAAATAATAACCATGAAGGAAGCGCTCGCCGGTACATCCGGGCTTGGGAGGTAATGTCTTGCATATCGAAGCGAAAAATCTGGTCAAGATTTTTAAAAAACGAACCGTTGTCGACCGTGTTTCCGTACGCGTGGAAACGGGGGAGATTGTCGGCCTGCTCGGACCGAACGGCGCCGGCAAGACGACGACGTTCTATATGATCGTCGGCCTCGAACAGCCGAATTCCGGTCAGGTGCTGATTTCGGATATTGACATTACGAACCAGCCGATGTATAAACGCGCCGAGCTCGGCATCAGCTATCTGACGCAGGAAGCGTCGATTTTCCGCAAATTGACGGTGCGTGACAACATCATGGCGATCCTCGAGACGACGAAGCTCTCCAAAGCAGAGCAGCGCGACAAATACGACGAGCTTATCGAGGAATTCAAAATCGGCCACGTACAGGAACGCCGCGGAACAGAGCTTTCGGGCGGTGAGCGTCGACGCGTCGAAATCGCACGCTGCCTCGCGCTCGAGCCGAAATTTATCCTGCTCGACGAACCGTTTGCGGGCGTCGATCCGCTCGCCGTTGCCGACATTCAGGATATTGTGCAATACCTCAAACAGCGCGGAATGGGCATTCTCATTACGGACCATAACGTCCGCGAAACCCTGCACATCGTCGACCGCGCATACATCCTCAACAACGGACGCATTCTCCTCGAGGGTGACAGTCAGACGATCGCCAGCAGCCCGGTAGCAAAGAAATTCTACCTCGGCGACAACTTTACGTTATAAACAGGAGCCGATCATGCATATCAGAATTCTTGACAAATACATATTCCGCGAGGTTCTGCTCTCGTTCCTGTTCGGTATCTGTGCATTTTCGGCCGTTTTTATCGGTTCGGGAACGCTGTTTAAGATCGCCAAATATATTACCGATTACGGTGCTTCGCTGCCGGCTGTCGCCAAGATTTTCGTCTTCGGGCTTCCGAGTGTCGTCATCTGGACATTCCCGATGTCCATGCTGCTCGCGAGCCTGTTGACGTTCGGGCGTATGTCGAGTTCGAGCGAAATCACGGCGATGAAATCGTGCGGCATCAGCTTTTCGCGTATCGCGATGCCGGCGATCCTGCTCGGTATCGTCGTCAGTATCGGCGCTATCGCGTTCAACGAGTATGTTGTCCCGTGGGCCAATACGGCATACCGCAATGTTCTTTACTATGAAATTCAGGGCAACACGAGCATGAAGTCGCAGGATCACGTCATCCTGAAGGAAATCAAGGAAGGCGAAATCCAGCAGCTCGTTTACGCGCGCCGCTATGACGCGGAAACGCAGACGCTTCAGGGACTCGCGGTGCAGTCCTTTGACGCGGAAGGAAACATCCGCCATGTTGAGCATGCCGAATACGCCGATTGGTCGCTCAAGGAGTGGGTCATGCATGACGGCACGATTTATGACATCAATGACGGTCAGACGGGCCACCAGCTGAAATTTGACACGCAGGTACTGCCGATTTCGGCGAGCCCGAAACAGATCGTCCGCGAGCAGAAAGACCCGAGCGAGCTCACGATGCGCGAACTGCGCGCCGAGATCAGCATCCTTAAAACGCAGTATGTCAATACGAATAAGCTTGAAACGGAGTTTTACCAGCGCATCAGCGTGCCGCTTGCGAGTTTGATTTTTGCACTCATCGGCATTCCGCTCGGACTTCAGCCGACGCGAAACAGTTCGTCGGCGGGCTTTGCGATGAGTATCATCATTATCTTCATTTACTACGCGCTCATGACCATGGGGAACGCCTTGGCGCGCGGCGGGATCATCGCGCCGATGTTCGCGGTCTGGATCCCGAATATCGTCGGTATTATTGCGGGCGTCATTTTGATGAAACGGGCGTCCAGGTAACAGATCCGTTGGTTTACACAAAAATTTTCGGGGAAAGCAGGGAAAAACGATGTATGGTGTGCTACTGATTCTCGTACTCGTCGTTACGGGCGGAGCTATCGCCTTTATCGGCGACCGCCTGGGATCGAAGGTCGGCAAAAAACGGCTCTCGATCTTCGGACTGCGGCCGCGCCATACGTCAATTGTCGTCACGATCTTTACGGGTATCTGCATCACGACATTGACACTCGGCGTCATGGCGGCAGCGTCACAAAATGTCCGCACGGCACTTTTCGGCATGGAAAAGCTGAACCGGACGATGGCAAAGACACAGCAAAGCCTGACGGATGCGCGTGCCCAGCTCGCCGATGCACAGGAAGAACAGCGTCAGGCCAGTGACGATCTCGCCAAGTCCAAAGAAGAAGTGTCCAAGCTTGAGGCGCAGCAGAAAGAGCTCGAAGCGCGTTCCGAGCAGCTTCAGGAAGGAAACCGCCTCCTCGAAGCTGCCAAGGCGGAACTTTTGGAACGCAACGGCGTACTCATGGCGCGCAATGATGAACTCGGCGCTCTCAACAGTCAGCTCGGCAGTCAGAATCAGCTCTTATCGGCGGCCAATACCGACCTCAAGGACAAGAACGATATCCTGACGTCAGACAATAAGTTGCTTGAACAGCGGACACAGGATCTGCGCCAAGGTCTCATTACGATCCGCGAAGGCGATATCGTTTTCCGTGCCGGTGAAGTCATCGCGAGCGGTGTCGTCCGCGGCAATCGTTCGGCGGATGAAGTCGCCAAAGACCTCGAATCGCTCGCCCAGCTTGCCGACCGCAATGTTTACGTACGTTCCGGACGCGATACGGGCGAAAATATCTGGTTCTATCAGCCGGAATACAATGCGGCCGTTCAGCAGATTGCGCAGAGCAAGCAGGATATGGTTGTCCGTATCGTCGCGTCGGGCAACCTCATTCAGGGTGAGGCGGTACGCGCCTCGATCGAGCTCTATAAGAACAGCGTCATTTATCAGAAGAACGAGTTCATCATCGCGAAGACCTATCATTTAACCGGCGGCGATGAAACGGAAGCTGAACATACGGTCATGAGTTTCCTCAAAGATGTCAATGCGGCGGCAACGGAACGCGGCATTCTGCAGGATCCGATCCGCGGATCGATCGGCGTCATGGAAGGTGCACAGTTCTACGATGTGGTCAATTCGCTCGCGGCACTGCACGGAAATGTCGTTCTTTCGGCGTTCGCTCATGACGCGACGGATGCACTCGGGCCGTTGCGCCTGAACATCAAAGTCGAACCGATTGGTGAGAGCAGCAATCCGTAACGGTGTATGGAATCCCCTTTCCCGGCAGGCGGAAGGGGATTTTTTGTGAGGAGGAATGGTTATGACGGTAGCCGCTTTGGACCCGGGCCGCGATAAATGCGGGCTCGCTGTCCTTGACGATCACGGCGTCATTTTATATCAGGAAGTCATCGCAACGGCGGACCTCGAGACGGCTTTGCGTCAAGTCGAGTCGCGGTTCCGTCCCGACGTACTCATCGAAGGTAACGGCACAACGAGCTCAACGGCGCGGGAACGCATGCGCCGCGCCGTTCCGGGACTCTGTATCCGCGTCGTTGACGAATACCGCACGACGGAACTCGCGAAGGGCGAATACTGGAAAGCGCATCCGCCGAAGGGTTGGCGGCGTCTGCTGCCCGTTTCGATGCAGGTTCCCCCGGAACCGGTCGACGATTTTGTCGCCGTCATTCTCGCGCGGCGTTACTTGAAAGAAGGAAAGAACCATGGGGATGAATAAACAGGAGCGCCCGGACTGGACGCAGTATTTCCTTGACATTGCCAAGGCGGTGGGGCGCAGAGCAACATGTCTGCGCCGCCGTTACGGTGCCATCATCGTCAAGGATAAAATCATCATCAGTACGGGCTACAACGGCGCACCGCGCGGCGAGGCGAACTGCATCGATACCGGCATTTGCGAACGCGAGCGTCTGCACGTGCCGAAAGGGCAAAACTACGAACTCTGCGTCGCCGTCCATGCCGAGCAGAACGCGATCATCAATGCGGATCCCGTCAAGATGGAAGGCGCGACGATCTATATCGTCGGCTTTAACGCCGCCGACGGGTCACTCGCATCGGGGAAACCGTGTCTTCTCTGCCGCCGTATGCTCCGCAATGCCAAGATTGCCCGCGTCGTTTACTACGCGGAAGACGGCAGCGTCGTCTCGTGCCGACCCGATGAAATCCGCGACTGACCTGACGCCGACATAGCGTGAAAATACAGCTCAAAAGCGCGCCCTCGGGGCGCGTTTTTCATTGACACTTCAGGGGCCGTGCGGTAGAATAGGAAATTGCAAAGGGATTTCTTCCCATAGAAAAAAGCAGGAACAGAGTAGAAAAAGGGGTGCGACATCTCATGCCAGATTATATGTTGGCGTTTATCCTTGCAGCCGGAACGGCCTTGCTGGTGACGCCGGGTGTTATTTTTTTGGCGAAAAAAACGGGAGCGATGGACGCTCCGGATCCGAGAAAAGTTCATAAGAAACCGATTCCGCGTATCGGCGGCATCGGCATTTATATCGCGTTCATGATTGCGATCCTTGTGATCAAGTCGTATACTCCGCTCGTACCGGAAGTTCAGTTCGAGTTGACGGGACTCCTCGTCGGCGGCACACTCATCGTGCTCCTCGGCATCATCGACGATTACAAGAACCTGCCGGCCAAAGTTAAACTGGTCGGTCAGATCGTTGCAGCCTGCGTGCTCGTCATCGCGTTTGACGTACGCATCGACTTTATCACCGATCCGTTCGGCGACTACATGTATCTCGAGTATCTCGCCATTCCGGTGACGGTATTCTGGATCGTCGGTCTCACCAATACGGTCAACCTCATCGACGGACTGGACGGTCTCGCCGCCGGCGTTGCCACGATCGCGTCGATTACGATTTTCCTCGTGGCTCTGCAGCAGGACATCCTGCTCGTCGCCGTACTCACGGCGGCTCTCGCGGGCGCCGCGATCGGTTTCCTTTATTACAATTTCAATCCGGCCCGGATTTTCATGGGCGACTCGGGCAGTATGTTCCTCGGCTATATGCTCGCGGGTATTTCCGTCATCGGCGCCGTCAAATGCGCCGCAACGATCGCACTCATTGTGCCGATCCTTGCACTCGGCCTGCCGATTCTTGACACGACGTTTGCGATTGTCCGCCGTTACCGCGGCGGTGTTCCGATCTTTAAACCGGATAAGGGACATCTGCATCACCGCCTCCTCGATCTCGGGTTTTCCCAGCGTCAGGCCGTTCTCCTGATGTATGTCATCAGCGCCCTGCTCGGACTCAGCGCCGTCGTCCTGACGGAAGTCAGTGCCCAGGTGTCGATTCTCATCGTCTGTCTCGTCATTGCAGTCGTATTGGTCGGCGCCAAGAAGCTCGGGATTTTCCGGTTGAATGATTCCGCTCATCAGCACTGAATCAGGCAGGCGCACGCCTGCCTTTTTATTTGCCGCAGATTTACCCAGAAAGGAAAGGGGATTTATATGAAAAAGAAGCTCAAGGTGATGACCGTTTTCGGGACGCGTCCGGAAGCGATCAAGATGGCTCCGGTCGTTCTGCAGCTCAAAGAGCACAGTGACGTCATTTCGCCGATCGTCGCTGTTACGGCACAGCATCGCGAAATGCTCGACCAGGTACTCGATCTCTTTCACATCGTCCCGGATTATGACCTCAATATCATGGCGCCGCGTCAGACGTTGTTTGACATCACGACGAAAGCCCTGAACGGCCTGCATGAAGTCATGGCCAAGGCAAAACCGGACCTCGTCCTCGTTCACGGTGACACGACGACGACGTTTGCGGGCGCTCTTGCCGCCTATTATTGTCAGATCCCGGTCGGCCATGTCGAAGCCGGTCTGCGTACGCATAACATCTATTCCCCCTTCCCGGAGGAAATGAACCGCAAACTCACGGGCTGCATCGCGGAACTCAACTTTGCGCCGACGCCGACGTCGCGCGCCAACCTCCGCGCCGAAAACGTCAGCGATGACAAGATCTTCGTCACGGGCAACACCGTCATCGATGCGCTGCATCATACGGTTCGCGATGACTTCTACTTTGACGACCCGATCCTGCGCAGCATTGACTTCGAGGACCGCCGCGTCATTCTCGTCACGACACATCGCCGCGAAAACCTCGGCGAGCCGATGCGTCACGTTTACCGCGCGCTGCGTCAACTCACGGAGGAGTTCGACGATGTCGAAGTCGTATTCCCGGTTCACCGCAACCCGAAAGTCCGCGAAATCGTCAACGCGGAGCTCGGCGGCCTCGCGAAAGTTCACCTCATCGAGCCGCTCGACTATGAACCGTTTGCGAACCTCATGTATCGCTCGCATCTCATTATGACGGACTCGGGAGGCGTTCAGGAAGAAGCGCCGGC
>Ga0326511_10001017_pt1 | contig 23902 bp, 27 predicted proteins | sample 0_2496_0518_D_FD_203701 | JGI IMG/M metagenome (GOLD analysis project Ga0326511, IMG submission 203701) | Bovine rumen microbial communities from UC Davis, California, United States - 0_2496_0518 | ecosystem: Host-associated > Mammals > Digestive system > Stomach > Rumen | place: USA...
TACAACACTGCCAAAACTTTTTACGCGCACCTGTAGGCGTAGAGGAAAGCCAAACTCCGATATCTGGACGTTCACCTGCGAGCATCAAGATAGAGTCGAAGTCGGCGTCGTTCATATAGTCCGATTCGTCGATGTAAACATAGTCGGCTCTCTGTCCACGGATAGACGCACCACCACTTGATGACGACGCGCCTGTGGTAAAACCAATTATGCGTGAATCGTTTTTAAACTGAATACAGAATGGGTTTTTCGTCCTGCTTTTTAGTTCTTTCAATAAAGCAGGAGAGTTATCGATAAGTTCGTTTAATCTAGTAAAAATCAAACGAATCTGGTTTTCGTAAGGCGCCGCAAACAATGCTACAAAGTTGTTTTTTGTATTTGTTCTATATAGCGCATCGATACATGTTGTTTCGGTTTTCGCCCCGTGAAGGGGGTGGACTGTCCCAACTTAATGGCTCTTAAAAAGTTAAAAGTGCGTGAGTTCTACCGAAGCAGTCTTCGGAGGGAAAATCTGTTCCTCGTAGGATTCAATCAGTGCTTCCATTTTATCGTGAAGCAGTTCCTGAATATCTCCAAGGAATTCATTTCCTGCCGCGTTTGCTAATTCGATATTTTCAGTACCATCGATTTTCACTCTGGTACGGAACTCACTACGCAATTTCTTGGAGAGAGAAATCGTAAAGCCGCCCGGATAGGTTTTCTGGAATTCCACTAACGGTTCGCCCAGCATGTTGAGCGCTTTCGATTCCTTCTCAGTGAAGCCCTCTGTCGCAAGTTCAATGGTGATCTTGCGCTTCTTGACTTCATAACTGTACTTTAATCGCATAGTTCAGTCCCCTTTCTTAAACGGTAAGAGATTCAATGGGGTCTGTTTCAAAACGCGTTTTCTCTGCCTTAGTTGCCTCAACGACCTTCTTGATTTCCTCTTTTACCTTCTGTTCAAACAGAACGCATTTAGCTTCTGCAACAAGCTTCTTGGAATTCAGAACGTCGCCAACTTCGGAATCTGCAATGTCTGCAGCATCAGCGCGATAGGAAGCAACAAAACCAGGGCCAACGGTCAGAGTCTTATTGTTAACGATAAGGGCGACATCAGCAGCATCGGCATCAGATGCACCAGCAGCTTCAATACGCTTATCAGCAGATACCTTGAACTTACCCTTGAATACGATGGAGCCGAGGTTGATGACAGGCAAACCCAGGTCTTCAAACAAAGCTTCTTCGTGTGCGGCGTCCAGTTCAGTACCTACGCCAAATTCCGTGAACATTACAGTCGTTTCAAAAACGCCATTATGAACTTCATGTTTGGTTTCAAAATTCATTGTGCGAAGTCTCCTTTTGTACTCATAGAAAACTAGCCATTAAGCCCCCGCGTCCAGTCTCTGTACGCCCAATACAATGTATTGGTTCGCTGCTGATTCTCCAGGATTTCGCCTTGGCATTCCAGCAATTTGTCGGGGTCGGGCAAACAGTCACCCGTTCGTCGCCCGCACCGAGCGACCTTTTTTAGAGATTTATCAAGCAGCATTTTTGCTTGATACCATCTTGCAGTCCAAGGCTCTTTTTTCTTTGTTTTGTTGTTTACGGTAACAACAAATGCCTTAGCCCACAAAACGGGATTTTCGCAGATTTTCTTAAACTGCTGATAGTATATAGCTTCTTCTTTTGTCATAGCTTTGAATAGAATGAAATTCAAAACCGTACATGAACTGATTTTAATATTACCGCAAATGCTTCTTTTAAAACTAAGCTAATCTCAGATTATACGTACATTCGCGTCCTTGTTTTGATAAAACAATAAATTTTTGAGAAGGATGGCTCGTTTTTCGTAAATTAAACGCATAAGAATCTGTTCCACAAAGAGATCCATTTACGATAAGCTCTGCCCCCTGAACTTCTCTCTCAGCTGCACTATGGAAGTGGCCAAGGAGAACCATGTCAGGAAATTTACGAAGTAAAAGAGACAACTGTTCAACTGCTTTGGCAGGTTTATCTTTATGACCATGCGCAGCAAAAATGGTGTTTCCGAGAATATTCGTTACGATAATCTCGTCATCGATTTCGTTCTTGCAGAACTTAAGCCCCTGTCTTCCTTCCATACGAGCCTTTATGTACCAGAGAATCATATCAGAAAAGGATTCTGAGCATATGGAGTCTGCTTTGTTTGCAACGATACGGTCATGGTTGCCGCGACTCCAGTATAAGTTAACATCAGCTACTTCAAGAATGGAGTTGATAAGTTTGCACATAAGTTCGGCGACAATCATACTCTGTTTTACAACATCTTCTTCATTATTGATTCTTGTGGTGACATGAATAAGACCATTAACCATATCCCCCAGTGAAAAAATATTTACTTTGGAAATTCTATGTAGATGACATGCATCAATAGTCTTTTTAGCGAGAAGGTCTACGCGCTCGTTCAGAACTGTGATATTGAACGTGTTTACGTGATTAGCCGAGACCATCCCTGCATGCCAATCAGAAAGCATCAGTATACCTTCTTTTTGAGTATTAGGGATGGACTTTCTTTTCACTTCAGGAAGAGAAGGCAAAGCTTTAACGGCTTTTATAAATTCATCTTGAATGTGCTCTGCCCGTGCTAATTTACGCAAACTTTTATTCAGCTCTCGTTTTTGGTCTTGCATCTGCATTTTCTGTCTACGCAACTGAAATTCTTTTTCGTCAATTGCGTCTATGGCAGATTGCGGCGCATTTTCTAATGTTGCAATATTTTTATCGCGCAAGTAATCTCGATATGTGCAAATACTATAAGCCATCTTACGAAGAGATTCTGCAGATAGCTTCATACCAAGAACATTAGATATTTCCTGCCATGACATATCTACGTTACCATCACGTTTACCAAGAATAAGTCTAAATTTCCAGTCATCATAGGACTCACCAGGGGACTGATTATACTCTTTATTTAATGCCATTTTTCCTCCGTTAATATATTGTTAGTATTGCTGCTGATATGGATTGTATAAGTTAGAATTGGACTGCTGGCCGCCTGCGAGCATCATATTGGCAATACCTACGCAGGCAGCAAGGCCACCAACGCCTATTGTAGCTGCGGTTGCCTTCCAATGTCTTTGAAAGAAACCGGGCTGGTTTTCGCCTTCTTGTGCTCCTTCTGCGCCGGGATTTTTATTGCCCGCTCGTTTTTTCGCATTATCAGCTTGTCCAGCAGTACTATTACCGCCTACACCGTTGTTAGCACCCTTGTTTGGAGGAGGATTTTTTGATTCATTTGCCTTTTGCTGAAGCTTTTCTTGTTGTTCTTGTTTCATTTTAGCTTGAGGAGGTGGTTCTGGAGGTGTTCCTTCAGCTCCAGGGGCTGGCTGCCCTTCTCCCTTAGGTGGCACCTTGGGAGGTTCAGAAGGAGGTGATGGAGGACTTTTTGGAGGAACACTGCTAGAAGTGTCACCTTTCGGAGGCTCAGGAGGAGGTGATGGAGGACTTTTTGGAGGAACACTACTAGAAGTGTCACCTTTCGGAGGCTCTGGTGCGGGTTTCTCAGGAATACTGCCAGCCTCTTCTTTGAACTCTCCTTTTGCATTTTTAGATATGGATAATTTTCCTTTTTTTACTAGAGTGCCGTCAGCAGATATTGTGGCTGGACTAAGATATTTAATGTCTTTAAGATCAACTGGAGACATTCCTTCTTTAAAGCTGGTATTAAAAATATGTTTAGCGCCACCATTAAGATGTTCAACTTCGCTATAACCCTTATCATTAAAGATTCCCGTTGGGAGAATGCTAAAAGTGCCGTCTTTATTTTTTGTGCCCAGAAAGTCAGAACCTGTAATGAGACTTTCACCTTCTGAGGTACTTTGAACTAATTTTGGGGCAACAGTCCTTCCTTCTGCTGCTGCTTGCTGTATCTCTTTTGAATTACCAATGGAAAAACCGACCAAATCATTGTCTTTGATTATTTTACGCAAAGATTCGTCGGCTTCTTCTCCTCTCCCCGCGCCGAAAATTTTTGATGCTAATTTTTTGACGCTTTTCATACTTGACATATTTGCCATATTACATGTTCACCGCCCTTGCTTCATCACCGAGTCTTGCCTGCTGCATTGCGTATTTGCTTTGTTTGGCAAGATTCATTCCTGCTTGCCGCATTGTATAAGTTTGCTGTGTATCTACAAAAGTAGAATTAGCAAATGGTTTATTGCGCCCCATTCTGGATAAGTTTCTACCATACATGCTTGCCGCATCGTATGTATCTACCATCATGCCAGGAGCGGCAGAAAGAAGACTTAAACCAAGGAATGCTTTTGTCCCCATCATTTGCATTAAAGCAAGACTTCCGCCCGCTTTAAGGGCAGCAGATCCAAATCCGTCGCCTTCATTTCTAGCGTCTGAGTAATCAGAAACTACAAATCCTGCATTAAGAAGACTGCCGCCAAGAGTTCCAAGCGAAAACTTTCCAGCGTCGTTTTGATAGAGTTTTTTCATTAACGATAAATTCATAATCAATCATCCTAAAAAAATAACTCAACCGAGAAATCCGGTTGAGCGACAATTATTAAGCGCAAAAACAAGGTCTCCCGAAGCTCCTGCAGAAATGTCTGGAGCCTGCTGGTATTGCGACATAGAAGGGGTGGCACTATAGATTCTGCCATCACTTGAGCCCATATCTCTTAAATTGCGCTCGGCCACCATGGAACTTCCAAACCCCCACGCGGCAATACCAAAGCCTACTGCCTTACCGCTTTTTGAGAATTTGCGATTAAAAATACTACCGTTGGGGTCTTTCTTTTCCGTTAGGCCAGCGAAGAACGAAACAACACCTTCTGCTTGTTCTTGCATAGACGGAGCAGTATCGGCTGTTTTTTGGGCGCCCTTTTTGGTTGCTTCCAAAGCTTTTTTTGCTATCTTTGTTATCATAGCCATAAAAACACCTCAAAAGAATGGAACTCCGACCCAGTCGACGTTACCGTCTTTATCTCGGTAGACGCCGCCACCAGAAAGGAACCGATACCCTACGGGGAGAACTGCAGCAGCTCCAGCAACTTTTCGTCCATCATAAAGACGGCGCTCAGTTGCATCTTCCATCATCATCTTATTTTTGTCTTTTGAAAACACAACGCCATTTCGATTTTCGTATTTTTCGCTATCTTTTAAAAGGGTTTGGCCGTATGTACTATCAGCAGAAACAGCTCTTTGAGCGACTTTGCCGTCTTTACCTCTAATTTTATGTTGAATGCCGAAGGTAAACAAACCTTCTTCTTCTGCACCTAGCAAATCATGAGCGACGCCGCCCCAGGTATCATTATTATTTACGGCATTTCGAATAGGTTTAGTCATACGCCCCGTAAGAGCTTTAACGTGATTCCAAACACCTACTGCCATGTTACTTCACCTCATCCACATCATCTACGCCAGGGATATATTCTGGTCGTTGGTCGATAGTAAAGAAGTTTTCTGCTTCGACGGCTTTCTTCATGATATCCATCATGGACTGTTCTTTCTCCGTCGTATCCTTCTTCTTGTCCTTGCGCGTTGCCATAAGTAAAGCGTAATCATCATTACGCTTTTTACTAAAACGTTCATATGCAAGCACGGATTTAGATACATCAGGAGATTCAATGGGGGTGCCGTTATCAGCGATACCCGTTACTACCATCTGAATCGGAGAACCTTCTTTACTCATCAATGCGTCACAGCGTTCCATGTAAATTTCCATCTTGATGATTTCTGCAACAAGATTTCTATCTGTTTCGCTGGCGTCTTCTGATTCCAGATCAAAATCCTTAGCGTAAGCTACATATTTCTTTTGAATTTGCGCAATTTCTACGGGACATGCCTGACCAACTGGAGTAATATCATATTTCTGCAGGGGACAGCTCTCCTCGTAAGGACAACCTTCTCCCTTGCAGTATATTGGAATTCTAGCATAAATACCTGTCTTCGTAGCCAGCATAGCCATTGCGGCCTGAATCGCTTTAATTCCATTTTCGTCATGGCCCCAGATATTTTCTGTCTTTAGCATGCCGTAAAAACCTTGCAACTTATTGTCTAAGGTAACAACATCAGATTCATTCAACGTCTCTTCTGTTGGAATGCTAGACTCCTCTGAAGCGATATCTTCGCTACTCATGCTTTCACCTCAAATTTTTTTGCCTGAAAAACGTATCGGATTTTCGATGTCACCGAATGGAAATCAATCTGAACAATCTGTACGTCTTTCAGGGAATACCTCCACGTATCCAACGAAACCAAATGAGTATCGTTAATCATAACTTCAGAGATTAGCTCGCCATTAATCGTGGATAGTTCATCCTTTTCGGGGTCGATAGCTACAGAGAACACGAGATCGCCTTCAATGCGATATTTTTCAGCCTCAGGTTCTTTCACTATGACCGTATGCTCAATATTAATCTCATTATCTACCGTAGACTCTGTAGCCATTTTAAAAACCTCCAAAAACTTTAAATGTCTATCCAAAAACTCTTGTGTTTATTTTTGTTCTATGCTATAATTGTTCTTGAACAAAAAGCATATGGGTTATGCAACAGTGTTCGGATAGAGCATTGAAGCAACGCGATCTCCGTAGAAACTTTGGATTTTGGCTATGGAGATTTTTTTTATGTCTAAACCAACGCTTAGCCATTCATCGATTTTCCTCTGGATTTCATCCAATGCAGCATCCCTATCCTCCCAAATAGGAATACGATAGAACTGCATAGAGCATCCATTGTGGGCCTGTTTTTGCTTGGCAACCAACGGTGCAAGTCCAGCGGGCATACGCGATTCGATATCCTTGTCGGCAACCGCGATAACAAAACCAATGAACGTTAAAAACTTCATAGCGAGAAACATGCGGTAGTTGTACTTTCTACCAGTCATTTTGGAGAACATACCGCCCGCACAAGGAACAATAAGTCTACCTACGTAGCTTGTCTTGTTTGACCCTTCTGCCATCATTTCAACCAGCTTTTCAAAGCACTGAAAAGCCTGTACGGTGTCCAGAGCCGCAAGCAGCGGCTTGTTTCTCTTGCGTCGCTTCAGTTTATCGAAAATGTATTTTCGATCTTCGAGGACTTCCCTGTAATCCCTATACCTGTTCCAAGTTGAGGAATCAACTCCGAAAATTTTTGCCATATAAGCAACCACCTTTTCGAAATTGCTGTCCGCTTCCTCCAAATTTAGGACGAGCATTGCAATATCAAAAAAGCCCATGGTCTTTTTTACTTGGCATTTTCGATTTAAACATTTACTCAAATACTTTGATAAAGTATTAAAATTCTTTACTGCAAAATCAGGGATTTTAAAAAAAGCTTTTGCATCGACATATTGCGTTACGTAATTTATAAATAAATCTTTCGTTACGAGACTGTTTGCAAAATCAGTTGGGAGAATAAAATCTTTAAATGCGAAAAAGCGTTTTTCAGTCAAATCACGAAATACCTTTTTCGTTTTTTTCGTACAATCTCGAACCGTTTCTTTTTCAAACTTATGGACAAATAAATCCATGTTTTGCTCAAAATGAAAAAGTAATTCCAGAATACGATAATCACTTCTACCCATTGGAATTATCTTTGCTTCTTGAGTCATTGTCTTAGACTTAATTACGGACCCTGGATAAAAAGCCATAGGATTTCTTCTGGCGTTTTTTCCCTGACCACCGATATCACGACGAATAGCTTTCTGGGCTACGGTATACAGCTCATCTGTAATAATGGCGCGGTCGTCTTGGTGAATCATCCAATACAGCTGAAAACCGGATGGGGTTTCTACAGCATACGTAGGCGGGAAGAATAGTCCTTGGAGTTTATCTAAGGCGGCCCGCTTGTAGTCTGCAGCATCCGTACCAGCAGAAGACTTAAGTTCTACGTACACTGCATTGTACTGCACAACTTTGAGTCTTCCAGTTTTGGTTCTGGTTGAGAAGTTAACTGGTATTCGTGTTGTATCCTCCGTAAATGCCAAGAGCTTCTGACCCTGAGCTTCGGGGATAATATTACTGCCATTATCGGGTATAACACCATCTGTGCCGTACAGGTCTTGAAAAAAAGTTCTGATTAAGTCCATGTTCTGTCTCCTTTTTTGCGCTATACCCTGGAGTATATCACACCAAAGACCAAAAAGCAAGATTAAGTTTCTTTGAACGATGACTCTTCCTTGCATGTCCGCCCGTTCATTCCGCTTCGCTCCATTCACGCCCGGAACCCGGCCGGCACTCTAAGCTATTCGAATTTTTTCCTCACGCGCGTATGCGCGACCTCGAAATCCTGTAGTACTCTTCGTGTAGTACAGGAATATCAGATCTCGTATCTTTGTAGTATCTATTATGATGATTATTTTGTACTACAGTACAAAATACTATATAGAAACGAAATATAAGATGTATTGTCCTGCACACCAAAATAGGACTTTTACCCTTGTAACCCCCGATAAATAGTGATTGCGCTCTTTCAAAATAGTTGCGCTACGGATGCTTCCGTCTTAAGTCCTACTTTGTAATAGTATCATACCCGTAATGCCGATGTATCCGTGTTGCAGTTTGCACGATTTCGTTTCTTCAAAAAACCTAAGGTCAAAACAAATGTGTACTCACAGAGTACACTATTTTTATACCCTCTCACCACCTATGTATCCGATATCATACCGGTTCCATAAACGACAAAACTTCAGATAATAGCCATGTGCCCCGCGATTATGCAATTTAGTTTTATCAATGACCTCTTTTTGCAGTCTTGTGGAATCGGTTTCATATCAGAGCGTTGATATAGCACTTTTATATATTTTGTATCGGCTCAGTTTTGAGCCGATCTCTTTTTATGTGGAAAACAAAAGACAAAGACGTTTTATTTTACGATTCGTATTTCACGAAAATAACCATTAAAGCCGCCGCTTTGCGATTTGTTTTTCTGGCAAAAACGCAAATATAAGATGTCAGACAATTTCCTTATAGGGTTTGAAATTTTATATAAAATATATTTTCAAAAACGCTTTTTATTTTTTGTTTTTGAGTTTTCGTTTTTCAAAAACGCATTTTGTTTTTCGTGTTTTTGAACGACTTGTATTTCACGATAATAACCATTAAAGCCCGCGCTTTGCGATTCGTTTTTCTGCAAAAAATATCAAAAATAAGCGCAAAATTTTTCCTATAGGGGATTCAAAATTTGTAAAAATTTCTCGGGGTACCTAGTGTAGAAATTCTTCTTCTGGTGGCTATTTTTAGAGCCCCCGGTATGTTGGATTTCGATTGGGGTAAACCAAGGCAACCCAGAACGTTGTAAGCTCGTAAAGCTGACGCGCCAAGGAATCGGTGCAGATCTAGTCTGCACATTTTATTTTTTGAAGACTGGTGGTCGTGCCAGTCAGAGTACTAGGAGGTACTATCATGAAAAAGATCGCTTTTGTTGCAAACTTCACCTTTGTTGTATCTGCCGAACTCCCGACAGGGGAATTCAAACTGGTGCAGCTTTTGGACAGCACGGCGTACTGCTCCGTGCTGCCAAAGGCAATCGGCCAGCTGGTGTTTAGCCAGCTGGTTGCAGCCAGCGGATCTCCGAAGGGAGATCGAGGTGCTGCCTATATGGTACGCACCTTGATGGAAACCGTGCTTGATGAGCACGGTTTCCGGGAGGTTGAAATCCCGGAAAGTTTCTTTGAGTTAACTTGCCAGGAGGATCAGGAGGAATACCTGATTCTGGCTTAATCTCATCCAGTTAGAGCTCTGGATTATCAAAAGCTCATTGCCGAAACACCCTAGAAATAGGGTGTCTGCAGGGTAGTGGCTCTCCCTGCACTGATGATGGCAAGCCATATCAGAATATTTTAGCCTTTTGGCAGCAAGTCATGAAGGGTGTCGAAAGCCCGCTGCCACACATTAGGAGGTGTTTATCATGACTAATATTAATCTTCGTGCCGTTGTTGAAAATTCCCCATCTCTGCTCGAGGGCGTAACTCTAGAGGATGTCCGTTACTTTATGGACATCGCCGCCCAGGAACAACAGTGGAAGGTTGCCCGCGCCCTCAAGGCTATCGTTGAAGCCGAGGAGGCCCGCCTTAAGGAAGAGGCGGAAGAGGTGGCAGCCATCGATGCTGAAATGACGCGGCTGGCCGAGGAAGCCAAAAAACGCATGTTCTTTAGCGATGGTTTTGGTGGCTATGTCACCTTCGCCCCTGACAACGTAATTCTCTTGCAGGATTACTGCCGTGGCGAAGATGGCGAGACCCTTCTCGCAGAGAAGGAGATCCATGTCGGCTCCTATCTCTGGAACAAGTTACTCCAGGAGGGTCGCGAAGGGTATGCCGTCGACGCCGAGGAAGTAGCGACATGCCGCATCCTCAGGGAGCTTACCGGAGAGGGCGAAATGTGGCCCTTCGCTCCCGAGGACTACAGGGTCATCGCAAGGAGGTGATGCTTGTGATTCCGGCAAAGACGTGGCCCGCGTCTATAAATAAAGGGCACACGTCCTGTCATAAGACGTTAAACTGGGCACGCCGCGTTAACCCTCTATTCCGCCCTCGTAAGGGGGCGGGACGCTCTGATATGTAGCGTCATATCAAAACCGCTAATTTTTTATTTATACGGTAGTGACGGGCCGTCGTGCCCCATAGGCATACTACCATCTTTTAACGAAAAAGTGCCGAGTCCGAGAGGGCGGAAAGGCCTATCATGGCTAAGAAAATTATGACCAATAAAGAATATAAGTTTTTCATGGAATATGTGGGGAAATACCTCGCGTATTCCAATTATGGAAAGCATGATTACGCATGCGAAATGCATGACGTAATCTATGCATTCATGGAGGGGCGCAGCATCCCTCACCGTGTTACGGTGGAGGATGCTCGCCAGCTCGAAAGAGCAGGCGTTATTGCCAAGACCGTGCACTTTTCGTGCGGTCATACTGATGACGTCTGGGAGGACGTCGGCCTCACCCCAGTTGAAAGCTGGGTGGAGTACGAGGGAGACAACCCTGTACTCCACGAAGCAGTGAGAGAGGTATGTGATACATGCCTCTCCATTGAGGAGGCATATGAGATGGAGGCGAACATGGATCAGCGCTTCCATCAGCAGAGATGGATCCACAGCCTCGATGCTTATCGAGGTAAAGTCGCGGACACAATCCGCGAACATTTTGAGGGCTTTAAGGCCCTCAATTGGGAAGCAGAGGTGTGCTGCACGGATGCGGCACATATGGCCGGTAGTGTCGGCCTCGTAATTAAGGGCACTGTCACGGGTGTCTTTGATTACGATTGTTGGTCTATCGTTTCCCCAGAAGGGAAACGGTATGCCTCCAGAGCGCGTTCTCTGGAATATGGGGAGTATGCCCCCAGTAAAAATAAAGCATACTATGAGTCCTGGGTGAAAAACGCCCAGGTTGAGGAGGTGATTGTCCGCAAGGATATTATCTCTTCCCACCCGAAACGGTGGGCCATGGCCAAGGAAATGGCCATGGAACTCGGAGTAAATATCCGAGTATTTGAAACGGGAGCGCTGGTGCTCTCCGTGGAGTCTGACTGGGATGAGTCCCAGTGGGCTCCGATGTGGGCATGAACATATTAAGAGCCCCTGAGCCTTAGTTGGTTCGGGGGCTTCATAATGTGCTCATATCCAGCACAGATATTAATTTGTTTGGGGCAAGAGCCCCAGAAAGGAGATGTATCATGTACATCAAAATCAATGGAAAGTTTCGTTCTTTAAACCGTATTATCGCTGCCATTGCCGTGGCGGCGGTTATCGCCGGGCAGGCGTACATCCTGCCGAAGGCGATTCACGGTACGTTCGCTTTCCAAGACCAAGTGGTGGAGGCTTACCGCAAATAAGCTTCCACCACTAATTATACCTCCTGACGTCGCGGAGGTCAATAAATAAAAGACGACGACCCAGCTGCTAAGGCAGTGCTCCGTGAAAACCGGAGTTAAATGGGCGTTCCCGTTAAAGACGGGAGAATATTTTATTGTTTAGGCAGTGGTCGTGCTGCCGGAAGTACTAGGAGGTACTATTATGTTCACTATTTCTAATTCTAATGCTGATGTTAACACTATTGTCAAGGAGGATTCTATCATGAAAAACGCAATCGTTAATGCTTTTAAGGCCGCATTTGGTGTATCGACGGTTAAGGCCGTCAAAAAACATTTCACGCATGTGCGTGAAGGGAGATATTTCCAGCGTTACGACTATGTAGCGCATTTGAAGGAGGTGAAACACGTTGCCATTAAGACGGCCGCTGCCACGGTGTTCCATGGTACGTATACCGGTTTTAATGCCGGCAAGTACACGGAACAGTCTGGCCGTGTACAGGAGGCTGCCTGGGAAGGCTTAAATGCTTTCAAATCTATTGCTGCTGGTGTGAAAATTAGCAGCACGCCTGTTCTCCACGAGAGAACTGGCATTGTTGTCAGAGACTATGGTATGTCTCTGAAATTTAGTGCATCTCTGCGTCCGAACGTATCTCTGCGTTCCTCGATGCAGAACGCAAAGACGGATTTCTTTGCTAAAGACCTTGGCGGAGAAATCGTGGCAATGCAGTCCAGCATTGCTATCGACTACAAGGCTCTCTGCGGAGAAAAGCCGTTTAAGATTGACCTGCAGTTATTTGCAGAAAAGAAGGAGGTAAAGGCTATGGTAGATCTTACCAGCGCTAACGAAGAGTTATTGATGACTCTTCCGGGCATTGGTTCTGAAAAGGCTAAAGCCATCGTTGAGTACCGTAATGCTAACGGTATTCAGAAGGTGGAAGACCTTTTGAACATTAAGGGCATCGGCGCCAAGAAATTGGCACTGTTTGCCAATATGGTCTGCGTAAAGGAGGAAGATAATATGGCAGACAAAAAAGCTGAAGCAATTGTTCAGGAGTTTAAGGCTTCTCTGAACAATAATGCTCTGGTTCATGAAATGAAACAGGGCGAGGGAAACGGCACTGTTTATAAAGTGTCGTTGTTCCCGACTGTTGACGGCTTTATGGCCGCCAAACTTGCACCGACTTCGGTACAGGTTACGCCGGTGAATAAGAGCTTCTTCAAGAAAAACTTGAAGATGCAGAATGTCATCGGTGAACGCACCATCGTTAAGCTGGGGTGCGATCGTCTGTGTGTACTGGATACCAGCAATCTGGTATCTGGCGCCGTTGATGATAACGCCGCTATTGAAACGGTGGGCCGAATCAGCAAGGGCTTCTATCTTGCCGATATCAAAGGCAAGGTGCGTGTGCTTGTACCCGCAACTGGAGTTCGCGGTGAAGACGTGTACCGCGATATTTCGACCGTCGAAGGTCGTATCTTCGAAAAGGAAGAACTTTTCGATGAAAAAGGCCCGAAAGATGGAGTTCTGAGTTTTGCAGGTACAAAAGGTCTTGCACTGGGTACGCCGTCCCAGTTCCGCAAGATTCAGCTCACTTGCTTCTGCAACAATACGCAGAAGGATGTTGAAGCTTTTGCTAGGGCAATGGCTCAAGCCACTCTGGATGAGTATGAACTCAACCAGAAACGTCTGAAGGTCGTTGACCCGAAGACTGCAGCAGAAGTGTGCACTAGAGATTCTTCCAAGCACACCCGCTTCGGTCTGACTTTCAATGACGGTTGTGAGGTTAACACCTATGCGATCGTCTTTGAAAAGGACGGTGAAATGGACGGGCGTTTTGCTTGGACGGCTCGTGTTCTTGCCGAAATGATTTTGGCAAAACGCGGTAAGAAGACGAACAAAAAAGTCGCTCGTCTTGAAAAAGCTTTGCGTGGCTATCTCATTCAGAGCCGTCCGTATACGGTGAAAGCCGCAGGACTTGCTCTGAGCCAGAAGGCATTGGATATGGAATTAGCTTCTAAGAAGCTGCTCCGTATCGATATCAATACAGCGTCTGACGAACTCATTGCAGATGTTCAGACGATGCTGAGCAAAGCTCTCCGTGAAAAGAATGGAAAGCCGGAATCTCTGAAAGATTACGACGGCGTTGTTATCTGCCACAACGGCATTGATGCTCCGATTGATATGTGGGGCGATCTTAATGCGTTCAAAGACCAGTTTAATCTGCGTCTGAAAGATGGCGCCAACATTCTGGCAATCGCTCACATGGATCGTGACAATTGGATGAAGGCTGGCACTTCTGCTCAGCTTCTGAAGATTGTGCTTGCGGCAGTCAAGAGCGTGGGCAGCAAGGAGCTTGATAAGGATCTGCGTAATACGCTGACCCGTATCATTGCTCGTCAGATTGAGATGGACGCAAACTACGAGTCCGATGAACGTAAGCTCGGTCATGAGATGATTGACTGCAGCTTCGTTCCGGACGTGGTACGGATGTTGAATCCGCATTCCCTCATCAACTTCCCGTCTGTGTTTAAGACGACAATTGATGACACGGTTCGCACAATGCAGAACCATATTATGCTCGATAGCTACGGTACTGAGGGACACTTTGGTATGCTCACTTGCGACCTTTGCTATGTCGCTTGGGGCGAATCCATTCTGTCCTTCGATAAAGAAGTTGCGGAAATCATCGATCCTGTTTGGGATAGATATTCCGCTACGATGGGTGTCACGGACAACCGTGGTATTGCCATCAAACATCCGTCCATGGGCACTCGTGAAATCATGCTGTGCCGTTACATTGGCATGGATGAAGTTCTCAATCGAGTTGAAGCTTTGGGGCAAAAACTCGGCAAGAGCGATGATGAAATTGAGGTTATGAAGGAATCTTATCGTAACCTCAAGGAAGGTGTCACGGTTATCCCGGCAGATTTGTGGCTGTTTGCCTGCATTGCCGCAGGTTCCGACCTGGATGGCGATAAGGCTGGCTTCCACTTCATTAGCCCGATCGGTTTGGACGTTGTTCATCTCGTATGGGCTGCATACGAGGCTGGTACGTTTAAGCCGCGTGCTGTTAATATTGGCAACGATGGCCAGGTCAAAGAAAAGGAAATTACGGTTGATGACGCCATTTTCCAGACTGTGTTGTCCGAGATTATCAAAACCGGCAACAAGTCTGTTGGCGCTATAACTAACAGTTTCCGTCTGTTGGTTGAGCCTTTACAGCAGGACAATGACACGATTCGTCGTGTATTCACGTCTCTGTTCGTGAAGGTATTTGAGGCAGGCACGGAAGGAAAAGAGAAATATGTTTCCTGCGTCCATGAGGTCATGGACGAGAAGCGTGGCGTGGTTATTTATAAGACCGATTACACCGTCCTTCAGCAGGTAGAAGAGGCCATCAAAAAGATGGACGTTACCTGGGAAAATATCATGGCCGCAGTTGACGACCTTGATGTTGTTGGTCGTCATATCCAGGAGCTGACGATTGACGCTGCAAAGAAGTTCTACAAGGTTCTTTGCGACTTCATCGACGCTCTGAATAAGGAATTCAAACTTCTGCCGCTGACCTGTGGTATTGAGTTTGACATGAAGTGGAATGATCATTCCGCTGAGTCTCATGTAGAACTCAAACAGAATGACGGCTATATAATGTCCGCCGAAAAGGTTGATGGAGCATGGAAGTTCAAAGTTGACTTCAAGATGAGCTACACGATTAAGAAACGCAAGAATACTGTTACGGTATTTGCAGATGCGTTTGCTCCGTTCCGTGCGTTTGCTACGCGCTACGCTGCTACGAAACTTAACGTTCTTCGTAACTTCTATATGAAGGTTGCGTTCAACGATGAGATGATGGCAGAACGTGCAGCTCGTTTCTCCAGCCTTCGTGCAGGTTTCCCTGCTGAAGCTGTTGCCCGCCTTGATTATGTCAAGGAGTACATTGGCAAGACGGCTAAGCACATTTATGCGTCCTATATGAACGCTATGCGCAAAGCAAATATCGTGCCGGGTATGGATATCAAAGAACGTCTCGAAACTGAGCGTGCCGTTCGTCAGCATGTGAATGAAGAGTATGGCTTCATTCTGGATGGTGCAACGAACGAACTGCGTAAAGTTGCAAAGGACTTCGGTATCGTTGAACACATTCTCATTGAATATGTTTCTAACGGCTCCGATGCACTCAGCAACTTTGCTGCAAATCTTCTCAAAGAAGAACTTTGCCGTTATGTCGCTCGTCAGAGTGAAATCAAGAACGTTACTCGTACGTTCAAGGGTGCAAAGGCGGAGATGGTGAAAGCCGCATCCTTCAATGGTAAGGTTGAAGTTGAAAACGGCATGATCACCAAAGCTCCTGTTGAAGCCGATCTTGTTGACGGTATCTACACTGTTGAAGTTGTAGACAAAAATACTGTCAATGTTGTTCGCCCGGTTGAAGAATTCATTGAAGTACCTGAAGCAGACGATAGCATGGCTATGGTTAAGTTGTTCGATAAGGGCAACTACAAAGCTATTGATGCTCTTGATGCTGGTACTGAAATCGAGCTTCACCTTTGCAAAGTCAACAAGAACGGTCGTATGTTTGATACGCTTGGTGTCTTTGTTGACGGCGAATATGTGACGGAAGCTTGGGCCGGCGACTTCTCCACCAAAGAAAGCCGCAAAGCTTGGGCAATCAATGCCGCATACTATGATGGTATGGTTGGTAATCTTGTCCGTATCGACTCTGCTGCAGAGGAGAAGGGCAATCGCGGCAACCAGAGAGATACTCTTATCACTCTGGAAAACGTTCATGTTGACAAGAAGGAGGTAATCATCGTTGGTGGTCAGACTGCTCAGCCTGAAGCAAATCAGAACACTGCAGTAGTTGACCCGTTCAACATGGCACCTGCAACTACAACTGTTGTTGCAGATAATGCAGTAGCAAATGCTCTTATGAACATGGCTCCTGCTCTTCAGTAATTTTCATTCGCCCTGACAGACGGCGATTATAAATAGTCTGTCTATTTTTTATTGTTTGATAATTAAATGGAGGTAATCAAAATGGAAAAGAAAATCTGGAATGAACAGCAGGCAAAAGCATTGAAAGATATTGAGGCTCAGCTCATCAATGGTAACGCTCTTGCATATACCCTTATGGGCTATGCAGGAACTGGTAAAACTACATTGGCTGGCGAGATCGCTAACGCTGCCGATAAAAAGGACTGGAGCGTAATCTTTATTGCCCCAACCAATAAGGCAGCAGAAGTGCTGCGTAAGAAAGGAAATTGTGCCAGGACGGTGCATAAACTTGTCTACACAGTAGACAAGTATGGCAACAAGGAAAAAGCATGGCCGCTTGCACTTGGATGCCGCAATGAGAATGGCGGTCTTATTATTTGCGATGAGGCCTCCATGTTGTCCGACGTGCTCCTCAACGACCTTGAAGAGTACGCTATGCACATGGGATATAAAATCCTGTACATGGGCGACCCGTTCCAGCTACCTCCAGTGGGTGCTTACACCCGCACCGTATTTGATAATGAACACAAATCCGTGTTAACGCAGGTAATGCGTCAAGGTGAGGGCAGCGCTATCCTTGATTGGGCAACGGCTCTGCGCCAGAAGAAGACGGCGTTCTCTCCTGCTTCTACTAATGGTGATGTATCCGTTGAGGATAAATCCACATTATGGCAAGACTATCTGGCTAACCTCAAAGCAGGCAAAGACATTACTATGGTCACCTGGAAAAATGAGGCGCGTGTGCGCTTCAATCTTGGTGTCCGCAAAGCACTTGGTTACGAAGGCAAGACATTGCAGAAAGGTGAACCTATTATGGGTATCTCCAATGGTGTGTTCCTGCACAATGGTGAGACGCAGAACGTACCTGAAAATATCGAGCTTGTTGGTAATTACCAACTGTTTGTCGACGTTCCGAATCGAGACAAAGCTTTAGCCGTGATAGCGGAATTCTATCAGTATGAGGAGGATGGATATACCCGCAAGATTATACTTGTCCCCGATTTTCAGGGTGCATCCATTGCACCTCAGAAACTGAGAGGGATTAAGTATTGGCTAGATAAAGATGCGCCGGAATTTCTGCGGAAATTTGTTGCAAGATACGGAAAGAAGCTGGGGCTCGCATCCGATGTAACCATCTGCACCTATGGATATGCGATCACGGCTCATAAAAGCCAGGGGAGCCAGTGGGAGGAGGTGTATATCACTGGCACTTCCAAATTGTTTGGCGAACAGCTTACAAATGCACGCTGGCTATATACAGCAGTAACGAGAGCAGAAAATAAGGTACACATCCTTGACGGTGAGTGCGCTAAGCTCGACTGGAAAGATATGATAGCGTAATTTTGTTGCCAAATAAAGGGGGTAACTAAAATGGAATTCAAGCAGAATATCTATTTTAAAGGATACGTTACCGAGAGAACGATCGTCTTTGTTGGTGATCGTTCTGGTTATATTAAGGAGGGTGATACGATTACCGGCGAATTCTCATTTGAAACCTTTGCCAATGTATATCTCAAGAGCTACAGAAAGGATGTGGAATTCTTCAGTGTAGATTTACCGGCCGATTCTCCTATTCGACAGGTGATCGCCGCAATTCGGGGCGCGTATATGAAGAAACAGATGGCAAGTTAAGACGAGTGGCAGCCCCCTCGGGGGTCAGCTTCGGTCTTATCTTCCTCCCGTCACCCGGATAGGAAGATAACCCCTCGCTGACACCCCTCGGGGGCCCCATGCCAGCCTTCTGGGTATTTCGTCTTTTCTTGTCACTTGTGGTTTACATCTCGCTCATTTGCGGGACGCTCGCCTATGGCTCGCTCCTACTCTTATTGAGTATTTCGAGCCTTATCAGAATTCCGTTAACTAAGCGTTCCTTTTGAGGACTCTCTCTGTTCTCTTGTTTCTTTCTTTGTATCTCGTTCATGCGATACTAAGGAACTACACAATTGGTAGAGAGAAGCCCCTCCGGGGAAGGATACTCCGATAAGACATCTCACAGAGAACTAAACGTTCCTTGTGAGGATTTCTTACTGCCTATATTGGGTAGTATCCTGCCTCTTGCAAGTGAACCTAACTAAGCGTTCCTTGTGAGAGTTAATTAGGTTGCCCTCAGCGTGTAGGAGAAGCACTGGAATGCTTCCGACACTTGCGGTTGAGGGAGGCTATGCGTGTAGGAGGAATGTTCCAGCATTCCCGACACTTGCGACATGGCCATGCAACGCTTTGAATGTTGCATGAATACTAAGAAGTTACAGATTATGTTACATCTTAGTATTCATGGAATATTCAAAGAAACTTGCAGGGCGCGCTTAACTAAGCGTTCCTTGTGAGGGATATTCCTCAGAATGCAGGTGGCGCTGACCTGTGTTCAGATGGCTTCGCGGTCATCACAAAAAGGCGCCAAGCAAGATTCCGATGTCTTGCTTGAAAAATATGCCTGCTACAGCATGTCGGTTTCAGCCATTTTATGACTGAAGGTATGTAGCCTGAGCATACACACAACAGCTTCCTCATACGGCTGGATTGATGTGGTGGTTCTATAGTATGAGTATGTCTGGTTTTGTGCGACCTAAAGCACAGGGGCATTTGTAATAAGAATGCAGAGGTTAGCCCCTTATCAAAAACACACAGTAGCAGGGAGGTGACGGCGCCCTGCTACAGCTATTGCCGTGATGTTAACTTCTGGACCTCAACGAGGAAAGCGATGTGAGCCGACACGCTATAAGAATATCGGTCAAAGGAGGGTGAATACAAACTACGCCGCCGCATTCTTAAAAGGCCTATTAAACACGCCCTCATTTTATTTTTGTTGACTAACTACTACTAGGAGGTAGATATTTATGCATATGTACCATGTCTTCTATGACTTCGACTTTCTCTACGGAGAAGGTTCTGTAGTCACTATCCTTGCTTCCTCACAGAAAGAAGCAGAGGAAAAATGGTGGGCAGAAATGGACGACTCTGACCGCCGTGCTGGCGCTCATGTCGTAGAAATAAGGGAGGTAGCATTATGATGACTAAAAAAGAATACATTGAAAAGGCTATGCTTGAGGCATTTGGTTCGCTGAATGCCGAGGGCATAGCTGTCGATATGTTTATCGACTACAAGGCACGGGAGTTCGATGCTCTGCAGACGTCTTCCACCTTCAGCTCTGAAATTCCAGCGTACCTGTTGGAATCTGTAGGAGAAGCGCTCATGCCGTTTTGATTTTTCTGCCCGTCATTTTGGCGGGCTTTATATGGCACCATGTAAGAGCCTCCCCGTGGCGGTGCTGGATAACCAACCAATCTTACATTTGTTGATAATTAAGTTTTTATTTTAGGAGGTAGTTAATATGGAGGATATGTTAATAGACGGTTTGGATTTATATTTAGTGGTGCGCCGTGAAATATGCCATCGTGTGGTGGAAGTATGCGGTGAACAGCGCCACGAAGAATCCATGAATGTCCGTGTGCTTTATGTGGGCACGTTTTATCCCGCCCGCCGGATAGCTTCCGAGGTTGCCGTGCGCGAAGGCTTAAGCCACATAAACAACGAAGAATATCGCCACGATGATGAAGAAGAAGGCATCTCTGTCGAAATCGAGGTTGTCGAGGCGATATGTGGTGCAGAGCTTGACCTTGAGATTGGTCAGCACGAAGTTGTCTATTCTCTTGATTGATAAGGAGGAGTTTCTTATGAATACGGAAATCATTAAAGTTGCAATCGGCTTGTTGTCCGACTATATCCCCACGAATTGGGACGTATTTCAGGACAAAAAGGGGACTACCCACTTCTGGTATGAAGTCCCCCTCCGGAGCAACATGGACAACCTCTTTGTAAAAGTTATCGACGGTAAGGCTATTGTCGCCGATTTCTACGGCAAGGAAGTTGTCGCTCCTACTCGCGAACTCCAGACCATCATTGCAGAGCTTGAAAAAGTTAGCAAACTAAAAGGCGAAAGCGCGCTCCGTCGCTTTGCTGAAATCTGCACGGAATTTGGGCGCGCTGGATTCATTGGTGTTGAGGAGTCCCTCAATGAAGAATGCGTCGTAGCTACTCTTCTTTGGGAAGAGCTTCTCAGAGAAGGCTACTCTTGGCAGACTCTTTATCAGCTCAAGGAAGACGCATTTGCCATTGGAGTAGACGACTTTATTATCCCCAATGTCGTGTTTGAGCAATACCTCGAAGAGGCCATTTGGAGGGCCGCTGGTTGGGTTGCATAACTAAACGTTCTTTTTGAGAGTTGCCTCATCTTGAGGTGACTCTCTTCTTTCTTGTTCATTTTTCTTTTTACTAGGAGGTAAAATATGAAATACGAACTTCAAATCATTGTTGGGAACACCATTGTTGTTCCCGACTGGGAGGTTAGTTATGGCAAGTTCTCTACGCTTGCCTTCGAGATGGTTATCCATGAATTTCTGCCCGGCTCTTTTGATGAGTGGCAGGTTCTTACCCACGAAGGCGGCAATGTCGTCTACAAGAGCAAACATGGTAAAATTGCTTTATGCCGTCTGATGAAATGGGGGCATGTTGTAGATGATTTCGATGAGGAAGATAAACCTCAGAAAAAGAGCATGTTTGCCGTCTTTACTGGGAGTGAGCAGATTGACTGCAACACTCCTGAAGAGGTAGGGCGGGCGGTTGCACAGGCTATTTTTGACAGCTTACACCGTTACCATCGTGGTGCACGTCGCAAAAACTAATCGTTCTTTTTGAGAATCGCCTCGCGGTTTTGTGGGGCGACTCTCTTTCTTGTTTATTTTTTCTTTTTATTTAACTGGAGGTAATGAATCATGAAGATTAAAATTGAAACTACACGCAAAGAATTTGACAGCATCATTAAAATGTTCTCCGTAGCAGGATTTCCCGTAACCGTGGAGGAGAAGGAAGAGGGGCCTTTTAGCTCCGATTTCTATTGCGAAAACGGCAACATGGTTGTTGTTGTTGAAATAGACCCACGCTTCTCTATCCAAGTGTTTGGCATTTTTACTAAGCACAGCGCTACTCTAAAGAACATTTTTGGTATGGCCAAGAATATGTTCTGCCTGGGCAAGAATATGCTGGAAAGCTTTGTTCATGATATTGAAGAGGCTTGTAAAGATTACAAAGAACAGCATATTGATATTGTAGATAAGAAAGAAAACTAAAGGAGGGAAGTTATCATGGCATTCGACGTAGAGGCGTGGAAAAGAGAGCGTCAGCAAAGAATAGACTTTGGTTTGGTGTCGCTTATGTGGCACAATGCTAAGGCCTCTGAAAATAATTTTGTTATCCCCGCAGGTCTCCGCTGGAGACTGACCCCTGAAGCCATGAAAGAGTTTGGTCTGACCGGCTTTAATACTGGAGACCGTCGTATGGGTTCTGCCGTCCTCAAGAAGACCTGCAACATCCAGAAAATTGTTAAATTGTTGGAGGCGGCGTAATTTGTCGAAAAATGTCATCGTAGCGATGGTGCTACTGGTTCTCCTCGACCCCATTATCATGGGTTGCTTCCCACTCGGCCTAGTTCTGTTTATACTAGGCATGCTTGCATGGGGAGTATATGTCGAGAAAAACTAAACGTTCCTTTTGAGGGTTATCCTACTTTTTATTGTAGGGTAACTCTTTTTTTATTCCTCATCTTTTTCAGAATAGGAGGTGTAACTTATTCATGTCTGAAGAAGATAAGAAAAAAATAGCCGCTCGCAAAGAGACTGCCCAGTTAATTAAAACTGGGGCTCTAGGCTTGGCGGCTATTTCTTATTTGGCTGTAAAAGCCATGTTTAAGGACCAGAACTAATCGGTCTTTTTAGGTTTGCTCGGTATTTGAAAGGAGAGAGTTATCATGAAAGCTTATCGGGTTAGCCAATTCTGGGACGAAGAATATCAGTACTTCGCCAGAGAGAGGGCAAAATTAAAAGCCCAAAGACTCATTCAGCCAGTATTTTCGGCTGAGAAATCGCCTGCATTCGACGTTCAGCTTTCTGAATTTGGAAAGGAGAAAGCTAAAGAGTCGGCGTAAGGCAATGGGAACCCCTGATAAATCAGCCCGAAACAAGGGTGGTGCTGTGTCGAGGTTCCCGACTATATATATTACGGTGGTTTTAGAGATAAGCCACCCACCCAGAGAATTCGATTATTCATCTATATTCTCTTGTTTCTTTCTTATCTCTTGACTAATCGTTCTTCTTGTGAATCTACTGGTTCCGTTTATAATCGGTAGGTTCACTTGAATTGCCACGCCCCTTGAAAAAACGGGCAAAAGTTAATTAATGTTTTTAAAGAAAAGGAGACTTTAATCATGACTACTCAGAATGTACTATCTAACCGCGCCATTCGTAACTCTGCTATGAGTTACATGGTATATGTTAACTTGAATTCCACAAAGGGGGCCAAAATGGGCATCGTTGGCCTTCGTCCAAACGATGATGGCTTTGAAGGTGCCGTGGCCAAGGACGGCCAGTATTCGATGGAATATTTCAATAGCCTTTACAAAGAAAATGCCGTAGCTAATGCAAACGGTTATATGCCGTTTGCTTATGAACCGCTTGACGCCCCCGAGGGCTATGGCTTCACTGGTGTTGCTATCTACGCCGCTCGTTTGGCGTTGTGCATGCACTATCAGAAGATGGTTGCAGGCAAAGACCATAGCAAGCTGGTGCAGATTTACACGCCTGCCAGTGTTGCTCTCAAGCTCTGGAGAGCACAGAGCTTTGTCAACGGTAAGGTTGACACTCTGCTGACAGATAAGCAGATGGAAGCCTACGATGAAAAAGATGCAAAAGGGCTTGCCGAAGAGCTCAGTGCATTTGCACAGACTCTGAAAGCCATCAATCAGGCTGGTGTTACCGTTGGTGTGAAGCACTATGAAGAACTCGAATTCACTGCCATCAAGGACAGCGAGAAAATTGAAAACTTTAGCCGTTTTAAGGGTGAAACGGCTACCTTTGCGAAAGGCAAGGCCACTCTGTCTGACGGCACCGTAGTTGAAGCTGACTACAGCATCAATGGTGCAAGAGAGCTCGCCGTTCGCAAGAACCCGTTCGGCAATAACACCATTTTGGTTGCTCTGAAGAATCCTATGTATTCTAAAGAGTTGCTCGCTGGTATTGGCATGCGTTCCATGCTTCAGATGACAATGCCTACCAAGCAGAATTGTGTTGCTGAATTCGCACGCG
>Ga0326511_10001019_pt1 | contig 23886 bp, 30 predicted proteins | sample 0_2496_0518_D_FD_203701 | JGI IMG/M metagenome (GOLD analysis project Ga0326511, IMG submission 203701) | Bovine rumen microbial communities from UC Davis, California, United States - 0_2496_0518 | ecosystem: Host-associated > Mammals > Digestive system > Stomach > Rumen | place: USA...
GTTGATTGTTGATAACTTGTTCTAGTTGTTGACAGGCTCGGTGCTTGCCATCTGCGCCTGGAATTCCATCACGTAGTTCATGTCGCGTAGCCTTGACTCGTATGCGAGGCGGAGCATGTCGGTGTGAAATAGGATCATGTGGTCGGTGACCTTGCGACCTGCGGTGTAGAGGGCGACGAGTCGGCGGCAGCGGCGGTTGTACCGCTCGGCGGCTTCCTCGAATAGTTTTCGCAGTAGGTTTATGTCTTTAAGAGTTGTCATTGTTCTTTTTCTCCCGTAGTCCGTTGAAGTTCTTGTTGTCGCACGAGTAGCATACGTAGTCCTGGTTGCCGTTGATTAGGCAGTACTTCTTGTGTCCGCACAGGTAGCATGTTGCGTACTCGTTGTAGCGCGGGTGAGAAAGGCTCATAGTCCGCACTCCATCACGCCGATGGCGAGGAAAGCGAACATGGCGCCTACGACGATGATGTACGGGGCCAGCTTCTCCATGATGTACTCGCGTCTGGCCTTTCTAGCCCTCACGTTGGTCCAGAATTCCGCGTCGTGGTATTCGTTGAACTTGATGCTGTCGTGTACGCCGTCGTGGGCGGCGTCGCGGGTGAATTCGTTCTGTGCCATTCTAGGCCTCCTTCTTGAAATGCTCGTTGAAATACTTGCGCATGGGGTGCGCGGGGTTGTTCGGGTTGTAGCCCCACCAGTTTCCGCAGCACTGCACGACCAGCGGTTCGTGCTGCGCGGCGGTGGAGTCGTGGAGCTGCGGGTTCACCCACGAGCCGTCCTTGTTGCGTGCGTAGGAACGGATGAAGTCCGAGTAGCGCCCGATGGTCACGAAGTAGAGCTTGATGGTCTCGCGGATGTTGATTGCGCGTTTCAGTTCTTCGAAGTTCATTCCTTTATCTCCGTTCCGATTATAAGCAGTGCCGATGCGACGCTCATCCAGAAGAGTGCATCGAGGATTCCGCCCATCCAGTATTTAGCGAGAGCGAAAAGCATGACTATGACAGAACACGCCATCACTAGTTTCTTGGGATTCTTCATGCCGTTTTCTCCTGTTTCTTCGCGGCGCGGCGGTGCCTCATTTCTAGCCTGTGCCTTTCGCGGTACTCGTCGGTGTTCCTTACACGTTTCATTCGTTCGCTTTTCTTGCGCTTGAATTCTGGGTCGTCCTTGTGCGCCTGGTAGTATCGCCTGTCCTTCGCCTTGCGTATCGCCTGCTTGTATGTCACGGCGATGACGGTCTCGGCGGGGCGCATCCTTTGGGCTATGAGCGACTCCCAGTTGGTCATGCGGTTCTCCTTTTTTCAGCCCTCGTCTTGCACCACTGCCTTGCGAAGGCCTTCATGTTCTTGACCGTGTTCCCGTCGGCGTCCTTTCCGCCGCGTTCCTCGGTGGCCTCCCAGCATTCGTTTGCGTCTACCGGGTCGAGCCCGTCGTCGATAGCCCACTGGATGAACTCTTCCTTGTTGCGGAACTTGCGGGCGGGAGAACGTGCGGGGGCGCTATGCAATGGAGTCCCTCTTACGGAGTCCGCCCCCGCACGCCGTTGGATTTCCCTAGCCTGGCTTTGCCGAGCCTCGTCTGTGCTTACCGGGTCGGTTTCTTGGTCGTAATCTTTCCCGGATTGCGCAGCCGCCTCCGGGGAGCGGGACATAGTACCCTGCGCGGTACGCCCACCGCTGAATCCGTGCGCTGGGGCTTCGTTCTGCGGCACCCGCCGCATATTCCTGGAGAAGGTGGTGGGCGCGAGAGCACCGCTTTCGCGGCTGACTATAGCCTCCCCTGCCTCGCGGTGAGGAGCTTCTCCGTAAAGGTTGGCAGACGTACCAGATTTACGATCCTGGGAGTCCTCGCGGATGTCCCCGTCTGCCGTAGTGTCTTGATTCTTGCGCGGGCGTCCGCCCTGCTTTCCGGCGTCCGACCTTACGTCATGGACGGCATCGATGCGGAGCTTCGCCTTGTGTACCATCTTTGCGCCGAAATCCTCGCCTTCTTCGCGCTGCTTCATGAAGGACGCGATGGACTTGCGGATGTCTTCGACAATTTCCTTGTCGGACATTTCGCAGAAATGCTCGCAGAAATCTTCCTTGTGAAGCATCTTTGTCCACCAGATAGAATCGGCCATAGGTTTACTTCAAGTCCTTGGAGAGTTTGTTGATTGCGAGGCCGACAATCGTCGGCGCCTGCATCGGAGTTCCCTTTTCCGCGTAGCGCGTTTTCAGCTCGTCGATTTTGGCGGCGGTCTGCGGCGTTACGCTAACCTGTTTATATTCAGCCATTTTTCTTCCTTTTGTTTGAGTGTTGCTCAAATTCTTATTTCAATACTCAAAATATACTTTGTATTTCTCAATTTGTCAATACTTTTTTCAAAAAAAGTTCAAAAAAAATTTGATATTGCTAAATTGTCCCGAAAAACCACGGAACAGGCGGTATTTTATGAACCTAGTCGAAGGTCTGACGGCCTACAAGTCGCGCATGAACCTGAACAACAAGCAGCTGGCTAAGCTCCTGGACTGCTCGGATAGCGTCGTGAGCCTCTATTTGAGCGGCAAGAGCGGCCTGTCCATTGACAAGCTCGCCGTGCTGTTGAAGAACGGGATGAAACTTGAGGAGGCTTTCGGCGAAGACGTGGCCGAGGCCGTCCTGGCGGGATTGCTAAAGAACGTAGGCGCGTCCGACCCGCTGGAGATCGTCACGGAAGGCTTGCGGCGAATCCTCGACGCGCTGGACGGCTTGAAAATAAAAAAAAAGCAAACTGAAACCAAATAGCTTTTTATTTGATTTTGGTTTGAAAGCAAACTGAAACCAAACTGAAACCAAACCTTACTATAGTAAGTAGTTATCAGTTAGAAGTAATAAGTAAACATCACCATTATCTTTCATTTAACCAGTAAACCTATATGTAAATATCCCTCATACTCAACTCTTACGCGCGTGCGCGCGAGGCGAGCCCGAGGGGTGTTTACACGCATTTTTAATTTTTGGCTATGACCGCAAAGACACCGAAATACACTCGCGAATGGCTGGTGGAGGCCATAAAGCTGTCTCTCTCATCCCTCAAGAGGGGAGAGGACGAAAAGGCCGTGGCTGTTCGTCTGCGAGGAGCATTGGAGAAATTCCTGGAAAAGGACAACTGACGAGAGAATTTTTCTCGTAAAACTCGACATTTTGTATGATTTTTGCAAAAAGACGGCATAAAACCCGCCTTTTTTTGTTTTTGCTCTTGCTTTTATGCTAATATTTGTATATATTCATAATACACAACTGTATCAAGTGTACTAATTCCGCGTAATTCTGGGAGGCGTTATGGCGAAAAAAGGCACGGCGGAACAGATGAATTTGCATACCGCCGAAGAAACTACACCAAAAATCAAACAGAAAGACCCCGTAGAGGCCGAAAAAAGGGTAAACCCTTACAAGGACTACCCCTTGAGCGTTTGTGCGCTCCTGCGTGCCGTTCTGTGCGAAATATGGGAACTCCGCCAGGACGTCGCGGCAAAGTGAGGCTAAAATGGCTAAGTCACACGAAATTGCACGGACCGGCAATGCTCTCAAGTTGAGCGCCGACAAGATCGTCATGCTCCCCGTTTCCGAGGTCCGTCCCTACGAGAAAAACCCGCGCAAGAACACGAACGCAGTGAAGTTCGTAAAGGCTTCCATCGAGCAGTTCGGTTTCAAGGTCCCCATCATCATCGATTCAAACCGCGTTATCGTATGCGGTCACACGCGTCTGCTTGCCGCGAAGTCGCTCGGCATGAGCGAGGTTCCCTGCATCATGGCCGACGACCTGACCGACGACCAGATTAGGGCATTCCGCCTTGCGGACAACAAGGTTGGCGAATTCGCGGAATGGGACATGGACTTGCTGGGCGACGAGCTGGACGCCATCTCTGACGCTTGCGACATCGACATGGGGGACTTCGGCTTCGATTTGTCCGATGGCGACGAAGATACGGAAGTCGTGGAAGATGAAGTCCCGGAAGAAGTAGAGCCTGTCTGCAAGAAGGGCGAGATTTGGCTGCTTGGCGAACACCGACTGATGTGTGGCGACTCTACCAAGGCCGAGGACGTGGCAAAGTTGATGAACGGGGAAAGGGCCGACTTGTGGCTCACAGACCCACCATACAACGTCGAGATAGTAGGTGGCTCACATGCCATCAGCGCAGAGGAGCGAAAGAAACTCGGCAAGCTGACAATTCAAAACGACAAGATGGATAGCGACACCTTCTTCCAATTCCTACACAATGCATTCGATGCAGCGGTGCAAGTGATGAAGGAGGGCGCATCGTTCTACATTTGGTTCGCAAGCCGTGAGTACGTGAACTTCGAGTTGGCTCTGAACTCCGTCGGGCTTCAAGTACGGCAGGAGCTGATATGGAACAAGAACAGCCTCGTGGGCAGGCAGGACTACCAATGGAAGCACGAGCCTTGCCTATACGGATGGAAAGATGGCGCAGGGCATCATTGGTATGGCGACCGCAAGCAGACTACCGTCATAGACTGGGAACGACCAACACGCAGCGAAGACCATCCCACCATGAAGCCTGTCGGATTATTCGGCTATCAAATACAGAACAGCAGCAAGGAGGGTGACATCATCCTCGACAGCTTCGGAGGCAGCGGAACGACCATCGTAGCCTGCGAGCAGTTAGGCCGCAAGGCTCGACTGATGGAACTCGACCCTCACTATTGCGACGTGATTATTGCGCGATGGGAAAAACTCACGGGGCAGAAGGCTGAAAAGCTGGAGGGGTAGCCAGTGAAGACATCTCGCAAGCCGACAGAAAAGTCCTTGAAGAACCTCCGGCGCATCACGTCGGAGCAGGCTCGCGAAATGCAAAAACTATCCACCGCCAAACGGAGGCAGAACAGCGAAGAAGCTCTCACGCGAGACACGTTCAAGGAAGAGATTTCGCGCGCATTGGGTATGCGGTTGCTTGTCACTCCGGCGCTTCGCGAATCGTTCCGAAAGCTGGGCGTTGAACTTGACGATTCGGAATCGGCCACCCGTCTTTCTTTCCGTCGCGCCGTCATGAAGGCCGTAAAGGACGGTGACATAAAGCAGATTCTTATGCTGGCCGAGTTCGCAGGTTTCAGTGACGCTGCCGAGCGCAAGCAGAAGGTGGAACTGTCCGGGAAGGTTGACTCAAAGCTGGAAATAGAGGTCACCGGCGTGGAGGTCGGGTGAAGGTACAGCTCAAGCTATTGCCTCACCAGATGAAGCTACTCGCCTCGAAGGCGGGGAAGACAATCCTTATCTGCGGACGTGGCGCCGGAAAGTCCTATGTCCTAGCCGTACTTATCCTCATGGCCCTGTTCATGGGGCAGAACGTTATGGTGGGCGGACAGCGTTACGACACGCTACACGATACGCTCTACGCAGAAATCAAGCGACTCGCTGCCGCGTGGGGAGTATACGACCTTATCGAGTGGCGAGAGGCTCCAATGCAGATGCGGTACAACGGACACTACGTTTATTTCGGGACCTACGAGTCCGTCGACGCTTCCCGTGGCTATACGAACATTTCGAAGATGATTCTCGACGAGGCGTTCCTTGCCCCGATCGACATCCTGTCCGTATGGGGTCCGTGCATGCGCGGACCGGAAGTAAAGAACCCGCAGATTTACGGCGCGACCACTCCAAGGATGGATTCCATGTGGAACGTGATGATGGCGTCGCCGGAATGTGACTGGGAGATAATACGGGCGCGCACGCGCGACAATATCTTCATCAGCGACGAACAGTACAATTTGATGCTTTCAGGAATAGCTACCGAGGAGATGAGGCGGCAGGAGCTCGAAGGAGAACTTGTTGTCGGATCCATGGCTTCCACTCTTATACGAATGGAGAATTTCCCGTCATACCCTGCAATGTCTCTCGACAACTCCGTTATGGCTGGACTCGACTGCGGCGAGGGCGTGGAACGGGACTCCACGGCGTTCTTCAAGCGAAAGGGAAAGCAGACGGTAGAGATGTGGAAACTGAACGGAATCAACCACGAGGAGACAGTGCGCCGCATCCGTGAGAGTCATAGGAGACTCCCGATAACGAAGCTGAACATGGATATGGCCTTCTCCGACTACGAGTACAACATTCTCAAGTACGAGATGGCGTGCGAGCAAGTGCCGTTTGCACGTGCCGCTTCCGAAGGAAACCGTGAGAAGTTTGCCAACGCAAGGGCGGAGATGGCCTTCAACTTTACGGACATGGTGAAGGCCGGCCTGTGTGTCGAAGGGTTCCCGCTTACTCCTGAACTTAAAAGGCAGGCTTGCTCGTTGGCTTGGCGAAAGAACCCGCAGGGGCGCCTTCTGATAACTCCGAAGGAGGAACTTCGGACCCTATTGAAGATGTCTACGGACATCCTGGATGCCGCTATGCTTTCGTGCCTTGAATTGTCCGCGGTCGACGACCCGTCCATGAACATTGACAACGTGTACGGCGTGACGGACGAAGAACTGGCGAGTATCATGGAGGACGGCTGATGGATAACGTGCTGGATCACGCGGACGCCCTCGCGATGGCGGTAAGGCTGAAGATGGCCGGCAAATGCCCGGCAGACGTCGACAACCTCCTCGGACAGGTGCTTACCGGGATAGCCGCGATGGCTACGAAGAAGCTACTGAAGAAGGAACCTTCGTTCATCTGCTTTTCTTCGACCATGTTCTCGCCAGACGTCCAGTCGGAACTGGTCTACCTTGAACTACGTGCCATAGCTTCGGGGACTGTCAACACTTCGAACCCGTTCTCCATGATAAAGTTTTTCGAGAAGACGGCGCAGAACAGGCTCCGCAACATCCGGCGCAATGTCTACGGCAGGGCTAGGCGGGCGGAGATACTGACGGAATCGCAGCTTGACGTGCCAACCACAGACGCGCTGGCAGCAAGGGTGGCCGACATAGAAGGCAAGGAAATTCACAACAACAACACAAGGAAGGTAAGACAATGTCACGAGTAGACGAACTGATCGAAAGCATGAAGGCGGAGGAACAGCCGGAAAATACGCAGCCGGTCGAGACCACGGAGGAAACGAAAGCCGAAACGACGGAAGAAACCGCCACCGCCGAATCCGTACAGCAGGGAAAGACGGAAGAACATGACGATGAAGTCGCGGAAGAACCCGGAAGCCAGACGAAGAAGCCGGAAGAAAAGGACGACCTGTTCTCACGCGCGGAGTACAGCTTCAAGCGCAAGCTGGAGAAGCAGTCGAAGAAGCACGAGGCTGAACTTGCAGAACGCGACAAGAAGTACGCCGAGCTTGAAAGGAAGTTCGCGGAACTCGAAAAGAAGGTGGCCCCAGCCGAACCCGTGAAGGACCGCATGGCGTTCAAGACGGACGAGGAGTATATCGACTACCTCGCGGGAAAGAAGGTCGAGGCCCTCATGGCAGAACGTGACGCGAAGGACGAGGAACGCAGGGCCAAGGATGCGGAGGAGTCCAGGAAGCGCGACGAGGCGGAAGCCGAGATTCTTGAGCAGCAGAAAAGCTGGCTTGCTCACGTCGACCGTTCCTTCGGCGAGGACAAGGCGAGGGCGCAGAAGTTCCTCTCCAAGATCCAGTACGCGAACAAGAACGGCCTCGGAGACATCCTTGACGCATGCCCCACGGCTGCCGACTACCTGATGCACAATCCGTCCGGCCCCAAGGTGTTCGAGAAGATGCTTGACGATGCCGAGACCTTCAAACGCGTATTCAACGACCGCAACATGAACCAGCTCGACATCTATTACGAGCTCCGCGCCATCGAGAAGGAACTTTCTGCGGAGGGCGTGCAGCAGACAATGCCGCTCAACGGCGCAACCCCGGCTGCGCCCAAGTCCGTGATGCCCAAGCTCGGCAAGCCAGGAAAGCAGGCCGGCAGCGGAAGCGCACCCGACATCTTCAGCGACCACGACGCGATGCGTAGCTTCATCCGGGGCTTGCGCTAGTCTTGAAAATAACCACATGGAAAATTTTTTTTGGCGCACTCCTATGGGGGTGCGTTTTTTGCGGGTAGTATATATGGGAATGGCATTGCAAGGCCATGTCCCGTGAGGGCGGCAATTCCCTCTTTCGCCCGTGCGGAAGGCTGTACAAAGTCCGCTTTTCAATGGCTCTGTTAATCCGTTGGGTCGCGGAAATCAACGAAAAAGTACAACACCTATCCGTAGGGGTATATTATGGCTTTCGCCAACAACAAGAAACTCAAGCTTATCGCAGCCATGATCGAAGACGACATGGCCTACATCAAGGGCTCCAAATCCTTCTTCTCCCAGGCTGAAATCAAGGGCAAGAAATACGGCCAGAAGGTTTCCGGTTATCTTCCCGACCCCGGCACCGTCGTAGACGGCATCGTCGCAAATCCGGACACCATCTCCGAACCCGAAATCGACGCTTACATCAACAACAAGAACTCCAGTGTAGAAGTTGACCTCTGGGACGAACTCGTCAACATCGAGGACTTCTCCGAAGAAATCGCCAAGCCTCGTGCAACCAACATCGCCCTCTCCACGCAGAAGGCCGTTATGGCGGAAAACATGTTCCGTTCCGCTCAGGCTGTGGTCGCTACGTCCGTAGGCTTCGGCCTCCTCACGAAGTCCGCCGCTGCCCTCCGTAATATAGGTGTCGGCGGAAAGTTCCTTTCCTTCCAGAACCCCGACATCATGGGCGACATCGCCGAAGCCGGTCTCTCGAAGTTCATCCCGACTCCTGAAATGTCCAAAATTTACGGAGACGCCTATCTCGGTAAGTATTCCGGCGCACAGCAGATCGAAGTGGCTAACACCCCGATCATTGACACCACCGGCATGCCGTCCGCACCGACCATCACCGGCACCGTCGTCAAGGACGCAAGCAACAACATCATCGGCGTGACCGCAATCAAGACCGCCACCCCGAACAGCGGCACCATGATTCCGGGTACAGCCTACAAGGTGTCCGGCCTGAAGATCCGCAACGCATCCGGCATAGAAACCGACAAGGACTACGTCATCTTCTGGACCTCGGAAAAGCAGGGCTCCAGCACAGTCACCGGCATCCCGGAACTGCGAATCACCGCTTCCGGCAAGGGTTACAACAACGCGAACGCTTGGATGACCGCAACCGCAATCGCTTCCGCAACTTCCGACACTACCGTCACACTAACCCTTACCCCGGTCCTCACGGCCTCCAAGCACTATGCTGTCGGCCAGTGCCGTACCGAGACCTGTCTCGGATGGGACCAGTACCGCTTCGACTCCCTTCCGGGCAGCGAAACGCAGGACGTTGGCACCGAAGGCAACATCACCGTCAAGCTCATGGCTTTCGGTGACGGCAAGAACGGCGTGAAGCTTGTCCGCATCGACATGCCTTACCTCGCGAAGATCTTCGACCATCGCGAATCCGTGACTACTTACCTCCAGCTCGACTAAGGGCGTTGCTGCAGGAAGTTCTCCTCCCACGGCTGCAGGGACACGTTCCCTGCGGCCTTTTCCCATGCGGGTAGTATAGAAGAGAGGAATATATGACCGTTAATGAACTTATACAGAGCGCATGCGAGGACGTCAACCTCGTTTCCGACGGCGACGCCGTGCCGGGAGACATCGCGTCCAGCGCGGAGGGCCTTCTAAACAGGGCCGTCGCCATGCTGAACCAGGACAGCTACCTATCCTGCACCGTCAAGGAATACGACCGCGTTTCGTCCGGTTCTGTCGTTTTCCGCAAACTTGAAGAAGGCGAGGAGCAGCAGCCCAACTGCATCGACTCGGAACCTCCCGACTCTGTTCAGGGAGTGAGCCGAAGGGTAGGCATCCGCTGGCTGCGCCTGACTCCGGCAAGTCCGCAGGACCTCGCGGCATCGAACACTTTCAGCCTTCCGCAGCTCTACAGCTATTCGCTCGACACCGAGACGGCTCCGAGCGGAAACAAGCGCGTTGTCGGAGTCCTGAAGCTGAACGGCAGCAACCCGGTAGAGATGAAGTTGTTCGTTAACTCACGCCTTCCGCAGTACAGGCTCGGAGATACCATCTACCTTTCCGACCTCTACCACGACCTCATCCTTTACGCGCTCGAAGTGCGCCTCTGCAAGAAGTACAAGCTTTACTCCTACCTTGACCAGGCCGAGAAGGACCTTAACGACGCGAAGGACTCTATCGACCGCAACACGCTAGTGAACCGTCCGATGACGAACATCGACAACGGAGCGAACGGCTACATGGACGACTACTACAACGGACTAGGCGGAGTGGGGTTATAGCATGGCGACGGGCAAGGTCACTCAATTCCTTATCGGCGCATCGAACAAGGCGAAGTTCCCGGCTATGCAGGGCTCGCAATGGTCATGCAACATGTATTTCTCCAAGAACGGAAACGATGAGTACATGGAATCTGTGCCAGGAATGAAGTTCATGTCGCTGGTTGCTGATGGTGCGAAGTGCCGTGGCGCCTACGTCTCGACTATCGGACTGTCGGAACAGAACTCAAGCGAGGACATGTTTGCGGTATTCGGAAGCTCCCTTTACCGCTTCGACGTGTACGGCAACAAGACCTTCATCGGGTACGTGGCGCCTACGAATTCGCGTATATCGTTTGCTGAGACCGGAGGCCCACGTGCATTGCTTCTGATTGCTGACGGAGCCAACCTCTACTACTACGACCTCCTTGAAGGTGGAGGTTTAGTACAGATACAGATGCCGGAGCGAATAACGTCAATGGGAGGACTAGTCACTCCTTCGCATGTCGCCGTTGTTGCAGGGTCCATCGTGGTGAACGATTCCGGGTCCGGATACTGCTATTACTCCGTTCCTTATCCGTTGGCAAACGATAGACGCACCATGTTCAAGATGGGCGAGGACGGGAAGCCCGAATACGAGACGGACGGAGTGACCGTCAAGACGGAGGATGTCGAGTCCCGTCTGCACGTATTCGAAGACGATTATCACGTTCAGCAGTACTTCAACACGGAATCTTCGAGCGACAACATCAACGGCCTCTATGCCGTAGGCCCTACGCTATACGTTTGGGGTCCGAAGACGGTCGAGATATGGCAGCGCGGAAGTGGCGAGTTCGAGGACTGGATACGCACTAGCTATACGGCGCAGAACTCGTTCGGCCTTGAGGCTCCATACTCGATAGCATCTTCGGGGTCCGTAGTATACTTTGTCGCTTCTGGCGCACAGTACGGTAAGGCCGTAATGATGGTGTCCGGCACCACTTTCAAGAAAATATCTGAAGACTGGATGGAACACAAGCTGCTTCAGGAGTCCACCGAGTCGGCCTACGGCTTCTGCTATTCCATCGCGGACCACAACTTCTACGTGCTGCAGCTAAACAACCTCGGAGAAACGTGGGTCTATGACACGCTGGACGGCGGTTGGCATCAGCGGACAAGCCGGAACAAGACCAGCGGCGTAGAGTCGCAATGGCGTGCCGGCGCTGTCGCGTACTTTGGCGAAAAGTTCTACACGTTCACGAACGACGGATGCGTCTGTCTTTTCAATGGCGACTATTGGAGCGAGGATTACCCGGACGGCACTAGCATCCCCATGATAAGGCACAGACAGACGGCGGTAATCGTTGACAACCTCCGCAACTTCATGTTCGAGGAACTTGCCGTTGAATGTAACGTCGGTTCCTGGGACGATTACGAGCTCAAGCCGATGCTCCTTTTGGAAGTGAGCAAGGACGGAGGCAACACCTTCGGCAACGTTCGCTCCACGTCTCTCGGGCGGACGGGTGCATATTCTCACCGCGTCAGGTTCTACAACCTCGGCATGTGCCGGAAGTGCGTAATCCGTTTGACCTACTCGCACCCGACAGAACTGATTTTAAACTCCTGCTCCATCAGGGCGGAATCGACGGCGGAGATGATATAATGCCTAAATTTACGGATTTCATAAACGGTGCTTTGGATTTGGTAGTTCCTCACGCAAGGAAGGAGCCGTTAAACCCTATGGCATACGTGAGGGATATAAACGAGTGGTTTGCTCCGGCTGCACAGATGTACCTAGACGAAATGGAAGGCCGAGAAAGCTACACTCCAGCCTCTTACGTATTGGCTTCTATCCCGGTTGTGGGGAAGGTTTCTAAAACTTTAGCGAAAGCCGCCAAGCCTTTGACAAAAGCACAAAAAGCAGAGCGGATAATAAAAACAAATCCGATGGTTGACGATTATCACACCGGAATTAGGAACGTAGAAGATGTCCTCGATTTTAACGAGGCGCGACAATATACACTCGATGATATTGGTGATGTGAGTAGTTACCCAGATGTGACTAAAGAAATCCTCGATAACGCGGCAAAAACTCGAAAAATAAGATTGTATAGTTCAAGACCTTTCTCTGTTGGTAGTTTTGTTTCTCCAAGTAAAATGCAAGCACAAGATTACGCGGGTAACGGCAAAATATATGAAGATGTTTTTGATATTGACGATATTGCGTGGTTAAATGCCGATGAGGGACAAATTGCGAGGTTGCCTAAATGAGAAACGGCATTATCAACGCGGGTTCGTCCAAAGAGGATGTATGGGGTGTCCTCTGCGGGATATGGAACGAGTACGACGAGCGCGAATGGCACGTCGTAAAGACCCCGTTCATGGTGGCTATGACGGCCACACTCGATGCGGGTCCAGGCATGCTCCCGGTGACCCCTCCGAGAACGAGTCTGCTTTCGTGGGCAAACGCGGAGCATTCGGGTAGTATAGTAGTGAAGGCAAAAGACAGGAATTTCACGTTGCCGGAAAAGTCCGTGGTGCAGGTCATCATGTTCGGCACTATAGGAGACAACAATGGAAAATGAAAATAAAAAAATGGTTGAAGGCTTGAAGAAGCTAAAGGACGCCATCGAGAACTTCGTTGACAACATGACCCTTGACGAGGCAGACGAAAAGTCGAAGCCGAAAAAGAAGGCCGTGAAGGAAGAAAAGGACGAGAAGGAAAAGGAGGAAGACTGATGCGTATTCTTGACAAGCTCGGCGATTTTCTCGGCACGAGCAACAATCCAGCCATAGACCAGAGCATCGCAAGCCTTGACGAAATCAAGGCGTATGCCGACAGCACGGCGGCAAAGAACAACGCCCTGTATAACGACTACTACGGGCAGATGCAGGGCATGTACGGCGACAACGCCGCCAAGTACAACGACGCGGTGTCGCAACTTGCAGATGCGATTGCTAACCGAAAAGACTTCTCTTACCAGGGCGACGTGAACGAATTCATGGACCCGGCAGCCAACCAGCGAGTTTCTGCCGCTATGGGAGCCATCAACAACGCGAGCGCGTCGGGCGGCAACCGCTTCTCGTCCAACTACGTCGACAAGGTGGCGGCAAAGCAACAGGCCCTCGCAAGCGAAGAATGGAAGGCTGCATACGACCGCATGATGCAGGACCGCTCGCAGCAGCTGCAGGAATGGCAGACCGGACAGCAGAAGATCAACAACATCGGTACTCTCGCCGGCGTATACGGCGCAGACCGCACTGCGCTTTCGGACGCAATCGGAAACTACTACGGGAACCTTGCAAACCAGAACAATGCGAACCTCGAAGTGATGAGCGACGTCGTGCAGAACAAGGCGAACCTTAACGCTGGCCGAACCAACGGAATTGGCGACCTTATCGGCGGTGCCGCGAAGCTCGCTGGCGCAATCTTCGCATAGGAGGTAAAGACATGCCGATGAATGTAGGATTCCGTTGGAAGGGCGTAAACGTCGCTACACCGAGGACCGTGACAGAGCGCGAAAGGCTTGGCGATAATCTTGGCGCCGTAGGCGATACGATATTCCGCGTTAAGCAGTACCGCGACCTGAAGGAAGACCGCGAATACAACCGTAGCCGCAATGCAGAACTCGACCGCATGAACGCGGAGGACAGGCAGCGCAGGATTACCGAGGAAGACCGTCAGCGTCAGCTCTTCGGCGAAACGTCCGGTCTTATCCGTGGCAAGGCTGACGAACGCGCACGCCTAGTGCAGCAGCGAGCCAAGATAGCCGCGCAGATTGAAGCCATCAAGCAGAGGATCGGGATTTAATGGCTGTATCGTTGAAGTTGATACTTGACGCACTCCCTCGTCTTGCCATGTCGCTTTTGCCTGGTGTCGGGATGTTCACCGGCGGCAAGATGTCGAAGGTGCTTTCCGCGTCCGCAGGGAAGAAACTCCCCGGCGCGGCTTTCACGTATCCAGGGCTTACGAGTGATTTCAACTATCCGATGATTTATGTCGGTGGCGACACCCCGTATGAGAACAGCTCTTTGAATCGTGAACTCGCGTCGAAGGGCGCACTTTCGCAGAGTCTTGAAGAACACAACAAGGCTCTCGCAACGGGTGGCCCTGCAGGGGAAAAGTCTTTGCAGAGCTGGTGGCCTGGAGAAGATGTTCAGCCCCGTGTAGACTTTACGCCTGGTTCTTCTGCCGTTTCCGGCGTGAAAATCTTGCCTAACAACAAGATCGCTGTTCAGTTCCGTGGTGGAGGAAAGTGGTACACGTACCTCGGCGGAAGCAATCCTCGCGAATCCTCGGAAGTTGCAAAGGAACTGCTTACGGCCCCGTCCATAGGAAGGGCTGTTGCGGGTAGGGAAGGCAAAAAGAATAAGGACGGGTCAAGGACAATAAATCCGAACTTTGGATGGTTCGGAAGGGCTCACTATGACCGTAATCATGGATAGATAAGGAGACTTTATGGAACCGACAATGGACACACCGTTTAGATGGCAGGGAATGCCGACAACTCCGCAGAACCCGAACATTGAAGGCTATGGCGCTGCAATGGGTTCCGCAATGGCGAATGCGGAGACCGCCTACGAAGACAAGAAACTCCGCAAAGAACTCGCAGACCTTGAAAGACAGCTTGCGGAAATTGACTTGCAGATCGAGAAGTTTGACCGAGAGAATCCTGGCTTCTCTTCCGGCATGGTAGATGTCGCTGCAAAGCGTGCGGAAGCCGGAGACATGGGCACCTACAACAACATGGTGCAGAACGCCTATTACATTCAGCAGGGCGCGGCTGGTGCTAGGAAGGCCGGAGAAGCCGGAATATGGAACAGCATCGACGAAGCCAAGAAACTTGCATACGGTCTTGACGATACCGGAGATGAAACGAGGGATGCACGTATTGCCAACATCCGCGTAATGCTCGACAAGGCTAAAAGAGATGCAGATGCGGCTGGAATTAAATTGCCTGATGAATGGTATAGACTGAACAGCGAAATTGCCGATGGTGTATCCAACAAGAACAAGGGCCGTTTAAACCTCCTTGAATGGGGGAATAGCATGTACACAAAGTGGCGTAACGACGACTTGTCGGACGATGACATCAAGGATATGGAAGAATATATCGCCAAGAATCCGAACGGAGAACTCTCCAAGGACCTCCAGCCTCTTGTGGAACAATACAAGGGTAAAACCAAAGAAGCAAAAGCCAAGGCCAAAGCGAAAAACGCAAGGTGGGAAAATTGGTTCAATAGCGTTGTGAATTCCGTAAATGTGGCTGAAGAAATCGCGAAGCTCTCCCGTGAAGAGTACGAGGAGTTCAAGAAGCGTTTCACCTATGACCCGAAAACGGGTGAACTCAAGAGGATTTAAATATGGCTGAAATTAACAGAAGCGTTCGCGAAATCCTCAACGCAAGATATGGTCAAAATCTTCCTGTTCCGGAAAATATCGCTGCGGCAGCTGATACGGCTAGCGGGTCTACTGAATCGTACTACAGAAATCGTGTCATTGATGCCGTGGGTGACGATGCTCCAGAATGGTTCAAGAAACAAGTGGAACGTGCTGAAACGGACGTTCCTACAGTTGAATTTATTGAAGGGGTTCTTGGAATCAAGGGCGACCCGCAGAATATGCCTGACGGAAGGACGGCGGAACAGAAGTTCATCGAGGACTTTCCGAAGAAGTCTGCTGAATGGAAAAAGAAGGTTGTTGAAAATCCGGCACTCGGAGAGCGCGGCTGGAATACGATTAAAAAGGTTTGGCAATCCGCAACCATTGACAAAATGAACGAGGACATCAAGGCAAAGCGAATCCTCGCACTTAACGGGATGGACGAAAACGGCGAAGTCAAGAACCCTTTGCAGTACGCATGGGCGAAGGACTCGAAGTTCTTCACGCCGAGACAGTACGAAGCATACATGGAAGGCCGAGACCCAAGCGCGAAGGACTACATAGGGGATGCGCTAGAAACTGGGCTTATGGGTGTACCCGGTGCAAGGTACATGCAGGGAATATCCAAGGTGATCGGGTACGCGCCGAAGGTCGGCGGATGGCTCTCGAAGAAAACCTCAAATAAGGTCATTTCCAACATTCTGGGAAACGCAGTCGCTCCGTTTTCCGGCGAGGCCGTGGACGCTGTAATGCGTGGAGAAGAAGACCCGAACGTAGACCGCCAAGAATACTCAGTCGGCGATGCGCTCATGGGTACGACAACAAACTTGGGCGTAAACTATTCGCTTGCACGTATTCTCGGAAATGCTGCAAGGGTCGGTTCCGGCGAACTGAATAGAAGCACAGGCGGAAACGGAAGCGCACAGAGCAGGGTCCGACAGATGCTCGCAGGACTTGGCGAACAGGGCTTCGGTACTAGCCGCGTGCAGAGAGGTCTACCTGCACCCACTACGAAGATGGGAAAGATTCTCGACATTGCGGAACAGGCTGCGCCTACGGTATTTGTCAACCGCTATGGCAGCGACCGCGACGCAAAGATAGGAGCCGCCATTGCAGCTGCGGGGCTTCCCGGCGTCGATCCTTCGAAGGCTCTTGAGAATATCCGCGAAGACGAAAAGAAAGGCTTCAAGAAGGAACGCATCGGCAAGCAGATTGATGCCATCAAGGTGTCCGAAGATTTGAACGGCCGCGACAAGGAATACCTCGAAGCCATCAAGAAGAATCCCGACATCGTGAAGTTCGGATACGCGAAAGACCCGGACGATTTTAACCTGTGGCTTATCGAGAAGGGACACCGACTTCTTTCAGGGACCGAAGCATCTCGGCCTATCTGGGAAATCGGTGGCGGGAAAAACTAGCGGGTAGTATAGAGGTGTAAGATGTCTGAAGAAATCCTCAACAAGTTCAAGAAGTTCCAGTCGAGGTCGAAGGCGAAGTTCTCCGGCCTCTACGACCGCATCGAGGACAACAAGAAGATGCTGTCCGGAAAGCAATGGAACAAGCGCGACGACAAGTTCATATCCCGCGCACGCAACCGCATCACCATTAACGTACTTTCGAACCAGGTCCACTCCGTAGCGAATTCCTATTCTGCGTTCCCGTTCACTTGGTTCTCTGGCGACTTCAATATCGACGGTGAAATTGACAAGTTCTTCGAGAAGGACTCCAACAGGTTCGCATCCGAGGAGGCCGTCACGAACCAGGTCGCCTTCGGACTCGGCGTAATGGCTATAGGCTCCGATACTGACCCGTCCGGCAACGAAGTCCCGGTAATCTATTCAGTAAAGGACCTCAATAGAGTTGTCCTTGACCCGGACTCCACGGAACTTGACGGCTCCGACGCAATGGAAGGCGCCCTTGTCGACTACCGCTCACGAGAATGGATCCGCGTGCACATGGGCGAGCAGTACCTTCCAGGCGAAGACGCGAAGATGATAGTGGCAGACGCAGGATGCTCCGAACTCGTGCCTATCATCACCTATTATGTTCTCGATACCGACGGATGTCACGTCTACACGTTCGTGAACGACATCGAGGTTAAGGACTACGTAACGGACGAGAACGGCGAAAAGGTCGAGAACCAGACCGTCATTCCCATCCACCGCATCCCGATTTTCCCGGTATGGGGCGAGGAAACGTGGGACGACGACGGAAAGGCCACATACACGGGCCTTGTGTCGAAGGCCGAGGACGTACAGCGTATCGTCAACTACAGCTTCACGCAGCTTGGCGAACGCCTCACGCAGTCCCCGAAGGCCCAATGGCAGGGCTACGCAGAGAGTTTCAAGGGCCTCGATACCTACTACAAGAACGCAGGAACCGGCAACAACCCGATTATCCCTGCCAACCGTCTGGCTAACGACAAGAAGACCGTGCTGGAGCTCCCGAAGCGCCTCGACAATACGGTCCAGTTTGCGGACGTGCAGGGAGTGGTACAGAGTACTTTGGGGATGCTTTCGTCCATCACCGGCGTGGACTCCAAGGGACTTGCTGATGTGGAGACGAATGTCACGGCAACCGCTGCCATGTATACGGCGAAGGTGTTCCAGAACAACGTGCGCCACTATTTCGCACACCTCCGAACAACCTTCAAGTCTATCGGCGACACTGTCCTCGCGTTGCTAGGTCATTCCGACATCAACGTCCAGGTCACGCAGGGACCCGAAAACTACATGGAATTGCAGATAGCACGTCAGGAACTGACGGCGATCATGCCGGTTGTTGAACCCAACCAGAAGAGGTTCATCACCAACGCGATCCTTCGCACTCACCCGGACAACGAAATCCTGGCACAGCTCTACGCGGAACTCAACGCCGCACCGCAGCAGACACCGATGGAAGCAGAAATGCAGCAGACCATCGAGCAGATGAAGACCGCCATCGAACAGAAGGATGCCGAAATCCTGCAGCTCACGGCACAGGTAGAGACCTACCAGAAGTCGAGCGAGGAAATGGATAAGAGCCTCCAGGCTGAATTCGTGAAGATGAAGATGAACCACGAATTCAAGATGGAGGAGATGGCCCTGCAGTCACAGCTTCAAGCCGGCGGCGATGCCGTCAAGGCTGCAGCCGAGGCAGACAAGGCGCAGATGGACCTAGAACAGAAGGCCGTGCAGCTCGAGACGCAGAAGATCAAGAGCGCGGCGGAGATAGCGAAGACTTTCACCATGCCAGGATGGGGAACGTAAGCAATGAAGATAGGATTCAACCCTGAAAGCATCGTGGACCTTTCCGGCAAGCCTCTTGCCGGACGTGTCACCATGTACTTGCACGACAGCGACGTCAAGCTAGATGTGTTCACCATGGAAGGCGAAGCCTTCGTGCAGGCTCAAAACCCGCAACTACTGAACAACTCCGGAAGGTTAGACGCTACGCTTTTCTTTGACGCCGCCATAGTCGACGTGAAAGTTGAGCGGTACATTGGTCCAGACGGACTGATGTCAGTCTTATCTCCTGATACGGATTTCGAAGATTTCGACTATTTCGAGGTTGGCTTTGACACTACCATCAATTCAGCACGTTACTCTGTAGACACAATCGGAGAACTTATGGATGCGGATACTGTATCCGGCTGTGTTGAAGTACTCGGATATTACAAAGTTGGTGACTGCGTACCTCGTACATACTATTGGGATGAAGATTCGCAAAATGACGTGGACGGCGGATACGTGATAGGATCTAACGTATCCGATTCAGGACGATGGATTCTTCTGTGGGGAGACGAGATGATGCCTAGTTCTGTCTATGGCATTGTGCCAGGGACAAACGAGGCTAACATAAGCGCTCTGCTTGATTATCCTCTTGTTGTCGGTTCGTTCCTGCAGAAGACTGCTCCTATCGTAAGATTCATTTTTGGCAGTTACTCTTCTAACGTGTCGTACTCGACGCAGAAAAGTCTTTTTTTCGACACCGGAGCGAAGTTTACAAATGCGTCGTTCACTTGCAATAGTGTCGAGAATTCGTCAGGAACTGGAGACTACATTGCTGACTTAACAATTTCGAATCATTCGTCTTTTGCTCATTCGTCATGGTTCCGCACAGTGGACGCCTTCTGGCATTGCGGCGCGAACACGCTGATTGTAGACACCATCAACGGATTCGCCGACACCAAGTTGCGCTCTACTGTCGATTTGCAGGGCAAGACCGTGCACGGGTACAATAGCCTTGTTACAGAGTATGTGAACGGTGCCTACTTCAAGGTTGGCCTGACCTCACATATCCCGGACAAGTTCTTCTCGACTTCTGACATTGTACAAGTTCTCAGCGCTGGCATGGGTGACGAAATCTTCAAGGACGCTGGCACGTGGGACCCGGGCAGCATTTCGCAGGGCCACCACGTACTGTATTCGCAGGTGCCGGAACTCGAACTGTTCCGTAATGCAGACCGTTGGCTTGCAACGATGATTGAGCGCCGCGCAAGGCTTACACCGCAGGTGTGGAGCCTCGACACCATCGACCTTCAGGGCCGCACGGTTAGCACATTCGAGCTTACCTCGGACAGCTTCGGCAACGTCAAGAATGGCATAATCAACGGTTACGTCGTCAAGCACGGCGGTTCGCTCGGCCTTACGAATGTCAACGGCGGTGTCACACTGGACGGAGCTTCTCTGGCTGTATCGAACTCTACGGTACACGTGACAGCAGATTCGAATAACGTTCCGTCCATTTCCGCTGTCGATACATTGCTTACTATCGACGGTGCAAACGGCATTGATCCTGCCGACACCATGATTGCTGTATACGGCGGACACTTCAACGGAAAAATCGCGCTTTCGGATGCCCACGCACAGTCTTTTGTTCAGTCAAAGGCTGTTGACTTTAGGAACGTTAGCTTCGAGACTGCGTTTACGTGGAAGGTGAACCGAATCAGCATGACGATGTGTTCAGGGCCTGTCAGCATCGACCTGTACCCGGTAAACGTTGAAGGCGATTACCTGTACAGCGTTTCACTTGACAAGAACGTATTCACCGGTAGCTCTCGCGTATGGTTCACGGTTCCTCGTGGACTGGTAAGCTATTCCGGACTAGACGGAAAAGTCGCTTTCGGTAGCGTGAGAATCGTAGACAACTCTTTTGGAACTTCGGACCAGCTCGGCATCAAGATGCTGCGCTGGAACCCTGGTACTCTTAACCGTCTCGTAGCTGACAATCCTGGACCGTGGGAATACCACGGCAACTCTGGAAACTGCCCACGCCTTTCACCTGGAGCCGTATACAACGGTGACGGTAACTGGGATACGCAGGTGTCGCAAACTGGATACATGTGGTGCAAGTATGCTAGTGTCATGAACATTTTCGCCCCGTACGTGTACTATTCGGACGGCAGCATCAACTACGCGCGAGACAATACCGGGCTTTCTCCGGATAATTCTTCCGGACAGATGTGCATGTGTTGCCCAACGGTCAACGCGTCGCCGGTCGTGCTTATCTGCGGATATTGTGCAGGTCAGTCCGTACCGCAGGACGGGTGGGACGAAAACCTTAACGACCTTTTCGTACTTCGTCCTGCGATAACTAGCGCACTATCGACGATGACCGCGCCAACAACGGGATTTACCTACTGGTATCAGCAGGGCCTAACATAAGGAGTAATTGCAATGTCTCTATCGTATCTTATCGACCCAAATATCCAGATTCAGGACAAGAACGGCGTAAACAATACTGACGGATATGTAATGGTGTATTATTCGGGGACCGATGACATAGCCGTAACTTACAGAAATTTCGCCGGAGCCTTGAACCCGGAACAGATTCGGCTCGACAATAACGGCCGTGCGGTAATCATCGCCGACGAATTCCGGCTGTACCGCATGGAAGTGTATACTTCCAACGGTGCAATGCTGTGGACGCAGGACAACATGCGCCCGCAGACAACTGGACGCGGACCCACGGGAGCAACCGGTGCCACAGGGGCAACGGGAGACACAGGCCCACAGGGTGAGACTGGACCTCAAGGTGACACGGGCGCACAAGGCCCTACAGGCGATACAGGCCCTCAAGGACCCAAGGGTGATACAGGACCGCAGGGGCCTAAAGGCGATACAGGAATACAAGGACCCAAGGGAGATACTGGTGCGAAAGGAGACACGGGAGCTACAGGTGCTACTGGCCCAGCAGGAGCAACTGGACCGACAGGTGCGACAGGCCCAACTGGTGCAACTGGGGCTACAGGCACTTGGGGCGGTTCCGTAGACCAGACATATGATGCCACTAGCACTAACCCGCAGTCCGGCACGGCAGTGGCGCAGGCGGTGGCGAACAAGTTGGACAAGACGGGCGATGCAAGCAACACCACTTCTACCTTCACGAAGGCGAGTGGCGATACATCGTCTATGACTAGTGGCAGCAAGCTGTCCGCAATCTTCACGGCAATCAGCAGTTTCTTCGCTTCGCTTAAGGCCCTCGCCTTCAAAGACACGGTGGGCACAAGCGACATAGCAGACGATGCCATCACTGCAGCCAAGGTCAAGGACAACGAAACGCTGCCCGTGAATATCAGTGGTAAAGCAGCCTCAGCGACTAACCTCGCCCCTGCTGGCACCTCCGGTCAGTACCTCAAGTCCAACGGCTCTGGCAACGCACCGAGCTGGGATAACACGAGCAACCTAATAGCCGGGGGCCTTACAAACACAAGTTACAACTCTGGCTACTCTGGTGCAGTGTCGAACTGGAGTCGATGTATCAAGATTGACTTAAAAAGTTCGCGAGGCGTGGCGTCAATTCGGTGCTTATTGCTAACAGCAAATGATTCAAATGCTGCTGGATTTGTAGATATTATTATCAAATCCAAGGCAGACAACTCTTGGGATTGCGTAAGCTATGTTACTCGAAGTGAACTAAATGGCAATTTGGGCAAGGTTGGATACTATCAGACAGGTACTACGGTGTATTTAAGCATCAGCGTTGGTGCTTGGGGTTCTACTTCTATCCCGATGCTGGTGGGTAAAACCGGTAATATTGATGTTACATTTGGCGACTTTAATAGCATTATGACTAGCGAACCAGTGTCAACAATGCTGCCGTCATTCATCAATACTTATGCGCCAATCAATGCTACCGTAGGCGATACCTCCATCCCCGTCTACGTGGACACAGACGGCTCTGTGCAGCCGTGCAACTTTGCCATCAACTTCGGTAGCACCCTAGTTGCAGGCTCGAATGTTCTAAACATTGCAAACTAAGGAGCTTTTGTGGCTGCTATAAACACCCTTATCAATCTTGACTGCACGCTAGGTGATTCAGTCGATACTACGTTCTGCCCACTTGTTGAACAGAAGTATATGCAGAGCCACATCTCATATCGTATGCACTATCTTATGTCGCAAAATAGTAACGGCAAAATGCGTACTGTATGGCCAGGAGTGCCTTGCGACTGCCAAGAGAATGGATGGACCTTATTCCGTAATGCAAAGTTCTACAACGGACAACCGTTGATAATAGGTGGCGTCACATATAACGGTAATTCCGTTGTTTACTCGACTGGCGTTGGTGACACTCATTGGGAAACAGACGTTTCGGGTAGCGCAATCGTATTGGGAATGACGGATTTCTATGCGGCTAACCAACAGATAGACTCCGCAAATCGTAACAATGTCGCTAAAATGATTATTACGGAGGACGAAAATTATCCTACTAGCGTCAACAAATTGATAGACAGAGTGGGTTGGATAAGTACCGAAACGCAGTCTAGTGTAAGAGATTATAGTGGGCACTTATCCCATGCACCGCAGGGACTTATGCTATGGGGTGATTTTCCGAATTTGGGGTTCGGTGGGGGAATGCTTCTGCGGTCAAAGCATCAATTGCAAAACAATTATATTCATTTCGACTACTCGTTCCAACAACGTACATCAGTAGGCTTTGTTCCACCACAAAAACTATGGATTCAGTTTAATTTGGTTGCGACTGATTCTGCTAACGGCTGGTACTACTACTATATGGATTCAGGAATTTATGTAGACTTTACGATCATCAACGACCGAATGAACGCACAGAATGTATATGTGACATTCCCGTATGCAGTTTTTAGCGCTCCAAATGACTCTGATAAGCCTACATTTTCAGTGCAGATTCTAGATAGTTTCTTAAAAATTAGGTAGGATAATCTATGAAGATTCTAGTCGCAGTACCTACATACGAGAGCATACAGCCGGAGACTTTCAAGTCCATATACGGGCTTGACAAGTGCGGACACAACGTGGTTTTTGACTTCCAGCGTGGCTATGACTGCGCCACGGCACGTAACCACATCGCAAAGGAAGCGATTGCCGAGGAAGCCG
>Ga0326511_10001020_pt1 | contig 23874 bp, 18 predicted proteins | sample 0_2496_0518_D_FD_203701 | JGI IMG/M metagenome (GOLD analysis project Ga0326511, IMG submission 203701) | Bovine rumen microbial communities from UC Davis, California, United States - 0_2496_0518 | ecosystem: Host-associated > Mammals > Digestive system > Stomach > Rumen | place: USA...
ATCAACCTTGGCTCCACCAGAACCCCCAAACAAATCCCGCATGAGTCCCACTAAGTCCCCATCGGAAATATCCTCGGACACAGCAGTATTCCTACCATCCAAAGCGATTGCTGTGACGCATGCCATATAAAGATGGCCACGAATATCAGCATGCTCGGAAAGATAACTCTCATCTATCACACTCGGATCCAAACCAAAGTTGGATAACACATTCACACGAACACTATCAGAAACACCACACTTACCAGAAACAACCTCCGGCTGCGGAACACTCACACTCCTACCCATCTTCGATTCCGCCCTCTTAAGAGACGCACACATCCCCTTGAACTTAGCAAAGGTTGGCACGAACGCACTACTCCAATGAAAATCACTCTTTGCAGCATACAACTGACAGAATTGCATAAAGGTATCCCAATACAGAACCATAACATTCCCCGCATGTTGGAACTGATCCTGATTTGCAACCCATGCATCACTCAAAGCCTTCGGAAGATCTAAACACCTATAGGTGAACACATCATAAGATGCCTTATTCGCATAAACGCCATAATACCTAATGAGAGGCAAAATAACAGAAGCCGCCCACTCCGTATCCACAGCCTGAAACTCCACACCAGCAAATCCCCACTCGAAAACCCTCTCACACATCTGAAGAATCTCCACATCGGTGGGAACAACATAGCCCAATCTCGTATTCGTATGCACCACAATGTATAATTTAAGTCCCATACAAACCTCCATATGAAACAACCAAAACAACCTATCATAAATACCTGTGTAACAAACACACAAAAAGAAATGAGATGCCCCCAAATAAAAAGGGAGCACCCATCACTGAGTGCCCCCTCAATTTCAATCAACCAGATATTAGGCTTCCTTAGCCTTGCGCTCCTTCTTCTCATGCTCCGGAGTAACCGAAGTATAACATCTGAGATCGGGTGCCTGCTTGCACTTATAAGTCTTGGAAATCGTGATACCGCGAGAAGCCTTCTTAGGCGGGATCTCCTCCCAATACTCGGATGACGGAGTCCATACAAGCTGAGGCTCAGCAGACTCGGTAACATCACGATCAAAGGTTCTCATAAGATACGGCATAAGAGCTACATAAGCCTCCATAACGGATGCAACACCGTCTGCAGAGTAGTCACCGTAAGGCTGACCAGCACTACCAGCGGCAAAACCATTGGAGTAAGCATCCGCATACTCAGGCAACCAGCCCTGACCACCGAGAGTGAATCCCATCCAGCCCTCTGCAAATGCGATCTTGGAAGTATCCTTCTCCTTCTCGGCCTCCTTGAGAACGGGTACCGCACCAGTCAAATCAAGGTAACCATTGAATACCATCGCCGGAACCTCACCGAACTCCTGCTTAAGAGCACCAAGCAAAGCATCGGGCGCCGGGGTATTGGCCTTCTTGTACTGACGCTTACCAGCACTGAAACCGCTGCTTCTCAAACTGAGCTTAGCGAAAGTACCGAAACGAGACATGATCTCCGCAACGAGAGCATCACCCGCAGGACCATCAGCCGCCCTTGCACAAGCCTCAAGCAACTCATCAAGGTCACCAGACTTAAGCCCGTTGCAACCAAGACCGAGCTTCTCACTACGAAGTCTACCACTCGACCAAGCGGTGTAGTTACGAACATCCTTGGAGGTACGGATAGGAATATCTCTCGCTCCATCCACACCAGCACCGTTCGGAAGATAAGGATGTGCAACATAGTGTCTCATCAAACGATAACCGAGGTTGGTAGTAAGATAACCCGTGATGGATCCATCAGCCATCTTGTAAGAACCTCCACCGACATAAGGATCGAAGTCGAAACCACCCTCACCTTCAACCTGACCGAAGAACTTCTCGGAGTTGAAATTAACAGCATTGGTCTCAACCGGCTCACGGAAAACAACATCCTTACCGAAATAGGTAAGCCCAGACTCCTCTGTGACACCATCAAAGGCACCAACACCCTCCTGCCACTTACCTACAGCCTTATCAAAGGCGGTAACAGTCTCAAAGGCAGCAGGCGCAGCCTCACCACCAGCAGCACCATCAGACGCACCCGCATTCCCAAAAGGAACACCATCAGCGGGTGCAGAATCATTGCTCTGAGTACCGGCACTCATAAGGCCCATAAGGTCGTTCATATCAACCGCAGTACCAGAAAGATTCAAAGCACCAGCCTTGGCACCACTGATGAACATACCCATCTTACGCATCTTGTCCAAGGTAGCATCATCAAAATCCTTATGCTCCCAAGGCACGGAATCAGCCTTCTGACCATCCTTACCAGACAGGTAGTAAACAGTACCACCATCCTTGGTGAGATGCTTAACAGAGAAACCATCAAGAACTACGGGCAAGGAATAAGTTCCAGCCGCCGGGATGGTAAGCTTCGAACAAACAGCCCCATTGCGATCCAAGAACTCAACCTCATACGCCAAGTCTCTCTCACCGTCATACGCGGCATCGGCACTCTGCGCACGCGAGAATCTCTTAACAACACGCCCCTTCACAGCCGTGAACATAGAGAATCCACCAGACTGTATAACCGCCTGAAGATCACCACCAGCCTCCAACTGTGCATCGGCATTCTTGGAAGCCACGAACATCTTAACCGGCTCCCCAACACGCATCTGATGCGCTCTCAACGCTCTCGGATCCAAATACTCCGAATCCGGGATGTAATAACTGTTCCTACCCAGATCCTTGGAAATACCACGCATATTGGCATCGGGCACAAGCATTCCATTGCCTGCATTGCCAACAACAAAGGCACCCCAAGACCTTGTAAGACCAGATCTCAAGAACAACCCACCGAGCTTAAGGCCCGGCACCAATGTCATCAACTTAGCATTATCAGCCATAATAAACCTCCTTAAAAGTATATAGATATGATGAACATATATCACATTGCCACAACAGAAATACCAACCGAAAACCTCTGAAAAAACTTATACAACTATTCGGCAAAATCATGCTCCCAAGACTCCACCTCTGATAAATCACCCCTTGCTGACACTACGCGGCAAGGTATCAACACCCAAACGCCAACTCACATACTCTAAAAACCCACAAAGCCACGAAAGCCTCCTCCTACAATGCTCGGTAACACCACCACATAACTCACCACACAAAACCTCATGTAAAAAATCCTGTACGCGTACACCACCAAAGAGTTCCTTGGCACAAACATAAACCGACTCAGCATCATCCCCACAATGGAACTCCTTCCCACGAGCCGTGGTCTCCACAAGACACGCCATATATACATGCTCACACAAATTGGGATCCTCACGCAACTTATCAATGGAAAGTGAAGATAAATCTATTCCAAACACATCCTTAACACTCTGCCCCATAACCAGACCTCCAAAAACTCATACAACTATTTAGGAATAATACTTATCAAATACCGACATGTCACCCTTAAAGGTTATGCACTCATCATATACACTTGGATCAATGTCACATTTGCCCACAGAATATAAATGATCATCAGACCAATAAACACCGTTCGATATAAAAGACGTAGCATCCCCCACCATAAACTTGCAAACCCTTGAACCATACCATCTCGGAAAATGCAATAAATCATCAAAAGACACCGAACCCTCACGCACAATAAAATCATCCCCCAACGGACTATAATCTGACACAACATTCTTCACGGGATAAACCAAAAAACTATCGAGAATGAAAAAATAATCATCAACGACAAAATATACCCCCAAACCTTCCAAACACACCACAAAAGGATGCCCCATAAAATTCTTTTTAATATACGCCCTAAGACCTTCGGGATAGAACCTATTAAACATATCCATGGTGATACGCCGCCACCCCATCAAGGGATGCCGAAACCCTCCAAAATGTGAAAGCGCCTCCACCGAAAACAAACCCACCGGCGAATCCTCCACTGACAACTGTAATTTAACCAAGGCTGTAAGCTCATCTGCATCATAAAAATATTTCTTAGGTATGCAACTCCAAGGAAACCACACAAAATCGGCACCACACTTTCGCAAATCCTCACGGAATTCCGAAAAAGCACTTTTAAGAAACAACATCCGCGAATCCAAACAATAAATAAATAAACGCGGAGACTCCGCACAAACCCCAACAGAATCCAAATCCTCCCTGAAAGACTTCAAAACACTTAATAACTCAACATCCAAAACAGAAGAATACTTCCACTCGATCAAGAAACAATTAAAAAATAACTCAATGAAAAAATGCACCCCACACAAAAAATCATCCCCGTCATGCACCCTCCTCAAGCAATGACTAAAGGATTTTTTTGTATCTACCCCAATCATAGGGGGACTATAAACAGTGCCACAACAATCAATATGCCTAAAAGCAAGCTCAACCTGACGAAACCCATCACACCCTAAACACAGCTTACTCCACTCAACCCCAGTGAGCGACTCTGCACAACCACCAGTTAAAATATACCGATAACCCTTATAACATGCATGTCGAAAAACACAGTCATAATCAGCAGCAGATTTAGAACCTAAAAGAGATATAACACGAGACTTAAACTCAAAAGCATCAAAATATGATAAGGCCCCAGCGTTACTTACACAATCCAAAACCCCCCACATAGCATCCGCCTTACGAAAAAACCACCCCGCATCAACATATTTGGGTAACACAGTAACCCCCAAGCGGCCCCCCACATAACGTAAAAACCCACAAAGCCAACCATAAAAATCACGATGTGTTTCATAATGCCGCGATTTAGTAACCACACGAAAAAAGGTGTCCATATCTAAACCCTTATCAGCCCCCACACCCCCAAACAAACCCTTAGCACAGGCATAAACCGCATCCGGGGTGTCCTCAAGAGCATCCACACTGCCTCGACTTGACATCTCCGCGAGGCAGGCCATAAACAAATGCTCCCTCAAACCCGCATCACTCTCCAATGCGGCCACCGTAATACCCGACATATCTATACCAAACGCATCCTTAACACTCTGTCCCATAATCAAACCCCCTAAACCTTAATATGCCCCACGGCACCTCACAAACTCCATCCACTTATACACCGCCGGGAAATACCCACGCAGATATTGAAGCGTCTCACAATACAAAGCATCGTTCCCATACAACGCGATATGAGCCAACTTGGGCTCCAAAGCCGTGGCTAACCTCTTACATTCAGACTCCAGCTTGGATAAATCCTGACATCGCATACCTGACTTGCATTTATGATGTAAACCCCAGTTAGGGCTGCAGAGGTTCTGATAATCCAAACTCATCACACCAGTCGTGCAACTAAAAACCCGATGCAAATAGCCATCCAGCCTCCTAAGCTGCTCCAACTTCGGAGACCTCTGACGATCCTTACAAACCATACAAAACTGATTCCCTTGAAACACTGTACCTACCTCCTAAAAACCATATTTATGAACAACCTTATCGGTAATATCACCCAGCATCAATCCCTTATCAACAGGCTCCCACACAACCTCCCTGCCATAAGAAGCCTCCCACTCCGCAATGCTACCAGCCAAATAATAGTAAGTATCCACAGAATCCCTGCGCAACACACCAATCTCGGTTGAAACACAAAGCAGATCATCAAACCTATACATACCATAAACCTCAATGCGGTCTAAATGAGTCTCATACACGAAACCATCCACATACACATGCTCAAGGTACTGATGGCCTACCTGCTTCCCATACTCGGCCAAGGTAATATCATCCTTATGCCTCTGCCTCAATAACTGCAGATACTCAACACAATTGACACCTGAACAACACAAAACACCCCACTTACCTCTCATAAGAGTTGTGCTACCCGGATAATCCGTCGCCTCTAAACCCAAGGCCCTCTGAATCCAATGGAGAGCCCTCAAATCAATATCCGGCTCAGCCACAATCATCACACCATACAACCGAAAGTCCTCTGCATCCGTGAAACCACACGCGGAATAAACCGATACCAGATCCCGCCAATGCACAAGGGCACCAACCTCGATATTGGCCTCTTTAAAACTAACCCCCCTGCACATACCCACAATACAGCCAAGGCCCGCAATACCCCTAAAATCAAACAACCCAAAAGTCTTACTCCACCGGGAAAAGATTACCGCAATATCATCCACAACATCGAAATCCTCAGCAAAGGCACGAAGAAGATCCGGCAGATATAAATGACTCGGCCCATACACCAATTCCATCCACGGGGCATCCTCCCGCATGCATGCACTAAAATCATAGTTATGCACCTTATCCTCCGACAAGGCATGCAAACCCAATAACCAAGGGAAATTCCAATTCACCTTCTGAAAGTCTTTAGACAGTGACTTCAGTGTATACATCTGAACCCAAAAGTCATTCCAATGTGAAAAACCGAGCCTATCATAGAACAAAGCCTTGAAGTCCCAATAACTCCAAGAGTCAATCCAACTACAAAACATCTCAAACTGACCATCCCCTACACCATCCAACCCCAAATCTACATACTCGGAAGATGTACCCATAAGATGAGATGCCACATAAACATTAAAAGCTCCACCAGAATTAGGTACACAAACACAACCTCGATTAAACAACTGTTTGGGATATACCGTAAAATCGGTACTGCTCCTATCAAGGAACATCGTGCATCTCACAATGGTATTGCGAACACACTTACGGATGAAGCTCCCTAGCCCCTTCGAATCCCTCAACATAATCCAAGAACTAATAAAAGAAGCCCTCTGACGCTCATTATAAACAGAATCCAAACGATACTTAATCCCCGTGATACCACTCCAAAGAATCAAAAGGTCCATACGACTCAAACTGTATAAAAACTCTGTCAACTCCGATGCCGTACCAAAGAAAAAGGGCTTCCCCTTATAAGAATCCCCAACACGGATGGAATCATAGTTAGCAAACATGTATAACTTATCAAACCAAACATGAACCGGCACAAGTTCACCATTGAATAAACAAGCAACCTCGGCCGGGGGATACTCCACATCAAGACACCGCTGAGCCCAACAACCACTCTGATCATCAAAAAAGGAATTAAACAAAGACTTCAAATTTGACTCGGAGTCCCCTACGGGCTTACAATTAAAAAATGCTGACTTATATGGAGATGACGCAACACTACCAGAATCATCATTGACCAACGAGAAATAAGGCTCCCCCGTAATATCATCCACACAGATCAGATGACTCAAGCACTTAAGCAAATCAACAGTGCCAATATCACTAATGTCGACCTTACGTCTCACACCCCAAGAACACTTCGACAGATCCAACTCCCACAACCTGCCCAAAGACTTGCACAAATCTAAAAGCTCATAGATATCGTAAGCCTTCAATGACCTCTCACCAAAGATCTCAACGAGCTTATCACGCACCTTGGCCAAATCAAGAACCTTGCCACTATCCTTTGGGTATTCACCAAACACGGGCAGCTTCTGCTGCGCATCAACAAAACAACCACCACGCAAATTCACAAACCCAAAACTCTTGCGTAAAAATGTGCCCGAACAACCAACCATACCAAGTCGGACAGAACGGTATTCACTCAGACTATACACACTCAATCCTCCTCACTGCACAATGAAACCAACTTCGAACGCTTCATCCCCTTAAGGGTACCAGATACATAATGTCTCTTTATCTGGTCACCAAACACGGACTCCTCCTCATCTCGGGTACCATTACAAACCCATATAAAGGTATCATCATCCTCATGACGAACCACGCCATAATAATCCGTCCGAATATAATATTCATCCCCGGACTTGAAGCAACAATCCACACTAATCTCACCCAAACACAATGGACTCACGAACCCAGCCCAATCTACATAGGCCAAACGACTGCCCATAGACGCCAAGGTTTCCCCAAGATTTAAATTCGGATTCGTATTAACCCATGCCGAAAGCACCACTTTAAGATCAAAAGGAAGAATCAAAAGCTTGACCAGAGTCTCCGCATGCCTACCAGCCCCCGTGGTCACATCCTTATAAACACCAGTCTCACGATAACCCCTATACTTATCCACATCCACACCAAGAAGATTGAAAATACCGTCAAACACCGCATCCGTACAGGACTTGTCAATGATAATAATGAGATCCGTAGTATGCACCTTATCCCCAACCTTAAAACCACGCTTAATCAAAAGATTAAGGAAATCCGTATAATAGACAAAATGCCAAGAACCATCACTGAAAACAGAAACCTCCCAGTCATACCCTTCAGTGTCATAACCCGTGATACGCACTGCATCCATAAAATCATCGTCATCAAACTTAAGGGACTCATTGCACCCAGAAAGAAACTTTGGGTTCCCCGTATAGTAATGACACAAGTCGCCAAACTCCTTGAGTTGCAACTGACCATTGTATAAGTTCCAATGAGCACTATTACCAATCTGCGCATGCCAAGTTGGTTTAAACTCAGCAAACTTAGCCTTGGTCCAACGCCCAAATAAATCCTCACGCTCACAAAATTCAACAAACTGAGCATAAGCCGAAGTCAAATCAATCTCTCTCAAACAATCAATACCCATATCAAGAATCGGATTATCCGCATAACGAGAAACATCCTTGAATATCTCATCTATACGTCCCCAAGAAGATACCGAATGTCGAGAACCATCATCTAAAACGAGTCCATCAAATAAATTCGGATTCTGAGTATAACCTATAAGAGCATGTGCGTACACTGCATAACCCCCAGATGTGGGATATACCGCCCATCCACGCTCATCATCACCATCCCCATGAAGAGCCGAAACGGATAGAACATAATTGGTACCCTCAACACAGGCAAAGGTCATATAGAAAAGGGTATTACGGATCATACTTCGACACCAATCCCCAAGAGGCCCCTCCAAAAAGATTCCAGTATGTAACAAATCCGCCTCTGTACCAATCGCTAACCCATAAAGAGCAAGCAGATCATACAAAGACAATGAATCAAAAAACTCTATAAGACTACTCTCATCACCAAACCAACAAAAAGCATTACCAAACTTATATAGTCTACTATCAAACTGATACATAGATTTCACATTAGCATCATTACCATCCACACGCAGAAATGCAAATCTTGGCACATCCCCATATCCATAAGACTTACCGTTAATAGTGCATGACCAAGCCGCAACACCCTGTATACTACGTATCCTGCGCTCCAGCTCAACCTTATCCTGATCCCTTCGCACCGGCACACCATCATACACGGATCCCTGACGCCTCAAAACACGCTGAACCTCATCCTTCGCTGTTGCCGTCAGAGGCACAGAACTTGGCGTTGTCTCAAGCGTCCAAGGCATCACAATCCCTAAAGCTTCCGCAACATCAGACAACTCCGTGAGTGTATAAGACTTCACTGAATCCTCTCCAAAAAGCTCAATCAGCTTCTTATAACCATCTTCATGTGTATATCTTAAATCAGTGAATGGTAACGCCTGCCCAGCACGTAAAAGGAAATGGGAGTTTAAATAAAACCCTCCAAACCGCGTCGGCATATGAGTTGTTAAATCCACACAAACAAACTTACCATCTAACCCCGGAAACCCCATAAGATCAGCATAATCATCAATGCGCTTACCCGCACTATCCGACCAACACCCATCAAGATTCCTCCTCCACTTATTCTCAGTATCAAGACTTAACACCTCCAGTAAAGGCATCCCACAAACATTGATATCGGTAAAACTCTTCTTACAGGCATCCAATGTAATAGTATCATCAAAATGTAAAACATCCGATTGAACATTCAACCGAATCCCAAATCCCGGATGGGGGCTACTATATCTACTGCCCCAATAGTCCTTTAAAAAAAGTGCCACCTTAAAATTATGATCAATCCTGCCGAAGAAATCACATCCTATCCAATAATATTCATCATCATACCACATACATGAACCTCCTAAACAAACACAAAGGACTCCTACTGTAAATACCCAGTAAGAGCCCAATGAAAAATAGATAAAACCTATGTAAGTTTACTGAAACAATGCCTCCAACTTCGACAACCTCACTGAACTAAGCGTACCCGACAAGGGAACAACCCCCAGATCCGCCAACTTGTCCACACCGAAAAACTCTGAAATCCCAGAGAGATCACATACACGGAAGAAACTATAATCACCATCACACCTTACAATGAAATGCATCGTATCCTCGAACACCTCCAAGAAATAGGAATCATTGAATTTGAACACACCCTGTCCAATCTTAATCTTGCCCAAAGCCATCGGAGATACATTGCCCACTGCATCAACAAGATGTAACAAACCACGGAGATGCACCTTACGCAACACATCAAACAAAGTCTTCTCCGGGGCCGTATCATGCCAACGCCTAAAGGCAAGTCTTGTATCAAACGGCAGATAAAGAAAATCCCGCGTCTCCACCGCCTTGCCACCTTCGAAGATGGCATCCAAATCATCCTCACTCCCAAGCATAGTCTTCAACCCAGCTCGAACAGCCTCTGATGCCGATGCATCCAAAATCACACGCCCCCTACACTTGACACGCTCCCCAGCAACAAACCCATGCGCCGCCAAACACTTGAGCAGATCCACATAGAACACATAGTAACTACTATGTTTACTCCAAGTATCCGCCATAACCGCCCAGTCATACTCCAAACCTAACCCGCGCAAGTCATACAACAAACAATCGGTATTTCGTGCTGAATCCATGAAGAAATCCACATTTGACGGTACAGAACCTAAATAATAACGCACAATCTCCTTGACCATGTTGTACCAATTCTTCGGGCGTTCCCTATACCACATACCCGTATAATCCTCGGTCTCCACACATGCACCAGCCCACGCAGAATATCCAATATCCTGACTCAAAACCCAATCCCAGATCTTAATACGGTCCCTATAGCGCTCCATAATGCGATTGGCCTTCATGTAATCCCACACAGCCTTATACTCCGGATCCCAATCAATAAGCTGTGCAGCCTTCTCGGAGATATAGGCAAAGTCATCCATGCTATAAAGCACATGACGCAACAGCTTATTATCATCAAACAGATTCACATAATCATTATAAAAACTATATCTCACGCTATCCACATCGAACAGGCATCCCCTCAACTGATCCGCATCCGAAGCCTTAACACTACCAATGGGATAATCCGAAATCGCAACCGTCCAATTACCCTCGGCATTGTAGAAAAGCTCATCATCGGATGTGCTCACACGATCCAAGAAGGACTCACCAACACAGAAAACCTGATAGAAGATGGAATTCCTCATCAACTTGCGCACAGCATCCCCAAAACGGCCCTCCAAAAATGCAAACCCGGATACCACAGCCCGTGCCTGATACTCACCACAATTCATAGTCAAGAACACAGCACACAACTCAAATGGAGTAAGCGTATCCAACCATGCTCTCAAAGACACCTCATCACCAACCCAGAATCCCTCACGCATATCACTACCCCAATTACCATCATGAGCGAAAAAGAACTTATCAACAACACCAATATCCAAATATAATCGCTTCCACTGACGAGCATTACGATCAAAACCTATACAACAATAATCAAAATTAGTCCACACCCTAAACCCAACATTATAAGGAGTATAAAGGTTATCCTTCTTCTCCCATGTTCTCACACCCCTAAAAACATAATCACCATTGAACTCCACAACATTGGCCCACAAAGCCTCCACAAGGTTACCAATACTCCTCTTACTAATCGGCAAGGTCGCAAACTCAACAGACTCACCAATCTTAAACCCCAATAACCTCGCAATATCAAGAAGCTCAGCATCAGTATATTTTGTACGACTATCCGAGTCAAAGAACTTATTAAAATTCCAACAGTCCGATTTAAAACATTCACTATTCACAAGCAAATTATCGGCAGAATTTGATACCACCGCTCGGCCTTCAAAACCTAATTTCCCCAAATGCTCACTGATCATATACCAATGCTTATCCTCAAGCTTGCCCTCATCCCGCTTTCGCTCTCCACCTATACCAAACAAGTGCACACCGAGATCCCCCAAGGCAGCGAAACCCACAGACGACGACTTAGGCTCCAAATTAAAATATTTATAAACGAGATCATTATGCTCTGAAGTATCGAAAAAGTGATTCGGATAATTGATATTCATACAGAAACCTCCAAAAATAAAAAGACTCCCACTGCATAAAATACAATGAGAGTCTTAATGAAAAGGTATGTAACTAATTACCAGTCATCCTCAAAGTGACCATCCCGCCACAGGCAATCCCCATGATCCCAATCCTTACCAGCATAAATGCCACCCTTGAAATCTACCGGGGGAAACAAGCTGAACAACACAGACTTGAACACACCCATCTGCAAACAGAACGAACCCACAAGAGCATACAGACTCTTAAAGCGAGCCAACTCCAAGGTCCTGCCAGTCTCACTCAAGGATAAACATCCACAGAAGGCATCGAAATCATAATCCAAGTTCCCACTAAAGAGAACACTCTTGAACACCCTGAAATATTCATCCACACTACAATGAACTTCGGGATTCTCAAATGAACCATAAGCCCCCAAGAGCTCATGCATAAACAGAACAACCCCCAGAACATCGTCGTGTAACCTTTCATCAATAATTAAAATATCCCCATTCGGATTTGCAGCTAACCAAGAACCAACCTTGAGAAAGTCCATGCAATCCGTAACATCAAATCTCGCACCCATATCAGATACCCCACATACACTATATGCTCAAACCACGGAATAAGTGCATTATCGTATCCACCTGCCAACCATTACCAACCTCATGATAAGCCTCCGTCTTACAAACTACGGAAGATGCATAACCATCCGGCAAGCCCATACAACGCTCACACTCAAGTGGTGTAACAAACCTCAACCCATGCACATCTTCAATACCGAAAAATCGATTCGACATGCCACAACCCTTACTCATCGTGGCAACGATAACCGGCAGCTTATCAAAATCCTCAATTATCTTGAACTCATTACCCGTCTTCTTCGAATGACGAGCAATCCAATCAAGCATCTTCTCCGAATAATAAAACCCACTATCCTTCTGAACACCCCTCTCACGGATATCCCCAAAGGTTATGCCCCTATCCTGCAGAGGCCCCGCATACGGAAGATTAGTCCAATAGAACCTCTTCCTCGGCGCCGCCGAAACAAGAGCTGACTCCAAATAAAAAGGCTCAACACCCAATAACTCGGAAATCTTATCCCTCCAAACACTCGGCATCTGTACATTCTCCAACATGAAGTATCGAGGCTTAACCTCCTCCAAAACACGAACATACTCCATAACAAGAGCACTTCTCGGATCATCGAAATTCTTACGCTGGCCCGCCCTTGAGAATCCTTGACATGGACTTCCGCCAATTAGTAGGTCCACCCGACCAGCGAAATCAGAACCCATGACACCACATACATCACCCAACTCAACCGTATCGGGATAGTTATGTGTGGCAACCTTAATGGCAGCCTTATCTATCTCACTCGCATAATATTCATCAACGTGGATCCCCAACCTATCAAGGGCTACACGACCACACGAAATCCCGTCAAACAACGATAGAACAACCATACATAACCTCAACAATCCTGAACAATACTCAAAATATTAAACACCGTAATATCCCCAACCGGCGCCTCCCTAACGAGCTTCTCACAACAATGCTCACGCACCGCCTTCTCCGTAACACCCGTATCATTCGACTCCTTAAACACCCTCACCGGGATTCTACCCGACATGGAATTAACCCTCGACACGGGCAACACACGATTGGAGATGAAATTATCAATGGCCTGCTTGGAGGCCTCCTCACCGAGCCAATAACGAACAAACTGTCTGACTCCGCCACCCTTCTTACAACCGAAACAATAGAAACTATCAGTATCGGGATAATACTTAAATGATGGTCCCGACTCCATATGGAACGGGCAACAGCACATATTGCCCCTAAGCTCAATCCCCAGACTTTGCATTAACTCCAAGAGCAACGTCATCACCTCCATTGAAGATACAATGGATGCCACCAAGATCCACATCCTTAAGGATTGCAGTACCATCAGCACACAAGCTCTGAACCGCATCCTTGATGAACCCGGCATCGATCATTGCACCACACTCAACAACAAGGGTGAACTCCTTACCAGACAATCTCGAAAGCAGAAGCTCGAATATATCCTGCACGGACATATAGAGAACCACTACGAAAGAATGACCACGACCACAAGGCTCCGAAGCCGTAACGGAACGCTTGTGAGCAAGAACATAATCCGTATGCTTACGCTTCATCACACGCAAACGGCTACAAGCCTCCAAGAACTTACCCTGAACATCAGACTCCAAGGACTTGTAATACTCACCCTCCTGAATCTGATTATCCGAAAGAGAACTGAGTCTCATTGCATTCTCCAAGAAACCACGCCACTCCTTACCAAGGCTCTCACGATAGTCATCACACACATGCATTGACTCACGAAGATAGTTATTGGTCTCATCCTTGAACTCATCCTCGGATACATCGTATAGCGTCAAAACATATGTAAGATCCGACGCACCCTGTCCGATGGTAAACTCTCCCCAAAGCGCATCGAAATCCCCGTCATCGACTAACCCACACAACACATCACACACCTTTGATTTAGCCATAATTACATACCTCCATACCTATAAAGTGCTAAATAACTAAGCACAAAGCAAATATCACCCAAAACCCTCCAAATCAAACGGCCCACAACAGCCTTATATGCAATACCAGCCTTAGCGAGCAACCCGTTATGACCAGCGCCACGCAACACACCCAAAAGCAAGACGATGAAGCCCACAATAGGAATACTGCAAAACAGCTCCACAAGCAAACTTCTCACCACGGATCCATCCTCATCCCTCGCGGATACAAAAGGCTCCACAGCCACCGGCTGCTGCTCAACGATATCATTAATAACCGGCTCCGCTACAGGCGTATCGGACTTGATGTTGGATAACTTTCCACCACAGTGCGTACACACCGCTGACTTCGCCTGCATCTCAGTCTGAAAACGAAACCCCTTCTTACAAGCTAAGCAATAACCAACCCACATAACCTAACTCCTCCTACCATCTACAACTCAGACGCTCAATACCGCCCGAATTAGCATTCACTGTTATCTCAGTCTTAATACCAGAAACCTCCCAAGAAATCACGGTAAGATCCCCGGCCTGTGACATTGTATAAGTACCTCTCGTACCAAACACCTCCAAGAGCGAATTCAAACGCCACTCGGAAACACCTCGTTTAAGAAAATAGAAACCAACCTCGGATTCCGTAACAGAATCGGGATTTTGAACATCGAAATCATCCTCTGTAGGCGCCGTAACCACAACATCGGGCGTACCAGTACCCTCAGGCTCCCCAGTATCTGCCTCATCCGGCTCCTCAGTATCCTCCGCATCCGGCTCCTCGGTACCCTCCACATCCGACTCCTCAGCATCATCAGAATCCTCGGCATCAGCCACCAACAGAGCATCGGCAGAAACACCCTCATCCGCAGTATTATCAGAGGCTGAACCAACACCCAAGGCAGCCTCAAAGACATCCTCCGAAACCTCTTCACCAGACTCGACCTCGTAGTAATGATAAACACCATCATCCTCAAGCACCTTACGATAATGCTTACCACCAGTAGAGGCAATGGCAGCATCAGCCGTCTGATACTGCTGACCTTCGGGCTTGATACCAGTGATACCACCCGCACTCTGAACACGATTATCGAAATCATAACCAAAGGCCTTAAGAGAACCCAAAGCGGTAACACCATCACCCTTATAAAGCACATCCAAAGTGGTATCGTTATTACGCATACTGATGGTCAGAACCACACCACTCTTCAACACATTATTCAAATCGGGTACCACACCATTCTGCATACCCCAATTGGTAACCTCCCAACCAGCGGATTGCATATCCTTCAAGGCAATACCACCAAGGTCATAATAGTTACCATCCACACCAACAGTCCAAGGCAACACATTATCCGAGGTGCCACCGTGAACACCATCACCTACACCAAACAGATAATCATGACTACCCGCAGAAGCCACACCTGCATAATGCTGTGAATAATCGAAACCTGTATAACCAAACCCGGTAAAGACATCGCTCACACGGGTATAATCCCAGCGATATAAGGTCCAAATACACCCCGTACCATCCGTGGTCGTAATCAGATTAAGCAGATAATCCAAACCAGCCTCGGAATCACGATATTTGTAATTGCCCCCGCCACTCGACATAAAGGAGACCGGATCATACCCACAGGCCTCCAAGACCATAGTCTTGTAATTGTCACCACTCGCAGAGGTAATGAACCCAGTCGTAACACTGTGTGTATCACCCCAAGTAAAGCTCAAATACTCACCATCTCCAACAGCATCCAGCCCCCAAACACCCGATACCTTGGACTCCTCGGGCAAAACGAGCACCGTATCACCCTTCATGACCACACAATCGGTCAAATCAAGGGAACTACCCAACCTACCGAAACCAATATCACAATTTACAGTCACCCTTGAGACCTCTGTGACCGATTTCTGGCCCGATATTGCCGTATACCCATAAATACCACCCAAGAGACCACTAATCGGCCCCTGTGCGGCCATCCACAACCACAAAAACAAGGAGAATAACAACTTCATGATCAAACCTCCATAAAAACCACACATAAGTGCCCAAACCCTCAAATTTGAGCCCCTGTGACAACCTAAAAGGCCATCCCACAATGAAATACAAAGTGGAACGGCCCTAAATCACAGAATATGAAATTTACACTCCTAACACAAGAGCCCCTTGCCATAATTACCCAGCATATCGCGGGCAAGGCCACCAGAAACCACAACAGGTACCCTCTTGCCATCCTGAATGTCCCAGTATGCCGCAAGAGGACTATCATCCGTAAGAACCGGCTGCTTCAACCCATCAAGATGGATAGACTCACGGATGAGGTCATCCAAACGAGCAGTGAATGTATACCTATCCCGCCCCTCGGCAGCACCCTTACGGGCTAACAGAACCCTCATGAACTCAACCACATTACGGACATAGAACAGAACATCACCAGTCTCATCGATACGGTAACACCAGTAACCCGTAACAGCATCCAAGAACACCGATACAGAAACATAACCATCCGTACCAACTCCGGGAACACCCACCTTATGACCAAAGGCCACACGACACCTATCATCCTTAAACGCGATGAACCTACTCAACGCGGAATCCCCAAGGTCGGGTTTCATATGAAGCCCAGTAAAGGCCCCCGCATGATCCCCATAACTTGCACGAATACTAAGGATCTCACTCTTCAAACTCGGAACGTCTGGCTCCGATGACTCAAAAGGCATGAAACTCAAGAAACAACGAATAATCTTACCATTGGTATCATACACCTTATACGCGTAGGTACCATTACCCAACCTGACCGCAGCACCACCAGACGCCGCCATACGATTCTCGGAGGCATAAACTATCAAGGTATTACCATCATCCAAAGTGTTACGAGAATTTTCCGTACCCACAACCTTACGATCCGGCTCCGCCAACATCAGATACTCACCAACCAAGCCCTCCAAGGTGGCAACTGTCCAACCAGTACCACCATTAGAACCACCATACAAGGCTATCGTATGCATAGACGATGCAACCCCAGCAGTGCCCTTAACGGGTGCAGCCCCAAGCTTCATAAGTGCCTTCGTAAGCTCCCCATTATTGCGAGGGCGAATACCCTTATCAAGGGAATTCAAACCATCAGCACCCTGAACCATACTCGTTACGAACCAACCATCACTCTGTGAGATACATCTCCATCCCGAAAAACCAAGCACAGGCAATGTAACCAGATACTCCTCAGATCCAGCAACACCACACACGATACCCTCACGCACATACGCACTTACGAGATTTGCAAACTCATCATCGGTGAGGTTCATATTAAGCGCATGATAACCATCGTGAACACCATCACCCAAACCAAAGAACGGAACTCGCATCCCCCTAACACCGAAGTATGGAACATCCGCCGCCTTGGAAATTAACGTCTGCGAACCTTGACCGGCTGAACCTGCTCCATCTCCCAACGTATCCTTAAGTACCCTACGAGAATCATCGTAAGACAAAACATACAAATCACCATCTTTAGCACCTCCATAATTCCAAAATCCCCAAACGGGCTCATCAACCCCATTCGGATCATCATTCAAGACAGTTAACACCACATATCTAAGACAAACCCCAAAAGCCGTGATGGAAGTCAACACGGTGTCCGCCACCTCCAACGAAACGGGCGAACCATCACGTGATTTCAGCTTATAGGTATAGGTCTCTGAATCAACGGAATATAAATTATTAGCATCACGGGTATCTCGGAAGGCCTCGATGACATCCACATCAAGCTTATGATGTTCCATCTCCGTAAGGCCATCCACAAGATGAGAAAGCCTCGTGGCACCAACCCAATCCTCAAACACAGCCCCAGAAAAATCTCCAAGAACCCCAGCATCCAAACCAGTGACAACATCAAGAGTCAAAGGCTCCTGCCCCGCAAGCAATGCGGCCACACCCTTGTCATACATATCAAGACCAGACCTACACATCGTCTCCAAATCACTGAGCTTCGACGCCTCAGCAGCACAAATCGAACCCCAAAGAACCGATAAGTCCTTAACACCACTCTCAATATGGATGTGACCTCCCGGAATACGACCATTACAAATGATATCAATCGGGGTATTGATATGCACACAGAACTCCACATTACTGAGGTTACCTATAAAGGCTCCACGGTCTGCAGAAACCTCCATAGGCTGAAGAATTACCTTCAGCTTGCCATCCATACCACCACCTGTGGCACACTCAAACACAACACCACCCAAACTCAAGGGCACATCATCCTTACCAATGCTAATATCAGCATCAGAGAATCGACCATTCCTAAACGCCCCACGGGCAAGATATTTACAAAGAGGCATGTTGCCTACAGAAAGAACACCATCAACGGATCCAAGTCCATCCGCATTGATCTCCTCAACGAGGCCGCCATCAAGAACAAGGGATGAAACCTTCACACCCCTAAAGGCATTCTGGCCAACCTTGGCGGCATGAACATCAAGAACTGCACCATCCATACGGAATACACAATCCCTAAAGGCATTAGAACCAACCTGCTGACACACAACCCTCAAGTTCTCCTGCCTAAACTTACAGAATCTGAAGGCATAATTCTCGATGATAAGATCCTTGGTCCCAACCGGGAACTTAAAATCAAGGAACTCACAACCCTCAAAGAACTTACTGCCGATGAAATCAAGATTGACACACGCTGACAAGTCCACATAACCCAAACTATGAGAACTTGTGAAACCAACGGAAGCCGCCGCATCAGAAGCCAAGGTATGAGAATACAACTTATGTAAGTTGCTACCAAACACAACCCCAGCAACCTTATCAATGTCAGCCCCAAGGCTGCTGCCAATACCAAATCCAGTAACACGATAAGTCTTACCCTTCTCGGTATAGGTATTAGGCACATTCAAGATACCCGCAGAGGCATCATTCACGGTGTTAACCCCAACCAAAAGCAAGGTACACTCATCCTCATTCACGGGATCCACCAAAACCTTGTACTTATCACCACACGGATCCAATACAGATGTGAACGCCGCCACACCAGAGCTACCAACTCCGCCAGCACCACTCACATCCTCGGCACTACGACTAAACATCGTAGCCGGCACAACACTAAAATTACTGAACATCCAGAGCTTGATGGCCCAACGGATACCAGCCACATCAGTATCATAATCAACACCGAAAACCTTCATTGCACCAGCAACATCACACAACCACTGATCAGCACACAGACGCGTCATCCAACTAATGGAAATCTCCGGATGATAGGTGCAAATGAACCAAGAGGCCAAAACCAAGAACTCATCGATGGTATACTCGGGCACCTTCGAATAACCAGACACACCCTCACAACCATTGATGAAATCACGCAATGACTTAAAACCAAGATAATCCTCGAACAAGGTCTTCAAAACAGAATCCTTGTATAACACACGATACCCACAACCATATGCCGCATAGGATACGATACTGCGCATCCTACTACCACAACTCATACAGATGGCATTACCCTTATCATCGAACCTACCACCCACACGATACCCAGAAACATTAAACGTGTGTGAATAAAGTGAAAAAGGTACTCCCGAACGAAGATGAGTAAGAAAACGGAAACTATCAATACCAGAGGTAATATCCCTGCAGATCATCTCACCCGTAATATCACGAGTGTCCTTCAGCCCCCATCTATTCGCAGAGAACATCTTACGCGCAAGCTCCTTGGTGTCTGTAGCGGTCTTCTTCAAAGACTTATCCGACTTATACCCCTTCTCACAATCCCCAAAACTCATCATAGGAAACGGCAATGTGACATTGTAAGCAGCATATTCATCCGGGGCCCTATAAACACCATCAACCAACTTCGGCAAACGAAGTCCCTTGAACTCACTCTCATCCAAGGTACCATACATATAATGCCCACCAAACAGATTACCCTTACCCCCCGGAAGAGGATCCTTGAAACGCACAGCAACAAACGGGCGGCCCCTATGAGCATAGTATGAATTACCCATTTGATCACCATTACGAACATAACCAAAGAAACCACAGAAATAATCAGCGGTATAATTGGGAACACCTGAACCCCTATAACAGAAATTCTTACCATTGGCTCTAATGATGGAATCATCCGCCCCAACTGCAGCCAACCAAGAATTGATATAATCCCCAAACTCGGTTACCGAGTGATCGGATGTCGATGAGAATGTCATGAAACCCAGCTTATCATCCAACCCAAAGAAAGCATCGAAAGCATCATAGAAAATGACACTCTCCATCTCCGCAACATCCCAAATCGGAACTCTCCAACCATTAACAGGATCACGCACCACATCGGTCTTCCCACTCACCAAGTCCTGAATTTGATTAAGATCCCACTTATCATACTTCGAGGCATCCACACAAAAATTGCCCACCATCGGAATGAGAAAATGACGAAGCGGCTCCGGGATATCAGACTTATTAACCAAAAGCCTGTATCTCAAGTGCCTATAATTCGCTGTCTCCACATCCGAGATGGGCGCACCAACAACACCTATATAACCACCATCTAACAACGCCTGAAGCGTGTGCAAGATGAACTCTTTATCCGACGCATAACTCCTACTGCATAACCTCACCATCCGACACCTCCGAATCCGTATCCGTACGTACACGCAATCTCTGTGCTATGAAACCGTAGAACTCCGCGGTGTGCATAAATGCACCTTCATCCCTAAGCACAGAAGCCTTGACTGCCTTACCCACAGCCACCTCTATCATGTAATACGAGGCATCGGGCGCCTGCAAAAATCTTCGCTCAATTATGGAACGAGTGGAAGGCTTAACATCATCAACCACCTTAACATCGGGCTTCAAGAAACGCTCAAACAACTTGTGCAACGGCTCGGTAGGTCTCTCAAAACGAATCAGATAGTCAAAACGACGAACAAAGGCCGTATCCAAACGAGCCTGCATATTCGTAGCACCCGCAAACACAATATGGGGATCCATCTGATCCAAACACTGAAAGATGGTATTGGTGGCCGTCCTCGCAGAATCCTTACCCGACTCCGAGGTGTTACGCCCCCAAGCCACGGCATCACACTCATCAAAAAACAACAGAACACCATCACCAAGAAACTCGGCCAAGTCAAAGATACTGCGGATATTATCCGCAACACCAGTGAGCAACGCCCTACCGATATCCACATAGAGCATACACAAGCCTAACTTATTGGACAATGCCTTAAGGGAAAAGGTCTTACCAGTACCAGACGCCCCATAAAGCAGAATACGATTCGCCGGCGGATACCCAATCCTAAGCAACTCCTCACGATGATTATACTCGTTCATAAACTGCTCATACTGAACACGAATATCATTCGTAAGAACCACCTTATCGAAATTAACAGACACAGTATCCACGGGCATGATCAAATGCTTAAAGGCATCCTGCATCTGCAGATCCCTCAAACCAAGCTCCCTATCAATGACAGCACAACGAGTCTTAAAATCCTGACCGTCATGTAACTTACCCGAATTCACCAAGTCCCTATAACAACCCATAAAAACCTCCGAACACTACGCATCACGGCCCTTCTCATGAGATTGACCGAGACCACACCAAGCAGCATTATTTAAACCACCCAAGTAATAAGTGAAAACATCACCACAGAAAATGGTATTCCTGTACAAGAAACCACCAGTAACCCTCTGAGGACTAACCGCCTTACGAAGCTCAACCGGCATCGACTTCCAACTGAGCACCCACAAGGTATAAAGAGTCTCACCACTCGCAACGGTTAACCCTAAATAATTACGCAAAAGACCAACAACCTCACTGAGGCGCACAGGCTCAATACCCACACGGAGATAAACCCACTCGGGCAGCGCAACACCCAACACACCACCAGTGAACACATCCCACTGACCACGGAAATAGGAACTACCAATGGCATAACATCTCACCGGATCCTCAACATTGTTCATAATGGTTCGAACCCCACCAACAACCTTATACAACTCCACCTGCGAAGAAGCAGAGGTACCAGTAAGCAAATCCTCACTACCAAGCTTCAGAGCCAACGCCCTAAACAAAACAGCGAAATAACAGTCCCCCATAAAACAACGACGGCTCCAAGCCACCACATCCGAGGCCCCAGCACCATCCAAAAGAATATAACGAGGCAAACATTGCATCTCTGATAAACCAGCAGAATCACCTCTCAAGAACTTGAGCCAATCACGAACCAAGAGTCCCTCTGAACCACTCCTACCCACGGAACGAGGTGCCTCCAAAGTCTTAAGATTAGGCCACAGATTATAATCATAACCCTCAAAGGTCATAAAATCACGATACAGCCTGAACCAACGCAAGAGCAGACCACTACCGAGACTACCAATGCACTTCTGAATGAGCTCCAAACGATTCGAATGGCCCCCAAGCGACCAAGAGGTATCAAACCCCATCTCAAGGATTCGACTACGCAGAGCATCCACAGATCCACTCACACTGACATTCTCACTACCAAGAGCAAACATGGACATCGCACTGCCAACAACACCACGATTGCCCTCACCCTTATCATAACGGAGAATGTTGGCTCTCATACGACCAAGATAACCCTCAAAGGTATTAAGGTCACCCTTCACATCCGAATTGGTGGAATCAAGAACCCCACGAAGCCTATCAAGATTCTGACTAAACCTGACCACAGCATCTCGAAGCAACCTCTGCAACGGTGTGTCATTATCCAAATACATCTCACGATAACAAACACGCCCCTCAATCAAGGCTCCACCAATGACAGAGGACTCCACATTAAGCTCACCCGCCGGCACAACACCCTCACAATCACGGAAACGATACTCCGCTACGGCAGCACCATTGGATAACAGATGCAAAGCATAGAAACCAAACACATCCTCCATCACACGATAGCTGTCTGACTCCATACCCAAAATAGAGAGGCAGTCCCATATCCCACGCGGAAACCTGCCCCTCTCATCAAAACTACACATTAGCGTGAAACCTATATTCATCAGATAACGCCTATAGGCATCCTCAATAACAAATACTTCACCCATTCAAACACCTCAAATCGGATAAGACTCACAGAACAAGGTCCCCTCAATATGACCAACCCAAGCCACCCGACAAGACAACTCATCCACACTGAGACCTATCTGACCACAAATCTGCGTGAGCATGCCACTCACGATTTTATTGAAAACCTGTACAGC
>Ga0326511_10001022_pt1 | contig 23836 bp, 24 predicted proteins | sample 0_2496_0518_D_FD_203701 | JGI IMG/M metagenome (GOLD analysis project Ga0326511, IMG submission 203701) | Bovine rumen microbial communities from UC Davis, California, United States - 0_2496_0518 | ecosystem: Host-associated > Mammals > Digestive system > Stomach > Rumen | place: USA...
GATGTATCTGATTATTATAGTGACTGGGGCAATCTTGAAAGTGGCTATTCAACCGCACTTAACCAGGAAAACTGGCAGAAAGAGTTTGACTATCAGAAAGAACGTGATGCTATTGCTGATGCACAGTGGCAAGCTAATTTTGATTTTAACTCTTCAAGAGCTGGTGTATCTGATTCACAGTGGAATCAGAACTTTGCATATCAGAAAGAACGTGATGCAGTTGCTGATGCACAGTGGCAGAAGAACTATGAGCTTGCACTTAAGAAGGCTAGAAGTAGTGGAAGTGGCTCTTCAGGATCTAGTAAGAAATCTTCTGGAAGTACAACAGGAAGCAATAAGATAAACGGAAGTACACAAAGAAGTATAGAGTATTCTGGTAATGAAAGAATTAATACTATATTAGCTAACGCAAGAAAAGCAGATGATCCACTTGCATACCTGGAAGAGATTGCAACAACAGATCCTAAATTTACTTTAGGTGATTTAGAGTTTTTTATGAATCGTTTAGGACTATAGGAGTATAACTATGGCAAGACAATATAAATTTACTACAGCAGTAAATAAAGTCAGAAAAAATAATAACGATAGCGGTATATCAAACTTTGATGAAGCAGTCGAAAGCATTCGTGCAAACAGGCAAAGCACAAATTATCTTACCGAAATTGATAGAGAGAATAGACATAAAGCTTTTGAAGAAAGTCAAAGACAAGCTAGACAAAGAGCACTAGAGCTTGCTAGGACAAGCTCTTCTTCTGATACAAATGCTGGTGATAATAGAACAACAGCATATAACAGGCCACAGACTATGAGCGTATATGGTGGCCTTGGAACTATGCCTAATCCTCAGACACAGGGTATGAATACAGCTGCTAATGGTGCTGATATTGATTATACAAAAGTTAATCAGACAGCTAACAAAGGCTGGAAGGGACTATCTGCATTAAATGGTTCTAGAGCAAGTAAGAATACTGTATCACAAAAAGAATCCTTAGCACATGCAACAGAGGTAATGAAGCCTTATGAAAGTAATGCAAAGGCTATGGAAATCTTAAGAAGATATTCTGACCTTGAAGATAGCCAGGATAGAAGTGGTATGCTTAATTTCCAGTCTATAGGAGCATATTCTGGTAACTTTGATAAGCTTGCTAATCAGTTTATTGAAGAGACTGGTGTATCAATGGATGAATTTAGGCAGATTGCAGAGAACTATTCATACCTTAGACATAATGAGCAAAGAGAGGAAGCTAAAGCAAAAAAGAAAGAGCAAAATGCAGCAGTAAATATTGCACAAGGCATAGGTGAAGCTGCTATATCACCAGTTACCAATTACCAGGCTATGATAGGAGCTATGCAAAATCCTAATGATCCTGAGCTTGGAAGAGATTATAATTCACCATTTATGAGACATCTTAATGCTCAGGAAGATACAAAGGAAGCATTTCAAGCAAAGACAGAAAGCCTAAGTCCAGTAGCTAAGACATTAGCTAACTTAGGTTATGATTTAGCAGTAACAGGTACTCAGTCTACAGCTGCAGCATTAACTGGTGAAGTAGGTCTTGGTTCTTTTGCAGCAGGTGGTTACGCATCTAATCTTGAAGAATCAGATGAAAGAGGTCTTACAGAAGGACAGGCACAAGTATATTCAGCTGTATCTGGTGGACTTGAATATATTACAGAGCGACTACCTATTGAGCACTTAAAGAAGATTTACAATGGTTCTGCTATTGGAAAATCTGCAGCTGGAAGCCTAAAGCCATACATTAAAGCTGCATTAGAGCAGATGGGCGAGGAAGCTTCTGAAGAGCTTGTTAATGGTATAGCAGATACTGTTGCGGATGGACTTATTAACGGAGATAAGTCTAAAATCAATGCTACAATACAAAACAATATTAATAATGGCATGTCTGAAGATGAAGCTACAAAGAGTGCTTATATTGGACTTGTAAAAGATACAGGCTATTCAATGCTTGTTGCAGCACTATCTACGGGTGTATCTGCAGGTCCAGCACTTGCAACACAGGCTATTGAGACAACGAGAGCTGGAAGAAATATTGCAGATTACGAAAATAAAACAGGAAATTTGACAAGAAATGTCGAAAATGAAGCTTATATTCCTACAGAACGAAAATATTATACAGCAGATGAAGATTATAAGCAGGCCCAGGATGCAAGACAGACTATTCTTAATGCATCAGAGAAGGTAGCTAAGGGAGAGAGAATATCTGGAAGAGAAGCAAGAGAAGTATATGAAAAAGCTACAAGAGCACTTGAAAGCTTAAATGCAAGAAGAAATGTAGAAGCTGTTAAGGCCGAAGAAGGTATTACAGATACATCTGCTGAAGAAGAAAAGATTGAATACAAAGCACCTGAAAAGACTAATGAGCAGATTATTGAGGATATTGAGTTTGCTTCAACACCATATCAATTAGCCCAGGCTATAGATCAGGTTACAGAAGAGACGGATGAAATTAAAGAGCTTATTGAGTATAAGAAACAAGAGCTTGAAATGTATAATTTCAAATCTTCTGATGTGGATAATGCTGTAACAGAGAAGAAAGCCTTAGAGATGGGACAAAGGGGTGAGGAAGTTACTGAAGAGCAGCTTAATGCTATTCCACAAGCTGATAGGCAGAAAGTACTTGAAGCTAATAACCAGGCATATAATAGAGCTATATTAGCAGAACATAAAAATGCTGTAGCAGATACAAAGACTGGTAAATACTTTGTTCCAGAAGCAGTTAAAGTTAATGGAGCTGATGTTGTAATAGTTGATAGTGAAGGTAATGAGCATACAGATTATTCTAATCCTAGAATCAACCAGGCATTATCTGTAGCTACTCTAACAAGCAAGGATGCAAGAGGACACTTAACATCACAGTCAATGTATAAAAGTACACCACAGCAGGCAGCTTATGCAATAGGACTAGCCTTAAAGTCTCCTGAAGCTTCCAGCGCACTAATTAGGACCGCAGTAGAAGCTATCTATAATAGTGCAAGTGTAGGACATACTACTTTTGAAGAATTTGAGAAAAATTCAAAAGGACTATTTACAAAAGTAGATAAAACAGAAGCTAGATTTTTATATAATGCTATAGCTGAAGAAGCTAGGAAATCTGATACAAGAAAGACAGAAAATACTGAAGGAAAGAAGACTTCTGATAAAGCTATATCAGATACACTTAAAGAAGCACTTCCAGAAGAGACTACAGCTTTACTTGAAGCTCTATCTGAAAAAATCGGCTATAACTTTGTAGCTTCTACAAATAAAAATGCAAGAGGTTCAATCAATCCTGGTACAAGACAAATATCTATAGGCACAAATAGTATTGATGAAGTGTGGAGCATTGTAGCACATGAAGCTATAGGTGAATATCTACAGGCACATGGTAAAGAAGAAGATGTACTTGCTATTCAAGATGATATGTTTAAATATCTTGAAGGCAAGCTTGGAGCTGATGCATTTAATGATCTAATCAATCAATACCAGAGTGTATATAGAACAGGCGCAAAAGAAGGCAGTGTAGACTATGGCAAGTCACGTAGAGCTGCAGCAAATGAAATGTTTAATGATACCATTTTTGCGCTTTTATCATCTGAAGAAGGTGTAAAGGATTATGTGAGCTGGCTCAATGAAGGACACGAAAAGAATTTCTTTGAGAAGGTAAAAGATTTCTTTAGCAAGCTTGTGCAGTCAATTCGTGACTATATTGATACTGGAAGCTTCAATGCAGCAGAACGTGCAGCACTAGAGATGGATTATGACCAGGCTAAAGCTATGCGTGATAGAATCTTTAAGGCCATGGATGAAGCTATTAAGAATGTAAATATAACAGAAACAACTAAAAACAGTGCTGAAGAAGCTCAAAATAAAAAGGAAAAGGCTACAGAGTCTAAAGATATTAGAAATTCAAAGAAAATAGATCAAGATTATATGTCTGCTGTAGAGTCTAATGATATTGATAAGATGCAACAGTTAGTAGAGCAGGCAGCACGTGCAGCAGGGTATAATTCGCCACTGCTTTATCATGGTACTCAGAATTTTGGATTTACAAAGATAGATTTAGAAAGAATGGATGATAAGCAATCCATATTCTTAACAAGCAACCCTAATATAGCATCTACTTATAGTGGTACAAGTCAAAAGAAATCTATTGATCAGGCTTTTACCAAAGAAATAACGGATTTAACAACCAACGAAATTGCTGAAACTCTTAATAAAAGCCTTCCTGATGATGGTATAGATAGAAGTTTTGAATACTTTAATCAGAAAAAGATTAATGAGTTGCACCAGGATAATTTAGATGGTATTGCTGAAATAAAGAATACAATAGATAGCATTAATATTTCTGAAGAAGAAAAACTTTATAAGACTGTAGAAGCTCTTAAAACTACATTCCGTTTAAACCCTTATGAAGAGATATTAAATAATAACGATATTCAAAAGACTTTTGGAACACATTTATATATCCTGGCAAATAATGCAAAGTTTTTAAATCAAAAAACTAAAGATAGATTAAATCAGATTGAGCAGAATATTCGTAAAGAGCATAACATCAATGAAGAGTATGCGACTAGTAAAGCCGATGAATTAATAGTTGAGTCTGATTTAGATGGTTACTCTTTTGAAGTTTACACACGTTTTGAAGCTATTCAGGTTTTAGGTAAATATGTAAATAGCGGAATATATAGTCTATATGCTAAATTAGGAAATAGTTTTGTTATAGATGCTAAAGGAGCTAACTGGAATAGACTATTATACTGGGCTGATGAATACACAAAGCAATTTAACAAAGATAATACATCTGTAATGATTGAAGGTGACAGAGCTTATTTGATATCTGGTGACGAGCCTATCTATGATATCCAGGCAAACGAAGCCTTCTTAAGCCAGTCAGAAGAAGAGCAGCATGAAGATATACTGGGTAGATTTAAACATGGTACAAAACTTTATAATGACTATGGCCATACAACAAGAGATGTATCTAGATGGGCTAAAAATCACGGTTATGATTCTGTAATATTTAGAAACATTAAAGATAATGGTGGAAGAAATTATAAGATAGATTACGATGAATTATCAGATGTATACATCATCTTTAATCCTAACGATGTTAAATCTGCAGATCCTATTACCTATGATGATGCTGGTAACATAATTCCATTATCAGAACGTTTTAACACTGAAGAAGCTGATTTAAGAAAATCTATCAAAGTAGATTCTGAAGGAAATGAATTATCTGAAGGCCAGCAAGAATACTTTAAAAACTCAAAGGTAGTAGATGAAGAAGGCCGACTTAAAGTTGTTTATCATGGAACTATGGCAGAGTTTAATATCTTCGACCTTAAGGAAGCTAGAGATACAGAAGATATTGAAGCATTCTTCTTTAGTGGTGATTATGAAGAATCTAGCGGATATGGTAATGTAAGAGAGTTTTATTTGAATATTACTAATCCTGCTGATTATAACACTGCATACGATATCTTTTTCAAGCATAAAGGCAAAGAGCATGCTGGAAGACTAGCAAGAGAAGAACTGCAGTCTATGGGCTATGATGGTGTAATTGCAGTAGATGAAGATTCACCTGAATATACGGAATACCTTGTATTTGATTCTAAGCAGATTAAGCGAGTAGATAACAAGAAGCCTACAGAATCTGCAGATGTGCGCTATTCAATCAAAATAGATGATGATCAGGTATACATTCATAGAGGAATAGAGATTGTAAAGAATCCTACTAACGGCCAGTACAAACAAATGCGTGAGGATATCTTAGAAGAAAGGCCATGGTTAAGAGGTACAGACGAGCCACTACTAAGACACACTTATGATGAAGACGGAAATGTATATTACTGGGAAGCTCTAAAAGCTATGCATAGAGACATAGAGCCAGCAATCAGAAAGCACTGGAATACAAGAGTTGCGCAAAACTACGAGTGGTGGAAGGACCAGGATAAGTATTTCTGGCCACAATATTATGAGGAAAGATACTCTATCAAGGTATACGGAGAAGCTTCACCTTATGCAGACTCAATTAATGAGACTAAGGTTATATCTACTATGCTAGGTTCAATGAATAATTCACTAAGCCAGGTGGATGCATTCAATGTCTCAAATGATGCTTATATGCAGATTGAAAAGGACATCCTTAATAAGTACAATGCGAAGCTTGAAGAAGGTGAGCTTGCTGCTAATGTATCTTTTGCTTTTGCATACATGCAGCAGAATAAGCTAGAAACCAATTATGATAAGATGATGAACTATCTTCTTAACATTGGTGATGAAGTAATCAAAAACTCTAACCTTAAGGATCCTGAGAGTGAACAGCTGTATAACAGTGCAAAGGAAGTAGTAAAGAAGTATACATTCAAGCTATCAGAAGCCGATAGAGAAGAGATAAAGACTGCTTTCGGTGGTAACTGGAAGACAGCCTTCGGAGAGCTTCAAAAAGCTGGTATCAAGCTAAACAATGATAAGGGTGTAGATATTGATACAGTCTTTTCACAGCTTCAGGAAGAGTTTTTACAGTCTGCAGGAATTAATCTTGAAAAGTATGATAAGCCTTCAGAGCAGATACTAGGCCTTCTTGATGCCATGCATGCACTAGAGCCAACAGCTTATTTATGGGATGGTGCAAATTCCATGGATAAAGCACTTACTGTAGTAGCTGATATTATCAATGATTATTACTCTATTGCTACAGGACAGCTTGCAAGTAATGTAGTTAAGGGTACTAAGAGAGGTAAAAAGGCAGTTGTAGCAGCTATCAACAAAGAAAAAGATAAGCTCAATCAAAGATTTAGAGATTATAAAGCTGAAAAGATAGATGAATTTAATCAGATTGTAGCTGAGAAGAATCGCATTATCCAGAAGCAGCAGAATCAGATCAGACGGCAAAACGAGCAGATGAAGGATTGGAATGCTGAGCTATCAGCTAAGCTATCAGATAAGGATAAGCAGATAAAACAGGCTAAGGTCCTTACTGAAAAGCAAATGAAGCAGACTGCAAAGCTTCAGGCTAGAGAAGCTGTAGAGTCTTATAGACAAAGGGAAGAAAGAGCTAGACAGATTGAAAATATCAGAAAGACTGGTATAAGACTTATCAAATGGCTTAATAATCCAACAGATAATCAGCATGTACCAGCATTCTTGCAAAAGCCACTAGGAGAGTTTCTAGCAGCTATAGACTTCCTTCCTAAGAATGCAAAAGCTAACTCTAAGAGTACCCTTACCTGGCAACAGAGAATGCAAAGCTTAAGAGACACACTTGTAAAGATTAAGGATGCAGAAGCCGAAGCAGATGGATCAGTAGAAGCCTACTTTGCAGAAAACATGATAGCTAAAGAGCTTATATCCATGATGGATGATTTTCTAGGTAAAGAAACCTGGGATGAATTTACTCAAAGCTATATTGTTACAAAAAGAGCAGCTTCTAAGGTATCTCTACTTGATGCAAAAGAGCTTGCAACACTTAATAAGATTATGTCAGCTCTATCTGCATCAATTAATAACATGAATAAGACTTATGCTAATAGCGTATTCAAGGAAGTTTCAAAACTTGCTAAAGCTTCAGTTAAAGAGATTGATGCACTTCCAGAGAAGAAAGACCAGCAAAAGATGTTAGGTAGAATCTTTAATTTCCTTAATTTTGATGAAGTTGAGCCTATCACATACTTTGAAGGCCTTGGACCTGGTGCAAAGTCTATCTATCAAGAGCTTAGAGATGGATTTAATCTTAAGACTAAGCATGTAAGAGAAGCTGATGCATACATGGATGCAGCTAAAAAGGACCTTGGTATATCAGATAAAGAGCTATCTACCTGGAAGAATCAGCTGCATACATTTAATCTAACTGAAGGCACAGTGATGCTTAATACAACTCAGATTATGTCTTTATACAAAATCCTTGGAAGAAAGCAAGGAAAGCCACATGTAGCAGTAGGTGGAATCAAGTCTGCAGATTTTGAATATAAAGATGGTAAAGTGATGAAGAAGCATCACCAGGCTAAGTCAGTACATATTATGGCATCAGAAGCACAGGCTATTATTAATACGCTAACACCTGAGCAAAAAGCTCTTGCTGATAAGATGCAGCAGTTTATGTCAAATGATTGTGCTAAGTGGGGTAATAGAGTCACTGAAAAGATGTTTGGATATAAGAAATATGAAGAAGAAGACTATTTCCCACTTAAAACAGATGCACATTCAAGAGCAACAACAGCTTCAAGTGATAATAATGTAAGCTATTACACTATCAAAAATTCAAGCTTCACAAAGCCAATTACTCCGATGGCCAACAATGCAGTTGTACTTGATGATATCTTCGATGTATTTACAGATCATGTAGTATCAATGGCAGATTATGATGCTTATGTAATGCCAATAGCTGATGCTATGCGCTGGTTTAATTATTCAGAAAGAGTTATTACTGCAATAGCTCCTGATGAACTAAATGAACAAGGGGCAAGGTTAGATACTATAGGCAACATGCAAGAGTCCATAGACAGAGTATATGGTGATGCAGGTCTTAATTACTTCAGACAGTTTATCAAGGATATTAATGGTGATTATGCTGGTAAAGGTGGTAAGAGTGAAATCCTATCAGGATTAATGAGCATGTATAAAGCACAGGCAGTAGGTGCAAATATGCGAGTAGTTATCCAGCAGCCTACAGCAGTAGTAAGAGCTTCTGATGTGATAGAGCCTACATATTTACTTCAAGCTATGGCATCCTTGCCTAAAGCAATTGAATATGCTAAGAAAGCCCAGGCTAATTCTGAAATAGCATACTGGAAGGCACAGGGATATTATGAGACATACTTAGGTCAATCTTTCAAGGAGATTATCACTGGTGATGTTACACTTAAGGATAAATTCAATGACTGGTCAGGATATCTTGCAGGACAAGCTGATGATCTATCCTGGGGAATTATGTATAAGGCTGCAGAGCTAAAGACAGCTAAAGAACATCCAGAGCTTAAAGGCAGTGCTTTTGATAAAGCAGCTACAAGGCTATTTGAAGACATTGTAGATCATACTCAGGTAGTTGATACAATCTTCCATAAGAGCCAGTGGATGAGATCACAGGAGCTTGGACACAAAGTAACAAGTGCATTTATGGCAGAGCCTACAAAGACTTACAACATGCTATATAGAGCATACCGTGATGCTAAGTTATCTGGCAATCAAGGCTTTAAGGTAAAAAGACTTCGTGATGTAGCACTTATATTCTTATTTGAGCAGATACTTAATGCAATCATAACAGGTGGATGGGATGTGCTAAGAGATGATGAAAAGAATAACTACATTGAATCATTCAGAGAACATTTCACCGAAAATGCTATTGATAACCTAAACCCACTTAATCTGCTTCCAATAGCAAAAGAAATTACATCCGCTATACAAGGATATGATGCTACAGCTTACACTACAGATGCAATATATACTGCAGTAAACTCATTTAATGCATTACTTAAGATAGTGCAAAAAAAGTCAAACAAGACTACCTGGGGCAATACTTACCAGATTGCAAAGGCTGCATCACAACTTACTGGTGTACCAATAGCCAATGTAATGAGAGAGTTTAAGACTATATATAATCTAGTAAATGACTTCTGGGGTGGTAAGGACCTGGTTAATTCTAAGGATACACAAAAGAAGGTTGAAAAGACAAAAGAAACAAATAGAATTGCTGAAGTCTTTAAAGCTGGTGATTTAGGATCCATAAAATCTGAAATCACAAATACCTATAACAATGCTATAGCAGATGGTAAGGAAGAGTCTGAAGCATGGAGTGCCACAAGAGAGATGCTTAAAAGCCAATGGCAGATATTAGTAGAAGCAAATCCTGATGATAAGGCATCTATTAATAACAGATTTAAGACACTACTTAAGTATACGAAAAAGGCAGACGGTAAAGGTGGCTTTAGATCACCTTCAGATAAGGAAGTTGCAAACTGGGTAGATAATTGGAAAGTAGAAGATTAACAGTGAAGGGCTAGAATTACTCTAGCCCTTTATGCGTATTGTATGCGTACTACATGCGCACTATATGCGTATGAAAATTTATTCCCTAAAAGGGGGGACAATAAAAAAAATACTATGATAAATTCAACATGAAGGGGGTACAAAAGATGCTACCTAAATCACTAAAAAATTTAAGAATTGATATGAATTTAGGGCAGGTAAGAAAATCTGTAGCAATAAATCAAAACTCTTCCCTTGCACCAACACTTAATTTTTATCTCGTTGATGCTGGAAATCCTATTGATTTAACAGATTTACTTTATGCTGAAATATTCATACATAAGGCAGATGATCATGAAGCTATTAATGGATGTGTAATAGATGGAGACTCTATCCAGTACACATTACATTCTACTGATGTATCTGCAATTGGAATTAACAAAGCACAGCTTCAGCTTACCTGGAAGGATGGTTCTGTTGCAATAACACCTACTTTTGAGATTGTAGTGTACCAGGCAGTGCTTGATGAAAAGGTCCAGGTATCTACCAATGAATACACAACACTTTCTCAAATGATAGTCCAGGCTAATGGTTACATGGAGACTACTGAAGGTTACATGGAAACTACTGAAGGCTACAAGGATGCAGCAGAAGCTTCAAGGGATGCAGCAGCACTGTCTGCACAGCAATCTGCTCAGTCTGCAGAAAACTCACAAGGTTTTATGCAAACAGCACAGCAGTATGCTCAGTCTGCAGAGCATGATGCTGGAATATCACTAAATGCTGAAGCATGGGCTACAGGTAAGAGAAACGGTATTGATGTACCATCGGATGATGATACATACCATAACAACTCTAAGTATTACAGTGAACAATCTTCATTAAACCAGACTGCAGCATCTAATAGTGCAGAGGATTCAGAAGGTTTTTCTGAAGATTCTGAAGCTTGGGCTAGAGGTACAAGAGATGGTGTAGAAGTGGACTCAGAGGATGAAACATATCACAACAACGCAAAGTATTATGCAGAAAGCATGATAGGTCAAGTGCAAGAAGCTACAGAACAAGCTTCTGCAGCAGCTTTATCTGCTTCTGCAGCATCAGGTAGTGCAACTGCTTCATCAGGTAGTGCTACAAGTTCAGCAGCATCTAGCATAGATTCTGAAGCCTGGTCTAAGGGTACAAGAGCTGGAAGTGATGTAGAAGAAAGTGATATTACATATCACAACAACTCTAAGTATTTTTCAGAAATGGCTAATTACTATTATTTGCAAGCACAAGCTATTGCACAAGGCCTTGCAGGAGCTTTAAAGCCAATGGGTACAATAGTATTTGCTAACCTTCCAGCACTTTCATCAGCTACAGCTGGTGACATGTACAACATATCAGATAGCTTTACAACTACATCTGATTTTGAGGAAGGTGCAGGTAATCCTATTGCAGCAGGAGCTAACGTATATAAGACTGTAGGTGGCAAGTGGGATGTACTTGCTGGAAACTTCGTTTCTGGTGTAAAGGGCAGTGAAGAAGTAGGCTATAGAACTGGTAATGTAAATATTACAAAGGCTAATGTAGGACTTGAAAATGTAACAAACACAGGTGATTCAGATACACCTATTGAGGGTGGTACAACTAAATTTACAACAGGTGGAGCTTATACAGAGCTTAATAAGAAAGCAGATAAGCCTACAGTTATGACAGCTACACTTGCAGCTGGAAGTACATCAGTCACATTTACACAAATACCTACTACTGGTAATTATACAATTGAATTATATACATCAGCTGCAGGTTTAGAGTATACAGAGGTTGATGATACAACACCAGGAGAGCTTACCTATACTTTTGAAGCTCAAAGTGCAGCAGTAACATGTTACCTTGAAATAAAGGGGGTGGCATAAATGGCTAATTTATTTAGATGTAAAAAGAAGGGTGGAGCAGATTGCGAATATTACTTTAATGGTGTATTGCAGCCTGAGAAAGTGACTAAGATAGGGTTAGTTAGTCAGCCAAATTTACCTAACTTGAATAGTTTTGAATCAGTCTCTACACTGCCTTATAATTTTTACGATAGTTCAGCTGTTGTGTATAATGGTGAGATACATATATTAGGCAGTTATAGTAGTAGTTATCGTACCAAACACTATAAATGGAATGGATCTAGCTGGACTGAAGTATCTACTTTACCTTATAACTTTTATTATGGTCAAGCTGTTGTTTTTAACAACGAGATTCATATTTTAGGTAGTTATGATAGTAGCAATCAAACCAAACACTATAAATGGAATGGATCTAGCTGGACTGAAGTATCTACTTTACCTTATAGCTTTTTTCAAAGTTCAGCTGTCGTTTATAATGGCGCAATACATATTTTAGGTGGTAATGGTAATAGTAAAAAACACTACAAATGGAATGGATCTAGCTGGACTGAAGTATCTACTCTACCTTATAACTTTTTTCAAGGTGCAGCTGTCGTCTTAAATAATGAGATACATATTTTAGGTAGTAATTTTAGTAGTTATCGTACCAAACACTATAAATGGAATGGATCTAGCTGGACTGAAGTATCTACTCTACCTTATGACCTTTATCAAGGTGCAGCTGTCGTCTTAAATAATGAGATACATATTTTAGGTAGTACTAGTAATCGTAAAAAACACTACAAATGGAATGAATCTTCGTGGACTGAAGTATCTCCTCTACCTTATGACTTTTATGAAAGTTCAGCTGTCGTATATAACAATGAGATACATATTTTAGGTAGTTATAGTTATCCTACTAGACACTACAAACTATCCAAAGTCATACAGATTAAAGGATATTGTAAGAATGTGTCTACACTACTTTATGGCTTTTATCAAGGTGCAGCTGTTGTACTCAATAACGAAATTCATATTTTAGGTAGTGGCTATGGTAGTAGTACTTATACAAAACACTACAAATGGAATGGTCAATCATGGACCGAAGTTTCTACTCTACCTTATAACTTTTATAATGGTTCAGCTGTTGTCTATAATAATGAAATTCATATTTTAGGTAGTATCAATAATGATAGTGATAAAACAAAACATTACAAATGGAATGGACAGTCGTGGGTATCAGTATCTACTTTACCTTATAACCTTTATAATGGTTCAGCTGTTGTCTATAATAATGAAATTCATATTTTAGGTAGCGGCGATAGTAGTAGTAGAAAAAAACACTACAAATGGAATGGTCAATCATGGACCGAAGTTTCTACACTACCTTATGACTTTTATTATGGTTCAGCTGTTGTCTATAATGGTGAGATACATATTTTAGGTAGTGGCAATAGTAGTAGTAGAACAAAACACTATAAATGGGATGGAACTTCATGGGCTGAAGTATCTACTCTACCTTATGAATTTAACGTTGGTTCTGCTGTTGTCTATAACGGAGAGATACATATTTTAGGTAGTGGTGCCAGTGATAATTGCAAAAAACACTACAAATGGAATGGAACTTCATGGGCTGAATTATCTACTCTACCTTATAATTTTAGTAATGGTGCAGCTGTTGTCTATAATAACGAAATTCATATGTTAGGTAGTAACTATAGTGGTAGTGATTATACAAAAAATTACTCACTCTTACCAGACATCACTATACTAGATGCCCCAGTATTAAATGAAATTGAATTTAAAGAATAAAGGAGAAAAATTATGAATGGAAGATATTATCTTTTAACAATTACAATTACATCTGCAGGAACAGAGAACAGAAATTTGACACCTTATGACAATATTGATACAGCTCTAAGAAAATTCCATGAAGCATTCAATGTAATAGGTGGCGGTCCTAAAAAAATTGTTGCTACACTTTTAGATTCTAATTTGAATGAAGTAAAGCATGATCTATGGGAGCAGCCTGAAGAAGAGCCAGAACCTGAAACACCAGTAGAAGGAGAATAATTATGATAGATTATTCAAGAGTAACTTTTGAGGACTATCCATCAATACGAACACCACTTAATCAAAGCCACTTAAACATCATGGATAAAGCTATCTATGATATAGATCAAGGTATAGGTGATAGCTCTAGTGCAGCTGCAGTAGATGGTAATACAGTGTTTGCAAAAATTGGATCACTGTATACATCACTTAGCACCTTGAATACTAAAGTAACAAATAAAGTGACTTATAATGGTAGTGCAGTAACATCTATTGATTTTTCAGTAGATGGTACAACACTTACTATAACAACAACTACATAGGTGATATTATGGGAAGCACAAAAATATACAAAGTAACTGGCTTTGATAAGGTTATTATTAATGGAGTAGAAATAAATAAGGTCCCATCCACACTTGAAGAATGTAGATGGGATCAATTACAAGATATTGTGAAAAGTGGAAGTTTAGGTGATTACTTTTCATTAGATTCACGCAAAGATATTAAATTAACTACAGGTGAAACAATTTCCATGCGACTTGTATCTATTAATGATGGTACTGGTGCTTATTCACAGTATTATCCAGCAAATACAGCAGATTTTGTTGCTTATAATAGCACAAGTAATTATGAAAATTTTTCTTCCTGGAATGGTTCTCCATATAATAATTTTGGTGGCTGGGGATATTCTAATGTAAGAACTAAATTAAGCAAAATTTATAATTATCTACCAGTTGAATTAAGAAAAATTATTGTGCCTAAAACACACATGTATATGACTAATACGGAAGGTAACTTTGAATCATGTACAGACAGATTATGGCTTCCAACAGCTGCCGAAATGAATGGTGGATATACGGAATATGAAAGCTCCAATCTTAACAAAGATTATATTCCACTAAAAACAGGCAGAAGTATATATGCAGGTAAAAGAAGTACATCATCACTAGAGAAAAAGTACCTTAATGGAGTTGGTTGGATAAAGCATAATGCTGGGTTCTATTCTGATGGTAGACTAACTAATGCTTATAATGACGATCAAATTCTTCCAGTAATTATAGGCTTTAGAATAGGCTAGAAAAATTTTTTCAAAAAAATTAAAAAAATACCCCAAAAGGGGTGGCATGAGTAAATAACTTGTTCTAATATATACTTATCAGGTTTTCTTATAGCATTATTAAATCCTTTGCATGGCTGGGGTTTGTCTTGGCCCCAGCTTCTCCTGAAGGCGAGGTAATTGATATGGCATATATAAAATATAATGCCAATCCCTACAACAACGATACAATTGATTGTGTTATGCGAGGAATATCCAAAGTAATGGATATATCGTGGGATGAAGCATATATAAGATTGTTTGTTGAGGGATATTTAAAAAAGGAAATTCCTACACGTAATGATGTGTGGATTGAATTTCTCCTATCTGAAGGGTATCACATAGAAGCAGTACCTAATACATGCCCTAACTGTATAACAGTAGAGCAGTTTGCTGAAGATCATCCTGAAGGACGATATCTGTTAGGTACTGGAAGCCATGTAATAGCTGTGGTGCATGGTAACTACTATGATACATTCGATTCAGGTAAGGAAAGGCCTATATATTACTTAAAGAAAGGGGAGAATAAAGTTGCTTAATCATTATCAACCAAAAGCACCATCTGTTTTTAGTCCAGCAACAAACATTCAGTATGTTCAGGGCGAAGCAGGAGCTAAGGGATATCCGCTTCAAAATGGCTTTACAATGCTTCTTATGGATTCTGAAGAACCTAAGTTTTATATAAAGCAAACAGATTCTGTAGGCATGCCAACGATGAAGAAATATAGATTTGAAGAAATCGTTGATCCAGAGCCAGAAAAGATTGAGTATGTAACTAAAGCAGATTTTGATAATTTTACAAATAAAATTATTAGCTTGTTGCAGCCAAAAGAAACAAAGGAGACTAAAGCTACTAAGACAAAAGGTGGTGAAGTAGATGCCTAATCCTTTATTAGCAAATCAGATTCAAAATTTATATCAGTCTTTCTTGACGAATAAAATGCAGTTTCTTTCTCAGAGAAACGTAAATGTTCCACCACAATACGCTAACAATCCTGAAGAAGCTGTTAAGTATCTACTTAATAGTGGCGCAATGAGCCAGGAACAATTTAATAAACTTGATCAATTAGCAAACACTTTAGGTCTTAAATAGGTACTAACTGCAAGTGTACATAGCAGATAGTATATAGGAACTATTAACTGGTACTTCGTATAGATGAAGTATCACTCACCGCAAAAGTTAGCGGTAGAAAGGAGACATAGTATGTCTTTATCAAACGGTAGTGAAGGTATGGTTATGCCAGTAGCACCTATGTATGGTGGTAACGGCTGGGGCAACGGCCTTGGTGGTGATGGCTGGTGGGTTATCCTCTTCCTTTTCGCCCTTATGGGTAACGGTGGATGGGGTGGCTTCGGAGCTGGTAACAACCAAATGGCTCTTTGGCCATACTTCACAGCGCAGAATACTGATGCAGGAGTACAGCGTGGTTTTGATACAGCTGCTCTTACTTCTCAGTTATCAGGCATTCAATCATCTGTTACTAACGGATTCTCTAATGCTGAAGTTGCAGCATGCAACAGAGCTACTAATCAGCTTCAGACTGATTATAGTAATCAGATTGCAAACATGCAGCAGAATTTTGCGAACCAGCAAGCTCTTCAGCAGAATCTCTTCGGTATGCAGCAAGCACAGTCACAGTGCTGTTGTGAAAACCGTCTTGCAACATGTCAGACTCAGAATATCATCCAGAATGAAGGAAATCAAACACGCTTCGCAGATGCAAATAATACACGTGATCTGCTCACAAATCAGACAGCTAATACACAGGCAATCCTTGATAAGCTTTGCCAGTTAGAGCTTGATGGTTACAAGCGTGAAAATGACAACTTAAGAGCTGAGCTTAACAATGAAAGACTTCAGGCTTCTCAGGTTGCTCAGAATGCATTCATTCAGAAAGGCTTCTCCGATGAAGTAGATCAGTTATATAGCAGACTTTCTAGTTGCCCTATTGGAACTATTCCAGTAGCAGGAAGCACCCCACTCTTTTCATGCAATCCAAGCTTTAATGGAAACAACAATGTAGGCTGTGGTTGCGCTGGTGCAGCAACATTTTAAGGGGGTGTAACTATGGCAGAGTTTACTAAGAACGAAGTACAAACTGTGCTTCCTAACCAGGTTGTAACCCTTAATACAAGCATCGGCTGCAACAAGGGGTATGTATACCACAGAAATGGCAGTGGTATTGTAACTCTCCGTGGCATTACGAATAACTGTTTTGCTAGGTATCAAGTAACATTCAATGGCAACATAGCTCTACCTTCTACAGCAACAGTGGGACCAATCAGTGTTGCATTAGCACTTGATGGTGAGCCACTGCTTACTAGTAGAGCTATTGTAACACCTTCCGCAGTAGCAGCAGAAGAGCCACCTACACAGAATAACTTCTTTAATGTTACGTCTACAGCAATTATCACCATACCTAAAGGGTGCTGTTTTAACGTTTCAGTAGAGAATACTTCTGAAGGTGCTACAGCTGCAGATGTTGCGCCACAGATACTTGTGCAGAATGCAAATCTAACAGTTACAAGAATCGCATGAAAGGAGAGCCGTAATGGATAAGATGTTTCAGGAATTATGTGAGAACTTGACTGCTGAGATTAAGCCACTGGCAAGGAAACAGGATTTAACAGTTTCTGATTTAGACTCAATCTATAAAGGAGTCAAGACTATATACTACATCAAAACCATGTCAGCTATGGATGATTATTCTGATGAGTCTTCAAGAGGTTACGATAGGAATTACCGCATGTCTAGAGATGGAAACTATGACAATATGCGCTATTCCAGAGAAGGTAACGCAAGTGAAGGCTATGATAGAAGGATGGATTCCTACAGAATGTCAGGGCATGGTGAAGATGAGCGAATGATTGAAGAGCTAGAGCAGATGGCTCGACAGTCTAATGACAGTCACATGCAGAATGCTATCAGAGAGTGCATCAACCGTATTCGCAAATAGCATTACCAGGGACTAGGTAAAACTAGTCCCTTTTTTTATCCCCAAAAGGGGGGACATTATTTTTTCGCTTCCATTAATATCAGAATATAAGGAGATTGTGCTTATGGACTGGTTGCCAATATTAATATCATGTGGATCTCTTTTATGTTCAGTACTTATTGTATCAATGACTAAAAAAAGGGATAGTCAGACTGATATAAATAAAGAAATACGGATAGCAGAAAGCTTTAAAGAGCTTAATGTTAAGTTGGATTTTCAATCAAAGCAGCTTGATGAGATGGCTAGTAATTCAAGGGGAACGGCCAAAGAAATGCAAGAAATGCACGATAAGATTACACAACTTGAATCTAAGCTTAATAGAGCTTTTGAGCTTATAGATATATTACAAGGAAAGGAGAGATAGTTAATTATGGAAAAATTAAAATCTAAAAAATTCTGGGAAGCAGTTTTGGCAAGAGCTATCTGGACTCTTTGTGAAACATTTATTAGTACTACAGTAGGTGCAACATTAATTGAAGATCTAAACTGGTGTTTTGTAATATCAGCATCACTTCTTGCTGCGCTTATATCAATTGCGAAGAGCATTGTAAGAGGATTACCAGAGTTTAATGAGGATTAATGCGCATTAATGCGCATGTATGCGTATTAGCAAAGGGGGTTGTTATGGGAATATATACAATTCATGCAGGACATGCAAAACAAGGTAACAGGTTTTCAGGCGCAGTAGGATATTGCGCTGAATCTGTAGTCGATAGACAGATAGCAAGAGAAGTAATTTATTATCTGCAGAAGGAAGGTCATACAGTGTATGATTGTACTGTAGATTCTGGTATAAGCCAAGGGAATATTATTTCTAAGATTAAGAAAAATATTAATGCAGTAAAGGGAGCTTCCGCAAATATATCCATTCATCTAAATGCAGTAGGCAAATCTGAAGCTGATGGAAAGACTAAAGGAAGTGAATGCCTGGTATATTCTAGTCTTACTGCTGATGCTGCAATAGGAAAAAGAATTACAGATGAACTTAAAGCTCTAGGATTCACTAATCGTGGAGTTAAAGTAAGAACGAATCTAGGAATACTTAAAGGCATCAAAAATGGTGGTAAAAATGTACTTGTAGAAGTATTCTTCTGTGATGATGAAGACGACTACATATTGTATAATAAAGTTGGTGCTGCAGCTATAGGTAAAGCTATAGCCCAGGGAATCGTAGGAAAGGCTATCCCAGTAACTACCATGAGAGCAGCAAAGCCTACTCTAAGATATGGAAGCTCAGGTACAGAAGCTCAGAAGCTTCAACTTAATCTTAATAAGGTTGCTGATGCAAGGCTTGTGTGTGATGGTAAGATAGGTCCAAGAACAGTTGCAGCTTTAAAGAATTGGCAGGCTGCATGTGGTTTGAAAGCCGATGGTATATATGGACCTATATCTTACGAACAAATGCAAAGGCTACTCTAGGAGTGGCAATATGATTCACCCCATTTTTCATAAATTTTTCGTTCGCCAGGGAAAAGGCTGCTTACGCAGTCTTTTTTCTGTTGCAAAGAATATCTAATAAACTTATAATATAAGTATCCCCAAATACATTTGTGAAATTTACCGTCAACACACAACAATCTGATCCAAAGGCTTCCTGAATATAGGAAGCCTTTAAAACTGTCTAAGCGTGTGAAGCTAAAATGCACACGAATAATATAAAAAGCTTATAAAATCAAGGATTAGAAGCTATATTTTTAGGGGTTCGACTCCCGTCTAGTCCACTATTTTAAAAAAGGCTTAAAATCGTATTTCCTTAGTGAAATCAACGATTTTAAGCCTTTTCTTTTACTTTGTTTTATGCGTTAAACACACTATTATGTGACTACCGCATAGCAAAAATGCACACGAAATGCACACGAAATTTCTAAAAAAAATTAGATGATATCTTCCAGCACAGCAGATGTTACAGCATCAGTATTTTGAGCATGCCTGTAATGCTTGATCATAACGTTTGGAGCAGCCCAGCCACCAGCTTGCATGATAGAAGCATCAGATAATCCCTTCTCGTGTGCAGTAGATACAAAGAAATGTCTCATTTTGTGAAGTGAAAATCTTGTGATACCTAATTCATCTTGTTTTCTATGCATCCATTCAGTAATGTTATGTGGGTTCTTAGTGTATAGTCCATTTTGCTTTATAGACTCTATTACAGATTCTGGCACAATCACATCTCTAATTGATTGAGCAGTCTTAGGAGCTTTAGTGATCCAGTTTCCTTGATCATCCTGGACTACATCTTTAGTAATATGAATAACATTATGCTCAAAGTCTATATCATCTAATGTAAGAGCACAAAGCTCACCTCTTCTTAGGCCACAACATCCAAGTAGGATTGCAGTCTTATATTGTGTACCTTCAGCTACATCAATCAGCCTTCGCACTTCTTCGCTGGTAGGAATGTATGGTTCTTTTCTAATCATCATCGGAAGATTTACCCTTAAAATTGTATCAGGGCGAAATTCAGCGAATATGGACGATATAAAGGTATATCTGTTTTTCACAGTTTTAGGAGCTACACTACCAGCAAATCTATTTACTTCCTTTTGGATATCATTGTTAGTGATATCATCCAGGGGTTTACACTTAAATGTTTTTGATATTACACCTAAAATCTGTCTATATCCTTTAATCGTAGAAGGAGATAGGATATTAGTCCTGGCTTCAATGTAGTTAATTGCAGCAGCTTCAAAAGTAAGCTTACCATTGTAATAGCCTAGCCTTCGTGCTATTTCATCTTCAATTTCTTTTTTAGTTGGCTTATGGTCCCAAGTCATTGAAATACGCTCACCATTAATTTGTTTTTGGACTCTATAAGATCCTGATTTAAGTTTTACTATCTTCATAATTACCTCAATAGTTTTTTGTATTATGTGTGTGAAAGGAGTTATACAATGAAAGAGAAAATCATTATGCTAGTAAATACTATAGAAGATGAAAAGAAGCTAGAGATGATATATGAAGTAGTAATACATCTCCTATAGTATGTGAATGAGTATTGTATGCGCATTAATGCGGATTAATGCGGATTGATACGTATTAATGCGGATTATATGCGCCTAACAATATTCATCAATCCATTGTCTAATCAGCTGAGCTGGCTTAATATAATTAGCCTTGCAGTAATCATTTAACTTTTGCTTGTAGTCTGAAGGTATAGTAATATTAAGCTTCTCAATCTTTCGCACATCATGTATTGTATCATCTATTTGTTGCTGGTCCTGTTGCCTGGCCTTAATTGATTTTAAGTATGCATTTTCCATTATCTATATCCTTCCTTAATCTTAAGATCATGTTTAACGATAGAATATATCTCTCTAATTTGTTTAGCTCCGTTAGAGCTAGGTCTATATTGTTCTATAGATTTACCTCTTGCAGATGCATCATTAAATGCTGTAGAGTCACAGAGCACAGCTGTATTAATATCTGGATAGCTTGTCTCAAACCATTCGATAAAGCTCTTAGTGTTATTGGTTCTGTTCCACCTGTTGAACACGACAAGAATGTTAGGCTTTATTTTACATAGGCCGTAGACTTCCAAAGTCTTCTCTAGTGGTGGAATATCTCTTGAAGACATCATTGTAGGTATAATTAAATAGTCAGCTTCTTCCATCCAGGTCTTAAGGTCTTTTTGCAGAGCACCAGGAGTATCTACAATTTGTACAGCTGCATCTTCTGATACTACAGTTTCATGCATAGCTCCCCCCTGTTGATCTAAGTCGATGAAATTGGTTTTTATTTCATCAAGCTCAAATGCAGTAACCAATGAATCAGCTAAAAGTGTTTTACCTGATCCACCTTTTTGATTTGCGATAAGAATTGTTTTCATAGCATTTTTTCCTTTCTATATATGCGCATTTAATGCGTATGTAATGCGTATTCAAGGCGCATTACATACGCAATTTTAAAACCATCTCGTTGATATTGCTGAGATGGTTTTATGTACCAATATTTAATTATATATGCACATTTAATGCGTATGTAATGCGTATTGTGTACGTATTGTGTACGCATTATTTAACTAAAAAGATAACGTGCAATAAGTATTCCTATTGCTAAAATGATTAAGTTTATAACACTCTTAATTTTTTCATTTTCTTTAGTGCCAGTTATACGAATAATCATGAAAAAAATAAAACCAATCACATATAGCAATTTCAGAATGTATTTTAGAAATAACATATACGCACCTCATTTTTTAGAGTTTATTTTTTTTATATTTGCAGCAAGCTCTAAAGCCAAATCCTTAACAGTTTCTATTTGTTCGGGAGTCATCTGAGATACAAGCTTCATAAGATGATAACGAGCATCATTAGATTCATACATTTGTCTAGTCATTTCAGCAATCTCTACAGCTCTTGTTTTTGGGGAATACATATTACCTTCCCCAGTACGTAACCAAGTATCATTCACATGAAATAATCTACATATATCATTTAATATTCTGTCTGAAGGAACTGTATCAGGATATTTTTTTATTTTTGATATATAAGCTGGTGTTACGTTAAGCATTTCAGCAAACTGACTCATATTCATGTTTTTATCATCAATTATTTGCATTATTCTTTCAGCAACTGTCATGTTTTCACCATCCTCTCAACCACTAATTTAACATATAAAATAAAAATATTCAACTAGGTTAAAATTGCTATTGAAAAACATAACTGGGTTGTGTTAATATGTAACCAAGTTAAGAAAGTTAGGAGATTTTAAATGGAAGATTTATACATGACAAGCGAAGAAAGAAATTCAATAAAAACTCTTATGGACACAGTAAAAAAACTTCCACCTAAAGAACAAGATCATGTAGCTTGGTTTAGCCAGGGCTTATTATATGCATCTAATTCTAAAAATGAAGTCAAAGATGCTAAGGAGAAATAATATGGCAGCACTAACCATAGAGCAGAAGTTGCAACAGAAGCTTGAAGCCGAGAGAAAGAAAACAAAGCATGCTTTAAGTGATGCAGGTATCACCACAAAGCAAGTCGCAGAGATTGTAGGAATAGATCAATCAAATGTTAGCAGACAATTGAATAATAAGGCGCAACTATCAATGCCAGTATACCTGGCAGCACAAATATTACTAGAAAATAGATAAAACAATCTGGGGGGAATGTTATGAATCTATTTATAATTTTTTATTGAACATAATAAAAGGGAGCTATTGTCTTTTGGGATTAATCCCTGAAGGCTTTAGTTCCCTTGTTTAAGTTTAAGGGGGAAAGCTTATGAAAATTAAAATCAACGTGGAAGAAGCTCTAATGTTGGATGCCATGAAGCAAATGCGAAAGGTCTACAGAGCAGAAGGAGAAGTTGAAGCAAAGAGCCAAAAGATACAGTCAATATTTGCAGGACTAATGACCTGGCTTGATGCAGCAGGAATAAAGTGAGGTAACACATGAAGATTGAGATAGATGATGTAGCAGCTAAAGCTGCAGTGTATGACTATATTATGTCAAACATTATGAAAAAAGATTTTGAAGAGACTGCAGCAGTTGCTGGTGATGTACTTAGAATCATACTTGAAACAGGTGAAAAACAAAAGGAATAATAAGATTAACACTGGGAGAATATGTTAATGGAAAACCGTAATTATTATGCGATTATTCCAGCTAATGTACGTTATTCAGATATTCCTGATGGAGCAAAGCTGTTATATGGTGAAATAACTGCCTTGACTAATGAGAAGGGATATTGTTGGGCGAGTAATTCTTATTTTGAGAGCTTGTACAACAAGAAGAAATGTACAATTATTCGATGGATAAACGCACTTGAAGAAAAAGGTTTTATTCACAGAAAAATAATATACAAAGATGGTACAAAGCAAGTAGAACAGCGCATTATTACAATAGTTCCAGTAGGAGAAGTGCCTATT
>Ga0326511_10001023_pt1 | contig 23816 bp, 15 predicted proteins | sample 0_2496_0518_D_FD_203701 | JGI IMG/M metagenome (GOLD analysis project Ga0326511, IMG submission 203701) | Bovine rumen microbial communities from UC Davis, California, United States - 0_2496_0518 | ecosystem: Host-associated > Mammals > Digestive system > Stomach > Rumen | place: USA...
ATCTCCACTCCCTCCGAAGTGATTCCGGGATAGTAAATCTCGCACTGCTTGGCGTATGTTCCCGTCCCCATACCGAGAACAAGGAGTTTCATTGTATCTTTCTGTTCACCGGCCATAAGCGGAGCCGCAAGGGCATAATCATAGTACATCCCCGTAAGACCGCCGCTCTTTTTATAGATTGACTGGACACCCTCAAGAACATTTGTAGATAGAATAATGTCCTCAGATGTCTCCTCGACCCTCAGATAGTTATAAATTGATTCGCCTTCATAAAGGATATCATCTTCCCAGAAGGCGAAGCTGTATTCAAAAGGGAGAAAGATGAGAGCAATGATAATGCCCGCTGCGACCCCTCCTCTCACAACATGCTTTTTAGCACTGATAAAGTATATCAGTGATATAACTGCCAGAATTGCAGAAAAAATATAGAACGTCGCAGCCGTCCCGAAACTCGGGATCGTAACAAATGTAGGCAGAAATGTTCCCAGAATACTTCCGATCGTACCGCAGGCCTCAATAGTGCCTACTGTCTTCCCGTTATCGACAAGGTTTACCGTCGAGTACTTGATAAGAGACGGTGTCACCGTTCCGAGAAGGCAGAGAGGGAACACAAAGAGAACAAGGCACGTCGCAAAAGATGCCCAGACAAGATAGCTGCCCCGCGCGACAGTGACTACCAGCAGAGTGACCCCGAGTATCACATATCTGCCTACGATCGGCAGAGCAGCTGTCCAGACAGCTGCAATCATGAGCCTTTTATAGAGATTCGACGGATCCGGATTTCGGTCTGCCGAACGTCCTCCCCAGACGTTGCCGATCGCCATGGCAATCATAATAATGCCTATAATAATGGTCCATATGACCTGTGAAGACGAAAAGTAAGGAGTCAGCAGTCTGCTGGCTCCCATCTCAATCGCCATAATGGACATTCCCGAAAAGAATGCCGTCGCATAGAGATAAAACCTGTTCTTTATCATATCGCCCCCTGCATTGCTCCGATTCCGGGCAGACGCATACTTTTATTTCTTTCTTCTGAAGAGATTTAAAATGAAAAGCATGACACCTCCGATCAGTATAAAGACATCCCCGAGGTTGAACACGATTTTCTGCACGCCCTTTACCCTGCGGCTGACAAGGCTGATGTAATCCGTAACACTGCCCCTCACCCACCTGTCATAAATATTGCTGAGCGCGCCCGCCAGAAAGAAAGCGTAAGCGCATTTCTTAAGCACCCGCTTCTTCGAGGGAAGAAGAAAAACAAACCTGATGGCTGCAAGGGCACAAGCCGCTGTAGACGCAATTTTCACATATGAAGGCTTGCCTTTCAGTACTCCGCCCGCGGCTCCTTTATTGTCGACTCTCCGTATAAGGACCTTTCCTCCCGCAGCGATCCTCGTATCCCGGCCGGGCTTCATCTCATTTTCTACTTTACGCTTATAGTAATAATCAATATAAAAAAGTATCGCGACCAGTAACAGATACTTCATCCCATCCCCCTACATAAAATCAGATGCTCGAGATCACTCTTCCGGGAAATCCGGAGCCTCAGAAATCTCCACTTCTTCTATTTCAACGGTTTCTGCGCTGCTTACACTCTGCGATTCTATTTTTTCTCGCGGAACCGGCATCGCGCATCCGCATTTGGGGCAGAAAGCCGCGTCCTGTGCGACGATCTCATGACATTTCGGACACAGTGTCTTCTTCTGAACTTCTGCCAGAGATTTTCTTGCGTTCCTTATCACTGCCCGGTGTGAATCAATCGCGCCTATGATATCCGCAAGATCATCGGACACCTCAATATCTCCGCTCTTTACGCCTCTGTAGACAAGTTCTCCGATTTTCTGATAAAGCTTTTCAACTTCCTTCTGCTCACTGGATATCTGAGCATTAAATTTCGTCATCTCTACGACTTCGCCTGTCTTACCGACAGCCTGCTGAGTAAACCTTGATAAAGATCTGCCGATCTCGCTGAAAAAATCATCCGCCATCTGTACTCCTCCTTCAGGAATCATATTCAATCTGATTAACTTTATAAAACCGGCCTTTTAGCAAACACTCCGGACAGTCCTGCCGACCTCGGGCAGTACGGCTTTCGGAGTATTCCCCAAACATATTCGGCACTAACCTCTGAGCAGAATTCTCGGTCCCCCGGTATGATTTACATACTCTTTAGTAATCACGACCTCACCGATCAGATCATCCTTGGGAATCTCATACATGATATCGAGCATGAACTCCTCAATAATGGACCTTAGCGCTCTCGCACCCGTATCCTTCTCCATGGCTTTATCGGCAATCGCCTCGAGCGCTCCTTCCTCAAATGTCAGCTTCACTTCGTCCATAGCAAGCAGGGCTTCGTACTGTCTCAGGATAGCGTTCTGAGGCTCATTCAGAATACGTACCAGCATATCCTTTGTCACTGCGTCCAGAGAGAATACGATAGGCAGACGTCCTAAAAACTCAGGAATCATACCGAACTTACGAAGGTCCTCCGTCGTCACCTTCTGCATGATGTTCCTGTCCTCATCATAGGTATCCTTAAGCTCCGCGGTGAACCCGATTGAGCTGCGTTTCATGAGTCTTTCTTTGATGATCTCCTCCAGATCCGGGAACGCGCCGCCGCAGATAAAGAGAATATTCTTTGTATTCACTGTCTTCATGGGCACCATCGCGTTCTTACTGCTTGCGCCCACCGGTACCTCTACATCCGCTCCCTCCAGCAGTTTAAGCATCCCCTGCTGGACAGCCTCTCCGCTGACATCCCTCGAGTGAGTATTCTTTTTCTTCGCGATCTTGTCAATCTCATCTATGAAGATGATACCGTGCTCAGCCCGGCTCACGTCATTGCCGGCAGCCGCCAGCAGCTTGGAGACAACGCTCTCGATATCATCGCCTATGTAGCCTGCTTCCGTCAGTGATGTCGCATCGGTAAGAGCAAGCGGAACATCGAGCAATTTTGCGAGGGTCTGTACAATGTAGGTCTTTCCGCTTCCGGTCGGTCCGATCATAAGGATATTGGATTTTTGTATCTCGATCGGCTCTGGCACATTCGGATCAGGTATTAATTCCTTCTCATCCTTCTCAGCCCTTCGCTGCTCGTCGATAATACGCTTGTAATGATTGTAGACCGCTACGGACATCGCTTTTTTGGCATGCTCCTGACCTACTACATAGCGGTCAAGCTGTGCTTTGATCTTGTGCGGAGGCATGATGTCCTGCATTGAGAATTTTCTTTCCGGCTCCCTCTTCTCTTTTGGGGCTTCCGCGGCAGACAGGCCTCCGAAGCCATCCAGATTCATGAATGAGATGTTCGGGAAATTCTTCAATCCTTCAAAAATAGAACCGAGATTAAAAGACGGACTTTTTATGTAATCTGTTGTCTTCTTCAGGCAGTCATTGCAGACGCACATCCCGTTCGGCAGATCTACGAGTCTGCCTGTAACGCTTTCCGGCCTGTTGCACATCGAACAGAACCGGTCAGAGTTTTTAAGATCGTCCCGGCTGTCCTTCTTCTCTTCTTTCTTATCCGAATCGGACACGCTGCTTATCTCCGCAAAATCCGCGTCATAAACTTCGTTGTCGTCATCATACTGGTTGCTCATCAGTTTCTCCTGTTATCGTTTTTGATCCGGGATCACATCAAAACCGCCATTCTCCGCATTATCCGAAGGAGCGGATTCAGAATTATTCTCCGTGGATTCATCTATGCCTGAATCTTTGCGGTTCCCGAGCGTGATCGTTATCTTTTCTTTTTCAAATGCCGTTTCATCCTCGTTCAGTCTGCTGATTGAGAAGTCGATTTCTTCGCCGGCCGCATAGTATTTAAGATATGTTATGAGCTGTGTTGTTGTCGATATGGAGATTCCATCCATAGCCGTGATGATATCGCCTTCTCTGACACCGGCTTTCTCCGCGGGTCCGCCCTTAGTCACTTCGCTGACATACACGCCCGCCGGATATCCGGACTGGACGTAGTAGCCCGGCACATCAATACACATAATGCCGATGTAGGATGCCTGGTCGTCATCGACGACAGACCTTGCGGGCTTACTCCCAAGACTTTCGAGAATTGGCTTGGCTGTTGCCATGGGGATAGCGTAACCTACGCCCTCGACATCGGTATTCACGTACTTTATTTCGTTAATACCGATTAATTCCCCGCGCATGTTTATAAGAGCTCCGCCCGAATTGCCCGGATTGATGGATGCGTCTGTCTGGATCAGCTGATGGGACATTCCGTCGACCGTGACTTCCCTGCCGAGAGCACTGATCACACCCCGGGATACTGACTGACCGTAACCCAGCGCGTTGCCGATTGCCACAACAGATTCTCCGACAGCGAGTGCGTCCGAGTCACCGATTGTCACCACGCGGATGGCATTCTTTGTCTCTTCGCCGATATCATCAAGTTTTACGGCTACGATCGCAAGATCATTATCGGCGTCTGTTCCCTTCACCGTGCCTGCTATAGCTTCCTCATCTATGAATGTGACCGTAATCTCTGATGAGTTTGTTATGACATGGTTATTTGTCGCAATTAGAAGCTCTGTATCCGTCTCGCCGACAATAATGCCGGAGCCCGCGCTCACATTTTCACGGGAGTTTTGCCCTCCGAAGAAATCATAGTACTGGCTGATCGATGTATTTGTGATCGAGACCATGGACGGCATGCACATCTCAACTACCTGGGGGACAGTAAGCTCTTCCCCTGCCGAAGCCGAAATATCTGATTTACCTGCAGTCACGGAATTCTCTGAATTGCCGAGGACAGGAATCTGAGTCGGAACTGTCTGCGTCGTCTCCTGTGCTTCCTGTTTTACAGGAAATTCAAATCCCGTCAGTTTAAGGGTACCGATGAACACAGCTGCGGCAATTCCGCCGAAGACCACCGCCAAGACAGCTGCTGACAGCAGTCTGCTAAAGAAGCCCTTTTTCTTCTCCCCGCTCTTTTGGGCACTGCTCACATTCTGCATTATCGGAGCTGTATTCCGCGAGGTTTCGGATGAACTGTTTTCCGGCGTTTTGAAGCGGTAAGCATCGTATTTGCTTGTATAGGGTCCCTTCGGAGGCTCACTTTCAAACTGAGCCTCTCTGTCTCCCGCTTCGGACACTTTTTCCGTGCTTTCATTCCCATAGTAGCTTCCGTATACAGGTCTTTCATCCTCAGCCCCGTTCGGATCATATGAATGCTTCACCGGACCTTTGTATACCGGGTCAGCTATATAGTCATCGGCAGCTGAAGCAGCCCTGTCGTCAGCATAGCCAACTTCATCATAGTCCTCATCACCGTAATCTGCGTCATCATAGTCCTCATCACTGTAATACGCATCATCATAATCTGCATCGCTATAATCCGTATTATCATAATCCGCGCCGCTATAATCCGCATTATCATAATCCGCGTCGCTATAATCCGTATTGTCATAATCCGCTTCGCTGTAATCCGCGTCTTCATAATACGGCTCGTCGTAGCGCTCATCCGCATATTCACCCGGATCCGAGTCATTCTTAATGTTCGGGAATGAATAATCGGTTGATGAGAAAGCTTCTTCCTGATCTGCCGCAATGACGTGCTCTGCAGATTCGGGCAATGCGGAAACGTCATTGCCCGGCTGTTCCTCAGGAATAGTATTTTCGCCTGCTGTTACCTCCCCGGTGGGATCACAGCTATATAAATCATCCATAATATGCCCTTCTTTCGAATACTTATCAAGCAATAGTTACAGAATATGATAAGCAGTAATTGTGAATAAATTGTGACAAAAAGACGCAAGGCACCCCACAGACCAAAGAAGCTCACCTGCCGGCGCAGCCTCTGGTTCCGGGATGCCTGATGTCGAATCCGATGGCGCTCCTCACAGCGCCGAACAGTTGAATTTTGCTCGCGGGAAATCGGCGAAAGCCGGTTCAGTCATCTCCGGCTTTGTAATTCCAGAAGCCTGGATTCATTGTGCATATGCGAATGAGCCAACCCGGCAGCATCCTGTAGGCTCTGCCCATCCGAAAACCCGCGTACTTGGCAGCACTGTGGAACAGGAGCCGCGGAATCATATATCCGTAGCCGACACTCCGCAGATATTTTATCGTATTCTTGACGAGTCTCTCACCTTCCCCCTCATTGTTGACCCCGCGGAAGATCTCGGGATGCATGGCCTGAGACACGCCGTTGTCAAAATTTCGGCGGAATTGCTGCAAAGCGCTGTAATTGTGCGAATGAATCACCCGCGCCTCTGCTACATAAGCGACCGAATAGCCGAGTTTTATGGCACGGCCGGCAAATATCATGTCCTCATTAAAAATACACGGAGCGGAAAAGCCTCCCATTTCTCTGAGGAATACTCTGTCGTAGCATGCACACACATTTGAACAGAAAAACGTCTTGATGCCGAGTTCATCCAGATCATCGAAGGATTTCACACGCGACTTCGCAGGATAGTTAAAGCTTCTGGTGTACCCCTCTATGACCCGGCAGTCCCTGTTCGGAATCTGTCTGGCATATGAAATCTTGACTTTCGGATCCCTGAATGCCTGCAGCAGACGCTCGACAAGAGTCTTGTCGGCAGGCAGCGCATCCTGCGTCATATATAAAATGTAATCCGCGTCTGAAAAGCCGGCTCCCATGTTCCTGGTCCCGGCGTGATCGAACTCCGCTTTCGATATGTGAAATACTTCTGCCCGCGGAATTCTTCTGACGACCGAGCCGTCGAACTTGCCCTCGTCAGTATTGATGATCAGAATATTCCTCACGGGATACGTCTGGTCAGAAAGACGCGAAAGCAGTGTTCTGAAAGACGCGCCCGGCTTATAGGACGGAATGATAACGTCGATCGATGGATATTTCATATCTATTTCTCCCCTGCAAGAGGACAGAACTGCCCTCTTCGCCGCATTTGTTGTCCCCGGAGATTTCGGAAATGAGTACGCAAATGCGACTCCCCTTCGTATTTCTTAAATCTCCTTTAAAATCTAAGAAAAGTACGCCTCCGCATGCGCGTATGGTGTACTTTTCACATTACTCTTATCGCGTGATATCGGCCTCTCCGCCGTTATCCTTTACAGTTCCGTACTCGATGGCGGATTCCCTGTACTCCTGACCGAAGCCGGAGGTCTCCTCAATCTCCTGACTGTAACTTGCGACTTCGTTTGAAACTTCGTAATTTTCCTCATCAAAAAGATAATAGTGAAGCTCCACAACGTTGTCCTTAAGCGTTACCGGAACGATCGCGTCCAGAGAACCGATTTGGCACGGAAGCGTTTCAAACGGAAAACCGCTCGTCTTCTCAATATTATAATTGAACATCTGAGCCGCCATTTTTGTCAGCTGAGCACTTGAGAAGGAAGTTTTTATGAGCGGGAATACGTCATTTATGATTTTTGAAATAGACGTTATGCCCTTGACCTTGGCCTTGTCAACAATCTTCTCTATGACAAGTCTCTGCCTCTGTGTTCTCTTTAAGTCATCACCGACGGTATAGCGGATACGCGCGTAAGCTACCGCCTGAACTCCGTTCAGGTGATACTCCGTGACTTCCTGGCCGCGCTCATACTGAAGCGGTTCATAATCCATGCCTGTCACTTCTGCTGTCTCAACGCAGTAATTGTTAAGGTGAATGATTTCTTCCTCTGTCAGAAGAATATCAATACCGTCAAGGTCATCGACAAGCGTCGCGACGGCACTGAAATCGACGATCACATACTCGGTAATATTGAGATCGAGATTTCCGTTCAGCATCGAGAGAAACTGCTCTACTCCTCCGAATGCGTACGCTGAATTACACTTGTTGAACTTCCAGTTATCGTTCTCCGGATCGATGTTGAGATACGTATCACGGTACAGTGAGACAATACGGACAGCGCCGGTATCATTGTTGATGCTGGCGACAAGCATTGTGTCACTGTTTCCCTCGTTGATATTATTATACCTTGTATCGATACCTACAAGTGCGACATTGGTATAGCCCGAAAGAGACTCATTGGTAGCTACATTCTCATTAATCAAAATATTATCCAGATTACCTGAATCTCCGGCCATCGTTCGGAACCCGCTATTGATCTGGGCGTACACGTAAATAAGTCCAACGAGTATGACCAATATGAGAATTTCGACGATAAATAATATTATGTTGCCGCGCTTTTTCTTCTTTTTCTTATTACCGGTATTAACAGCCATATAATCTCCCTGCTACATCAATACGCGTTATTATTAACAAATCCTTTAAAAACAGTTAGGAAAAGAATCTTTATATCCAGTCCTATCGTCCAGTTTTCAATATAATACAGGTCGCAGTCAATACGTCTGCGGATAGAAGTGTCGCCGCGATAACCGTTTACCTGTGCCCATCCGGTCATCCCGGGTCTCACCTGATGCTTGACCATATATCGCGGAATTTCTTCCTGGAATTTTTCTACGAAAAACGGACGTTCCGGCCTCGGGCCGACAAGCGACATCTCACCTTTCAGAACATTGAACAGCTGAGGAAGCTCGTCGATGCTGGTCTTTCGCATGAACCTTCCGATCGGCGTGACCCTGGGGTCATTCCTGACTGTCCACGCTTTCTTCTCCGTTTTTGCTTCCTGGACCACCATGGAGCGGAATTTGTACATCATGAAAGGCCGATTGTGAAGACCCACACGCTCCTGACAGAATATGACAGGACCGGGTGAAGTAGCTTTAATAATCGCCGCGCAGGCCAGCATAAGGGGTGAGCCGATAATTATACATATAATACTGCCGACAATGTCCATACAGCGTTTGACTGCTGCAGGAAATGTGTTTGACAGCGGAACATACCTTATGTTGATGACCGGCATGCCAAGTATATCCTCAGTATACGGCTTTGTCGGAATGATGTTATTATAATCCGGAATAAACTTTGTATGCACGCCTGACTTCTCACAGAGCGCAACTATTTCCTCCAGGCGGTAGTACTCGGAAAGTCCGAGCGTGATGGCGATCTCATCCAGATGATTCTCCGGAAGTATCACCATCAAATTATCGATCCTGCCGATGACCTTGACTCCCATATAAAGGGTGCCCGATTCGACCTTGTCGTCCAATATGCCCCTTATATTATATCCCCACTGCGGATTTGCCACTACTCTGTCGATATACTCCTCGGCCGCACGACTGTAGCCGACAAGGAGCACATTCTTCAGGTTCCTGCCTCTCTTACGCATCCTGCACACGCTTCTCCATATGAAGAAACGAGCACAGGCATCCAGCACGACATTGAACACAAAGAATATAAATATCATCGACCTGGACCAGTATTCCTGATGCAGGAGCTGCAGCGCAGTCATGAAAATAAGACCGCCGATGACATTTGCCTGAGTGATAGACGCTATTTCGGCGCGCCGCCCCTTCAGTCGATGTGTACTGTACAGGTTGCATGCCGAGTACAGAATCAGCATCGCCGGAACCATGATGAACAGCGCTCGCATATAAACCGCAAAAGGTACTGCTTCGACTGAGCTGGTAAAAAAACCGCTCCGAAATCTCACATACCATGCAAGCCAGTAAGAAATTATAAGGATGACAGCATCTACGACAGCAAGAAATCGGTTATAGTATTTCTCATTTGCTTCTATCAATGCGATTCACCTGCAAAATATCTATAGGTTGACAGCTGACATGACTGTTTTTCCAAAAAGCAGACCGTAAGACCCGTTTACTCCGGGACCTGCAATCTGCCTATTTCCAATCAACTATACTATAGGAAATAAGTTTATGCAAGGTGGAATTTTGAACAAATGTAGCAATATTGTACAACCAAACACAAAGTTTTCTGTCAATTTTATAATATAATCCAGTTAGTGGTGATTTTATCTGAATCTTCCACACATCGTCTTCCCATTTCCTGCGCTTCTCGCTCAGTCTATAAGTCTTCGGATGCAGCCAATCCACAGTTCCATCTGGATCCCCATATAATTTCGGAGATTCTTTTTATCGTAAGGAACCCTCCTGTCCCGGTTCCGGCTGCACAGAGCGAACCCTCTGCCGATCCCTGTGATGTATTCTTTGCCAAAGCCTTTTTTAATAAAGTAGATGGCTTTGACTGTGAATCCGAATACCAGAAGCGGCAGATTCAGCAGGATCTGCCATGCCGGCATATTTTTATAGACAAGATAAATGCTGTTCCTCGAAGTATTTTTCACCTTAAAATCGTTGTACTGCGAGCCGGTCGTGGCGCTGCCTACATGAAGGACCTTTGCCCTCGGGGCGAAAATATTCCTGTAACCGTGAATCCGTGCCCGCCAGCCTATGTCCGTATCTTCAAGGTAGGCGAAATGATTCTCATCGAACATGCCTATTTCTTCCATGACAGAGAGTCTGTAGATGGACGCGCCGGCACAGCAGGAAAAGAGAGCCGCCGGCTTCGTATACAGTTCCGCGCTCTTGCCTTTTCCCCTCGCAAAGGCCCATCCGAACGAGCAGTAAAAATCACCCGCATCGTCCATCTTCCACGGGTCATCCATCTTCAGCATTTTCGCCTGACAGGAGAATATGTTTTTATTCACCTGGATTGCACGCAGAAGCTCCTCCACTAAATGGATGTCCGCCTCCGTGTCATTATTGAGGAGGATCACAAAATCAAAACCTTTCGAGGCCTTGATGCCCGCATTGACGGCACCGGTAAATCCGGTGTTTTCCGGGAAACAGATGAGCTCTACCTCAGGGAAATCCTTCCTGATTTCCTCAAGGCTTCCGTCCGTCGATCCGTTATCGACGACAATGATCCTGTCGGCCGGCCTCGTCTGTCTCCTCATGGCCATGAGGCATGTGCGGTTAAACTCAATACCGTTATAATTAGGTATCACAACTGAAACTCTCGGTTCCATACAGAACCTCCTTGTAAATCAATGAATCTGACATTTGCGCCGGGCTCGGGACCGGGCGGCAGGCTGCTTTCACAGTTCGCTGACGGTGCAAAGCATCCATCTTCGTGAGAAACAAAAGCTGGTCCGACCGAGAGATCGGAAAATGCGGAGCATTTTGCTAGCTCGCAGGGAAGGACCTGCGTTTTTCGATGAAGATGATGTGTGCACCGTTTCCTGAAAGCGGGCGGCAGGCTGCTTTCACAGTTCGTTAACGGCGGGAACATCCGTCTTCGTAAGAAACAAAAGCGTGTCCGACCGAGAGATCGGAAAATGCGGAGCATTTTGCAAGCTCGCAGGGAAGGACAGCTGTTTCTCGGCGAAGATGATGTTTGCGCCGTTTCATGAAATCCTGAGGCAGCCTGCCTAATATTACACTCGGAGCGAATAATTCCATTTCTTAAGGGACAGATTCGGATTGTAATTGGGGTCCCCGTTCTTAATGATGTCGAGCCAGTGGACCCTCATGTACTCGATCTCACTCTGGAACCGTTTGACCTTCTCCGGAGTATCCTCAGCGCCGCGCGTTCTCGACTCGTCATGATAAAGCTCGGCGAACGGGTCGTAGACAATTCTGTATCCGTTCTTTCCTATCTTCAGACACAGGTCAACATCGTTGAACGCGACCGCCAGCTCCTCTGTGAAGCCCCCGGCTTTCTCAAAAGCCTCCCGCTTCACAAGCATGCAGGCTGCAGTGACCGCGGAAAGGTCCTGCATAATAGCAGCCTTGTGCATATAGCCGCCTCTTCCTTTCGGGAGATCGACGAACATGGCCCCGGCCACACCTCCGATTCCGATGACAATTCCGGCGTGCTGTATCCTGTTGTTCGGATAATAAAGGCGGGCGCCGACTGCCCCGACATCCTTCCTCTGACAAACGCCGAGCATCTCGGTCAGCCAGTCGGATGAAATATCTCCTCTGACATCGTTATTGAGGAAAAGCAGATACTCTCCCTTTGCGTACCGGACTCCGTAGTTATTGATGGCCGAATAGTTAAATCCGTGCTTCCATCTGAAAAGGCGTACCCTCGGGTCCCTGGACAGCTCCCTGTAATACGCGAATGTCTCCCGCTCGGTCGAATTATTTTCGACAATAATGATCTCCACGTTTTGGTAATCATTTGCAAATACACTCTCGACACACTTCTTAAGCATATCCGCATGATCCTTATTCGGAATGATGACAGATATGAGAGGCGACCCCTGCACAGGATACCTGACCCGGTAGAATCCGAAATCCGGCAGGGATTCGACAGTCCCCGGCGTATCTGATCTCTCAAGGTTTTCACTGATTGCTCTGGCTCCCGCCTCGTAGGCATATTGCTTGCTCATCGGGTTGTCCGCTGTAGACGTCTCGGAAGTCCTCCAGTGATACAGGATTTCCGGGATACGGACAATTTTTTCGGCTTTCTCAGAGCAGCGGAAAATAAAATCATAGTCCTGCGCTCCGTTCATCTCATCCCTGAGCAGACCTGCTTTCTCCGCCAGAGTCTTTTTCACGACAAGGAAGTGTGTAATATAATTATTGGTCCGAAGAAGATCGAGATTAAATTCCGGCTTAAAGTGAGGCTGAAAATGTTTCCTGAGATCCTCCGTGACCTTATCCTCATCGGAATACAGCATATCCGCGCCCTGTGATGCCACAGCTTCCGCCATGCGGAAGAGGGCCTGCGGAGCCAGAAGGTCGTCATGGTCAAGAAGACCGATGTAGTCTCCCTCCGCCATTGCAAATGCCTCGTTCGTATTGGCAGAAATACTGACGTTCCGGGCGAGCTTTTTATACCGGATCCGTGAATCGGACGACGCGTAGGATCGGACGATCTCCTCTACGCTCCTTACACCTTCAGGATATTCCTTATCTGACGCGTCCGCGATGCACAGTTCCCACCGGCTGTAGGTCTGAGCCTTCACGGATTCGATCATCTGTCTCAGGAAGACCTCTCTCGTCATGTAGGTCGGTACGAGTATGGAGAACAGGGGACCGCCTTCGATATCTGTTCTTCTCTGGCGGTCAAGCTCCGCCCCGTCCGGTTTATGGGACTCGTACCACGGTCCGTACGGGACCTCCTCGGGCTCCAGTCTCTCAAAGAGATGATTCATGAATTCCCTTGGTCCAAAATGTTTGAAATAAAGGAAAGCTTTTTTTATTTTATACGGTGTGATCAGCATGTCTTCTCCTTATGCCGATAATCAGGCAGAGCAGGAAAACGAGAGCGGACGCTCCGGATACGATAATTCCCTGCATGATGCCGGGGCAGCTGTATTTAAGCTCAAAGTCATGATCCCCGTGCGGAACGTTAATAGCGATAAAGCCGTCATTTGCAAGCATCATCTCTGAGAGCTCGCCGTCGACCCAGGCTGACCAGCCGTACTCGAACGGAGCGGCAATAAACACGACCGAGTCCTTCTCACATGAGACAGAACCCTTAAAGTAATTGTCGTTCACACTGTCGATGAGGCTCACCTCCGCATCGGTGTTTCTCTTGTCATATGAGACATCGACACAGACTGTATTTCCATCCGCCGCGACGCTGTAGACTGACTTCAATTCGTCCGCATCGTAGACGGAACAGATATTTTCGACATCGTCGGCAGTGAGGATTTTTATGTCTCCGAACTCCTTCAGCACTTCCATACCGGGGAACTTTGAGGCATCCTTGTCAGACAGGACATACTTAAGTCCCAGGAGGTCAGCCTGTGCTTCATTGGCAGTATCATGAATATACATGTAATGGTTGCGGTCGGGGTAAATGATATCCGGCCAGTAGCGGGCGGCATAGTTCTGAACATTGGCGTTCATAGTCGAATTGTAGACGCTGATCGAGTGATAGTCCTGGACCATCGAGTCCATGCACAGTGTCGCTGCCGTCTCCTTCTCAAGTCGGTAGTACTCGGGGTCTTTGCTCTTTAAATAGTCAAGAGCAGCCAGTACGTCCGGATCGTACATGACCTGATAATAAGTCCCGCCCTTCCACACAGAGTCCCTGTCAAGGAAATCTGTATAGCAGTCCAGCGTCTCATTGAATACGAGCAGCAGACAGAGGACTGCCGGCACAATATACCGGGCTGCCTTTATGGAGCGAAACAGCATGATCAGGAGCAGGACAAGGACCATGGCAAGGCTTGTGAACATGTGGATCCTTGACACCATCTTTATATTTGGGATCTCCGGATGCTGCTGGTAGACCCGGTAGAAGCGGATGCATACCGCGGCTCCGATGATAAGACCGATGATGCTCACTCTTTTCGCCCGCATGATCTCGTTCAGTGTGACTGCCACGACAATTGCGAAGTACGGGAACGCAAGGAAGAGATACCGCGCGAAAGGTGCCGTAAATCCGTTGAAGACCGTAGCAATGCCCGGATGCGTGACGGACACAAAGCAGATCGGGATGAGCAGATACTGCACAATATCCCGCTTTACGCGAAATCCCCTTGTACCGACGGGACTCTCCGGGTCGCTCTTCATCCTTGCCCCGGAAATGAACGGAATCAGGAATATGTACTGGGCAGCCAGGAGGACCGCCAAAGTGGAGAACCACAGACACGGATCCTCATAATAGTTAAGATACCCGCTGTAATTCGAGATTCCCCGGCTCGTAGTCGAAAAAATTCTTCCCATGAGCACCCAGTTATAAATATCCGGATAATTGGTATCAAAAAGGCGGTCGAACAGAGTTTTTTCAGCCTGCATGCGTGACGACACGTGCATAAGAGCCTCTATGAAAGGCATCAGCGCTATGCCGCCGAGACCAACTCCGAGCAGCATAGTGACAGCCAGACGGAACACACCTTTTACATAGTCGAAGAAAGACCGAAGAGGCAGAATGAAAATTCTGACCACCACATAACAGCCGCAGAAGATAAAAATCATGTAGGCTATATAGCAGCTGCTCAGCATGATCACAAATGACTGCAGGGTGAGCAGTATCCACTTCTTCGGAAACCGGATACAGCGCTCTATGAGCAGGAGTTCCACCATAAGAAGCGTCGGGATGATCGCGAACTGATAGTGCTGTCCCCATACGATAATAAAGCCGTTAAAAGCATACATGTAGGCTGCCATTGCCTTGGGAAGCTCCCTGAGGCGAAAGGCGGACAGAAAGAGATAGCAGGCTATCCCGGCCAGCAGAATTTCCCCGATATACACGTAGACCAGAAAATAGGTCATCTGTTCCGTCCCGAAAAAATAGCCGAGCGCATAGATAACCACCAGAGCAGGGTTGGTCATGTTGAGAAGGAACATATTTATACCGAAACCCTCGCTGGAATTCCAGAGCGCGAACGTGCCGTTCCTCAGCATGTTGACTATTGACGAGTACTGAGGCACATACTGCTGGATCGTATCCGAACCCACGTCAAAAAATGCCATGACCCGGCCGCCGAAAACATACTCGTTAAACACAACGAGACACGTTGCAATCACCGCACAAGTCAGGACCAGAATCGTCCACATATTCACCTGCAGAAACTTCTCTTTGCGCTGTTCCATGTATTACCTCTTTTGTCCTCCCCGGTCCTGCTCTTTTGCACTAAGCAGATCAAGTCCCGCGGGAGGACAGCTCATATATTTTATTCCATTCCCTTGAGAATCCTGACGTAGCGGGACAGGGCATCTCTCCAGTCCGGCAGAGGCTCAAATCCCATCTCGCGGATCTTTGACCGGTCAAGACGGCTGTTATAGGGTCTCTTTGCCGCTGCGCCGTACTCCACGGAAGTGACGGGGTTGACTGTCACGTGAGTGATGCCGGCTGTCTCAAAGATTGCCAGTGTAAAGTCATACCAGGAGATGTAGTCGCCTTCATTTGTCACATGATAAATACCGTACTTATCCGTCTGGATCATATCCACGACGAGGCGGGCAAGATCATAGGTATATGTCGGTGTGCCGATCTGATCGTTAATGACTCTGAGTGTGTCATGCGTTTTGGCCAGATTCAGCATGGTCTTAATAAAGTTCTTTCCGTTCGTTCCGAAGACCCATGCGATCCGCAGAATGAAGAATTTCTTCACATGCTCACGGACAGCGACCTCGCCCTCCGCCTTTGTCTGGCCGTAGACATCGAGCGGCTCATACTCGTCATCGGGCTGCCAGGGTCTCGTTCCGTTGCCGTTAAATACATAGTCCGTGGAGAAATACATCATAGGGATGTCCAGCTCTTCACAGACCTTAGCTATATTCTCCGTCCCGTAGGCATTGACCCTGCGGCAGGCTTCCGGCATCTCCTCCGCTTTATCGACTGCCGTCCATGCCGCGCAGTGGATCACGGCATCACATCCTGACGCCAGGATCGTACTCCGCACATTCTCCGGATTCGTGATATCCATCGGAAGGTATGGCATACCGCACACCGGCGTTCCGTCCTGCATCCCGCTGTAGTTCTCAGCAAGATCGCTTCCCACGCCTTCCATGCCGCGTTTTGCCAGCTCATTCATCACATCGTGGCCCAGCTGACCGGCCACACCCGTCACAAAATATTTCATACGTCACCTCTCGTATAATTCACTTAAGCTTCCCACGCCAAGCTCAAGGAACAGTCTCATCGTAAAATGTACTTTCTCAGGGACGCTTTCGCTCGGTCTCGCTGGCAGCGGTACATAAGAAAATTTCAGGCTGACGCTTGAAATTTTCAAGTACCGGCCGCTCGACGACGCCCTGCGAAAGTATCATTTTCGATTTCGACTGGCCGAGTATTGGTAAGGGGAAAATATTTGGTAATCAGTTTCTCTTTAAAGAAAAGTCCTGCGTGACCATCGACAGATTCGGGTTGTAGTAGGGATCGCCGTCCCTGAGGATCTCCGGCCATCTCTTCTGGAAGATCGCCATCTCGTTCTGGAAACGGGCGACCTTCTCGGGATTCCCCTGATCGAGGCCTCTCGACTTTGATTCGTAGTGATAGAGCTCAGCGAACGGATCATAGACGATGAGATAGCCCGCGCGCCTTATCTTCATACAGAAATCGATGTCATTGAACGCGACCGCGAGCTCCTCAGTGAGTCCGCCGACCTCATCGTAGACGCTCTTCTTCACCATAAGGCATGCAGCAGTGACCGCCGAGAGATCCTGCTGGCAGATGATCCTGTGCTGGTAGCCTGTCTCTCCGCGATTCTGGTTTACGAACGCGTGACCGGCAATTCCGCCCCATCCGACAATAACACCGGCGTGCTGGATCGTATTGTCCTCATAATAGAGTCTTGCGCCGACAGCTCCGACATCATCTCTGCGGCAGAAACTGAGCATCTCGCCGATGACATCGTCGCTGATGAACTCAGTGTCATTATTGAGCAGGAAGAGGTACTCGCCTTTGGCCTCTTTGGCTCCGAAATTGTTGATCGCGGAGAAATTGAATCCGCCTTCATAGTAGACGACTTTCACGCGGTCATCTCTTGCCGCAAGGTCCCTGTAATAGAGGAATGTCTCCTCCTCGGTCGAATTATTCTCGATGATGATGATCTCAAGGTTCGGGTAGCGCACACCTCTGTCGATACTCTTTAAGCACTTGTCAAGGTCATCAATGTGATCCTTGTTCGGAATAAGGATAGATACACAGGGTGTTCCTTCCCAGTGGTAGACCGTTCTGTAAATACCCGGGTACTCTCCCATCTCCACAGTGGCCGGGAGACCGAGACGCTTGTAATGCGCTTCAATTGCCCGCCTTCCCGCTTCGAAGGCATATGTCTTGCTCTCCGGGTTGGCTGCCGTTGACCCCTCAAAAAATCTCCAGTGGTAGAGGATCTTCGGGATATGAATTATGTTCTCCGTCGCCTCAGTGCATCTAAGAACAAAATCATAATCCTGAGCACCGTCATAGGCCGGATCCAGCATACCCACCTTATCAATCAAACTCTTTTTGACGACGAGCAGATGGCAGATGTAGTTGACCGACCTCAGGAAATCCGGATCGAAATCCGGCTTCATATTCGGCTGCATATACTTCTCGCCGATGCCGATCTTATCCTCATCGCTGTAGAGGAGCTCGGCCGCCGGATTCTCGCGGATGGCAGCGGCATTCTCATATAGCGCGTTGGGAGCAAGCAGATCATCGTGGTCGGCAAATGCGATATAGTCGCCGTTCGCGGCGAGAAGCGCCGCGTTGGTATTCTCAGCTATGCGAAGCTGCTTATTGTTCCGGATCACGCGTATCCTTGTATCGGAAGACTCAAGCCTGTCCAGCACATCCGTAAGCGGTGTGTCCTCACCGCTGCCGTCCGAAAGGATGAGCTCCCAGTTCGAGTAGCTCTGCGCTTTGACCGAATCGACCAGCTGCACAAGGAAATCTTCCGGAGTCTTATAGAGCGGAACAACGATGGAGAAGAGCGGTGCCGGATCGAACACATCCTTTCTCTGTTTTGCGAGGACGCGCTCACTTGGCAGATGTTTTTTTATCCAGTCCGCATAGATCACCGGCTTCATGGCAGGGTTAAAGAGCTTATCGTAGGTCTTCTCCGCAAGAGGCCTGAGGCCATGGTACTTAAAATACTCAATGCCTTTTCTTCCCAGCCGCACATACTTATCGGCTTTAGCGGAGACCGGGTCCGTACGGTAGGAAAGCATGAGCTTTGCCTCCCCGGAGCGAAGAGCTACATATATCTTCTTTTTCGGGATCGGGCGAAGTTCAATATGGAATCCGCACACGGGGTCAATCTCATACTCGTCGAAGAGGTCCGCGACATCGAGTCTCTTATAGCGCTCGATATTGCATTTGATTCTCTTTTTCTGAGCGTCCAGAACAGCCATCTCGACCGGTTCCGTGGAGACCGCCCAGCCCTGAAGGCGAAGATAACCGTCCTTCGTGTTGACCGTAAAGTCATCGACAAACAGCTTGATACCGTTCATCTTCAAAGCAAGATCCCCGGCGGAAATCTCAAAGCAGAGTCTCCTTCCCTGATCCCTCACGGCATAGACCTTGAGTTTCCTGTAAGAATCAATATCCTCCGGGATCCGGAAATTAACGACACACTCGCTGCCGCCGTATCTCTCATCCACATTCTGAGTGAGTTTTTTCACTTCGAGCGGGAACGGACTGCCATCAAGAAAAGCTTCAAGATCTGTCCCCGGAGCCAGATGGCCCCGAAGGACATAGAGGTCTTTTTCTGTAAGTGAAAATCTGTCGTTCTTAATTAAAAAACCGTCATTTCTTATCATCCTGGATCACCTCATTCCTCGCTTTCTGCAGGACGGAATAGTTCGGAGGCATCGTTCCCTTAAGCACATAATCGGAAGTATCATAGTCAAGATTCGGGTTGAAGTAAGGATCTCCGTTCTCAAAAATATCCTTCCATCTGTCGCGAAGCCTTCTGGCTTCCCGCATCTGACGCTCGTGTTTCTCCGGATTCTTCTTTATATCATCGGAACCGCGGGAGAGCGATTCATAGTGGTATAGTTCCGCCCACGCGTCATATACGACCAGATATCCGGCCGCCCTCACTTTGAGGCAGAGATCCACATCGTTGTAAGCAACGACGAACTCCTCGTCGAAACCGCCGACCTCCTCGAACACGTGCCTCGGCATCATCATGCAGGCCGCCGTGACGGCACTGACATCCTGGCTCTTTACAATGCGGCCGAAATATCCGCCCGAATCACGTTTTTCCATGTGGCAGATGTGACCGGCAATACCGCCGATGCCGACGACAATGCCGCAGTGCTGCAGCTTGTCATTCGGGTAGTACATTCTGGCGCCGACTGCTCCGACGTCTCCTCTCTGGCAGTATCCGAGCATTTCCTCGATCCAGCGGTCGGTAATGACCTCGACATCGTTGTTCAGAAAGAGCAGGTATTCGCCCCGGGCATGCTTCACAGCGAAATTGTTGATCGCGGAATAATTGAAGATATCTTTCCAGTAAATGACCTTTACGTTGTCGTGCTCTGCCTGTATCTTCTCGTAATATGCAAATGTCTCCGGCTCCGTCGAATTATTCTCGGCGATAATTATTTCAAAATTCCTGTAAGTCGATTTTTCAAATATCGAAACAAGCGCGCGGTCCAGCACATCCCTGAAATCTTTATTGGGGATAATGATCGAGACCAGCGGCTCTCCCTGTATCTCATACCTGGTTCGGTAGGATCCGATATCCTCTGCCAGCTCGCAGGTCGCATGGATACCGCAGCGGTCGTAGTGTGCCTGGATTGCCTTCCTGCCGTTATCGTAGGCGTACATCTTGCTCTCCGGATTTCCGGCGGTCGATGTCTGGTGAGCTCTCCAGTGATAGAGGAACTTCGGGATGTGATGTACTTTTCTCGATTTCTCGACGCAGCGAAGGATAAAGTCATAGTCCTGGGCTCCGTCGAATTCGCTTCTCTCGTAGACCTGTTCTTCTCCGCCGATCTCATCGACGATAGATTTTCTCACACAGAAAATGTGAGTTATATAGTTATTAGAGCGGAGAAGATCCGGGCTGAAATCCGGCTTGAAGTTCGGGCTGTAATAAACGCCCGACGTATACATGATCTTATCCTCATCCGTGTAGAGAGAATCAATCTCCGGGTCCTCATTAAGAGCTTTCACGATCTCATAGCAGGCATTTTTCTCGACTGTGTCGTCGTGATCGCACAACATGATGAAATCGCCGGTTGCCATCTTAATGGCCTCGTTGGTGTTGCCGGAAATACCCGCGTTCACGGCAAGTCTCTGATACACGACGCGACTGTCGGACAGATACTTCTCACGGACATGTTCCTCGACCTCGTCTTTGGTACTGCCGTCCGCGAGGCACACCTCAATATTCCCGTATGACTGGCCGAGCAGGCCGTCCATGAGTTCATCGAGGAACTTCTCCGGCGTGTTGTAGAGAGGAATGACGATGGAGATTTTCGGCTCATACGCGAACTTGACCTCCGCCTCGCGGGCAAGCTCCTCCTCCGTCACCATCTGATCGTGGATCCAGTCATCGTAGCCGGCGCTGTCGATCGCGTATGTCGGGATAGCATGTCTCTTTATATAAGCGGCACGCTTTTTCTCGTCCAGTATGATCTTGAGCTCCCTCACTACGTATCCAAGCTCATTTTCAAGCTCGAACGTGATGACCGGATGCTTGATCTGGGCAAGAGGAAGCCTGACAGAAAAGCCCGTGAGGAATTCCCCGTTTATCCCGAGAAGTTCATTGACGTCCGATCTCGGATATCGCTGTACATCAAATGTGAGGAGCCGGCTCCTGTCGCGGATCACGATTTCAGGAATGAGTCCGCCGTGCTCATAGCTCCAGCCCCGGATCACCAGATGGTCGCCCTTATAATACCTGTTATCGATATTGTAGAGGATACCGGCCTCAGCCTGGGAGAGTCTTGGACGCAGTCTCTCGAACGGGTCGTCACGTCCGGCTTTCACGGAGAGCTTCCGGTAGGCCATCATAGCCTTATTGCCGGACAGAAGGGCTGCGTAGCTGCCCCTCCGGATTCCCTCATCCCTGGCCTTGAAATAGCGCTCCTGAAGGGTAATCATCTCTTCTTTCAGCTTCTCGTATTCCTCTTTATAATTGATCGTATCTGTGCTCATCAAACTCACCCTTTCTTTCGCCCTATGCCCTTGACTGTCTGGAGGGCTTTGAATGATTTGGATCCGGTCACATCCTCGTACATATGCTTCCACGTATCGCGGTCCGTCTCCATAGCTCTGTAAGAGTATTCCATCTGAGCCTTTTCCGCGGCGTAAATGTCTCTGTTCCGGACCATTTCAATTCTCACTTCATCATAGCGATGGAACCACTGGTCATCCAGATGCGCGTATTTCATTTTTGCCTCGGCAAGCTCCGCCTCCAGTCTTCCGATCCTGCCTGTCAGAACAGCGACCGCCCTGTCACACTCGCGCCACATATCGTAGGCGGTACCGCCGCTGTTTCCGGAGGGCATCACTGTTTTTCGAAGGTCTTTAAGCTCTGTGTGGGCTTTGAGAGACGAATGCTTGGCCACCGCGAAGCTTGTTCCGTCCGGCTCAGTGATCACGTACTCAAAGAAATGTTCGTAGCTCCTCTGCATGACATGCATATCCGTCTTGATCCCAAGAAGTTTAAGTGCATTCCTGAGGGGCAGGAGCTCCTCAAGTCCGGTGATATGGTAGTAAGCGTCCCTGAGGCAGTGATAGAGGACGAGATCCTTAGGCATGACAAAGGTCATCACCCACTCATAATCGATGAAATAGACATCATCTCCCTCAAAGATAATATTGCCGGCTATGCCGTCAAAATTCGACACCTTGAAACCGGGAAGACCGATATAGGGTTCTGCATCGCCGAAGACCTTTTCGAATTCATCGGACGTCGCGAACTCAGTATCGTTATCCGGGCATGCGGTGAGGATAGATTTCTGTTTTATAAAGAGATCTTTCACGCGGTCCGCGTCGCCGCGCTGCACCGCTTCCCTCAGCATTTGCTCAAGTGATTTACCGGTAAGGTATGCAAATGTAAGCTTTTCCCCGTCATATTCCACAGGGCAGGCCTTTGCCGGAGCGTAGGCCTTCTCAAGTATCCCGGCGTAGGAAGCTACGCGTGAGAGATGCTCACGGCCTTCCTCGTAGCAGGCCTCCTTAAAGACGCGCTTTCCCTCATCCGTCCGGGCTATCGTTGTTATGATCGAAAATCTTCTGCTCCGCTCGTCGGAGCACTTAATGAACAGCTTTCTCATTCAGTCCTCCTTCCCGCGCACGGCCTCGATGAGGAACGAGTTGGCAAATGCCGCCCTCTCCTCTGTTCCCTTCAGGCCTGCAAATGCCCTGTTCTGCGAGAACAGCGTCATCACATCAAGATCGTAATTGGCATTCTCCGGGAAATCGATATCAGCGTCTTTTATGTTATCGTCGCTGTAGATCACGGTGGGAAGCTTGTAATCCGGGAAGGGATAGTAAAAATATATATCCCCAAATCCAGCGCTTTTAAGCATCTCAGTGAGTTCTGACTTTGTGAACGTCCTAACGTGATCTCCCTGCCTGTAGCCCTCAATGCCGACGAACGGCACTGAGAGATGGTCCTCATGACTTCCGTTAAAATACTTCATGCCGAGCTTATTCTCGATCGCTATGTAGAGACGGCCTCCGTCTTTCATGACAGAGTGGACTTTCTCAAGGAAATCTTCGTAGGGTCTTTCACTGTCGATATAGTAACAACCGTATTCCAGGACCCCGATCAGGGTGACTACATCGTATTTCTTTTCGATCTCAATATCCTGGAAATTACCCACGATGATCTCGATATTATCCATATCCTTATGCCGGGTCGCGTTGATCAGGGACCTGCGGCGGGACAGCTCTATACAATCGACCTTCTTCACGTACGGGGCGACACCTCCGGTGACGGCACCCATGCCGGCTCCGATCTCGAGGACCTCGTCATCACTTCTCAGGTCCATAGGCAGGCAGATATTCTCTCTCTGACGGGTCAGATGATAGAGCACCGGCCAGCTGTTCATGTCGGGATGACAATAGTCAAAACCGGATTCATTGGAAACAATATCAAGGATGTGGTTCTCGACCTCATCTCCGTCACTGTAGAGATCCGTCCCCTTGTACCACTTATAATTCAGTTTTACTTTACCGATCAGTTCTTGAGATTCCATCAGGGTGCCTTTCCTCGTATTTTATCAAGTTCGGTCCAGTAGAAATCCGGTCCGAAACGTTTAAAGACAACTTTATTATTCTCCCGCAGAGCAAGATCGAGATTTGTCGCGCAGGTCGACGCGTAACTGCTTCCGCAGGCGACTCCGGTCATAAAGAGCTGCTTCTGCATGAGATACGGAAGAAGTAATCTTGCCATATCATCCGGGACGGATTCACCTTCGTCTATGAGGGCAGCGAGTTCGCTGACTGCATTTGCAAATGCCGCGCCGCGGGCCGCAAAACTTCCGCCGTAGGGATAGACCGGCAGGTCATCGCCTCTTATGATCGGGAAAGTCATGCCAAGCCTTACGGCAAATGCCTTAAGCTCATCGAAGTGTCCTGCCCATCCGTCCA
>Ga0326511_10001024_pt1 | contig 23815 bp, 30 predicted proteins | sample 0_2496_0518_D_FD_203701 | JGI IMG/M metagenome (GOLD analysis project Ga0326511, IMG submission 203701) | Bovine rumen microbial communities from UC Davis, California, United States - 0_2496_0518 | ecosystem: Host-associated > Mammals > Digestive system > Stomach > Rumen | place: USA...
TTTGTGAGTACATTCAATCAAAAAGATTCTGATCTGTCAACAAGAATTTTCAGAATTTTCTGACTCAGTTTTGAAGTAAATTTGATGAAGAATTTTCCATCAAATTATGAGTACATTCTATCAAAGAGTATCTCGTTTGTCAACAGAAAAATTAAGAATTTTTGAAGAATTTTCTTATTCAGATTTCAGCTCAAAATCAATCAGTTTTTCAATCGATTTTATGAGTACATTCTATCAAACAGTATCTCATTTGTCAATAGAAAAATTCTTTAATCTTCAAGAAATTTTTTAGCTTTATCTTGTTGTTTAAACTTAAAATGCTATTATAACACAGTTAAGACCATCTGTCAATAAAAAATTAACCCGATAGAAAAATTTTTCTATCGGGTTTGATCATGTATTATATAATAAGATTACGCGTTTGGCCAATCAAATTTAAGAATAACGTTACGAGCACGAGAGATTCCACCGACGCGAGGATATAACGTTAGTGTGCAGTGCGTAACATCACCATCGTCTGATGTGTAAAGTTTTGCAACTGCATTTCCGCCACCGATAAGATCTTCCCAACAATCTTCAATAGCTTCTGCAACAGCGTCAGCATCAGGATACCAACGATTTACAGCTCTATCAAGAATGCCCATACGTTTTAAAACTCTGATAGCGCCATCAGGACGATGCCATTGAGTATCAGTAAATCCTGCAAGAACATCCTGAACACGATTTGCAATATCGCCGTTAGGTAGTGTAGTTACATAGACGTCTTCATTCTTTGAAAATTTACGGCCTCTAACCTTTGATTCTTTACGAAAATGACGTCTACGTGAGAAACTTTCGTCATAGTCGTCATCCCAGTCTTCATCATCTTCGTCATGCACCATTGATAAATCAAACCCTCCCCACATAGAGATTGGGAAAGCTGTAATATCAGCTGAATCAGAGTCAAATAAAGACCCATCTTCTGGTGATACAAAGTAGCCATTTTCATCCATCAAACAAACGGATTCGTCTGACGGGAAAACATTTAATGAGAAGCCGTCGTCTAACGCGTAATTAAATGCAAAACGAGCATCAGGATCATCAGCAGCTTCATCAGCACGATCTACTGATAACCATCCATACATTGGGCTAAGGATTACTTCGCCACCGCCAAAGTCATCAGGGCGAACAGATGAGCCAATCATGTTTGCAAACTGTTTAGCTAAACGATTTGCCGCAGCACGAGCCCCTGCTTCGTCAAGATCTGATTCAAAGCTTTCAAATTTACGCTTTGCATTTTTGTTAAGAACTTTTTCTAAACGTGCAATTCGTGATTCTAATGCAAGATTACGATTTTTAATCATCTATAAATTCTCCGTAATGTTAGTGAAGTTGACTAATAATTAGCCGATACGTTTTCAAACTTATTGCTACATATAACGTACTGTGCACTATTATAAAACTTAACAATCGATTCAGCCGATGCTTTTGCTGTTTCGTATCCTGCGATAAGTGCATTACATTCTGACTTAACGCATGTAAAAGATTTTATATATTGCGACTTTACGTTAAACTGCTCTCTACATTCAGGACTCATAAGCTCATTTAGCGCTTTTACAATCATAGCATTTGCATACTGCAATTTTTGTAAAGCGTCGCAAATGATGTTATACTTATAAGTTGCTTCAGAGAACATTTCATAGAACTTATCAGGCGAGCTACGTAACTCTCTATATGATGGGAGCTGACCTGCAGTAGGTATAACTTCCATTGACTCGATTAAGTTCTTTATGTACTTATAGATATTCTCTAATCCTACTTCTGCTGCCATTATTTAGCCCTATTTAAATCGGTTAAAAGTTTATACAAAGACATCTCTTTATTGGCTGATGATTTAACAAACTTACTAATTGCAGATTTTATTCGTTTTCCATAACGCTTATTTGACTGTATGATCAAGTTTGCATAATGTGGACTCATACCTCTAACGTTTTGAGTAATCACATTATTTAGAAATGTAAGAATAGACGATGTGATATATCCTACGTTTTCTTTACAAACTGTTGTAAAAAATACTTCGTTTAATATATTAGGTGTTCCTAATATAGCTGCAAATAATGGATATACTGAATTAGAATCTTCTTCGTCAAAGCGTAAATTTGAGTTTGTAATCAAACTTACTTTTATCTTCTCAATCAGCACATCGTAGCTCACGTTATCATATACATTATTCTTTTCTTTCTCTAAACGATAATAATACAACGGTAATAAATACTTTAATAAGCCTTGCTTCGTAGAAAGATCACACTCATAATGTGAGTTACTTACGATAATCCAATTAGGCGTAATCCTATTTAGTTTTTCAGTTATTCCGTCAACATATTTTCCTGTGTAGATTATTCCAATTGGAAACGGGTTATCATACTCGTCTATATCAGTAATTATCTCATAATCAGGGTGGATAAAGTTAAGAAACTCTATATATTGAGGCTGAATGTTTATCTTCTTTTGTATAAGCAGCTTACTGTTCATTTGAGTATTCCAAAATGTTTAAAAGTTTCCTCTTATCGTTTTGGCTATATCGTTTTACAAGCTTATCGTCGTATGATAACATTGGATTATATTTGTTATATACACAGAGCTTATCTTCTATTGAAAGGTCGTCATCAAAGCTTCCAACATCATTAGTAAACATATCACGAGCTTTACTAATGTTTATAAATCCTACGTTACTTGCACCTTCTTTTATGTAGTACTTTCTAAACTCTTTTACGCGTGATATAATAGTGCCTAATATGTTGTCTCTGCTTGCAAGTAAGATAATGTTTAAATGTGAGTCCTCCATAAACTTTAATAACAAAGACTGATCTTTATTGTTAAGGAATGAGACGTCACTAATTATAACGGGCACACTATAATCAGAGTACGCGCTGTATTTATCAATAAGCTCAATTAAGTCTTCACGAGATGAGATATAATTGATAGGGTAATCATAGTTATGCGTATGAAGATACTTAACGAAAGCTTTAGACGCATCTGCGATAAACAGCTTTGGAAAAATACGAGGTTGTTTACGCGTATTTTCTGAACTCTGATTTGACATTGATTCCTCGCCAATCTGCATACTTTACAATCAGTTTAGCCACTTTTTTATAGTCATCAAATTTGATAATCGATTTTAGAATTTTAGCAAGATGATGCTCACACATTTGATCTTGCGAGTTAAATAGGAATGTATTTCTAACCTTAAGGGCAAGCCTTTCAGGAAACGTTAGCTCATCGTTTACTGATGTTACATACACAAGCGCTTTGTTCAGATCAGACTCTGAAGTGTTACCTTCTTTTCTGCCTGCCCTACATAAATACTTTGCAGCATTTCCGTATGCAAATCCAAGTTTGTAATCAAATATATATTGGACAATCTGTTTTCCATTATCAAGTTCATAGTAATCTGATTTCATATTTTGTTTCCTTTTTTGTTTACGTAAATTTCATTTTCTATATACATAGAAAAAGCGGACCTTTTAATGATCCGCTTTAATTTTATGCGAGTGAGCTATTTGAGTAAAAGTGACTTCCAAAAATTGGAATATACCCTCTATTAAATAGGATTCTTGAGCCACTTATCGTGTGGGCAGGCTCATTAAAATAGATACTTTCTATCTTTACACCATTGTGAGCTGCAAATTGATTAAGTGCCGACTCAACATCGATCGAATCTTTTGATTGTCTAACGACTATACTTCTATCATCTGAATAAGCGTTGCAAATACATAACAGATTCTTGCTGAAAACTTCATAGCTATCTTTTGTGTACGATTTAGGCACTAATATAACAGAGATAAGATTACCGTCATTTAATTTTAATACAGCGTTTACAAACTTATAATTTAAGCGTAGCAACTCATTTGCTACGTCAGGTGTGTTAATGAAAACGCCGAATCCTTGATTTAAATTTAGCTTAACTATCTTACTTACTGTGTAAGCATCTAATTTTACAAGTCCGTCTAATATGTTTTCCATAGCACACCTCTAATAAACTAATCTAAACAGTCTACTCTAATCCATGATATTATGTCACCACAATCTTTCTTTACAGCAGAAGGTGTGTCTTTTGTAGCAGGATAGTACCACAGCTCAAGATCAGGATTATAGTTAACTCTAATAATGTCGCCTGAAGTTAGTTTAGCTATACATTTCACAACATCAGTTCCTGACGGAATACCTATCTCCCACTTCATACTATATACTCTCCTAATAAGTGCTAATTGTGTGTGTGCCGACAACTTCATTAGATACTGTAGTTTTTACAATACGCCATTTGCAGTCTCTGAAATTATCACTAGACTCTATTGCTTTTACAGCGTCATCGTATGAAGAATATCTACGTGGCAGAACATTCCACCAATCACTAATACCAGTATTTTCACCTGCAAATGGTACCCAATACTCTTTATCAATAGGAATAGCTGCAACAGTGTATGGAATTTCTACAGTGTAATAAACTCTATCGTCCATATTTAACTATCCCAGTGATCGTCAAGTTCACAAATCCGCTGTGCAATCTTTTTGTCAAATGCAAACAGATCATCAAGCCCTATCTTTTCTCGATACTCTTTAGGTGCTACAATACAATCTGTAAGCAATAATTGAATAAGATTCTTTACATGTGAAACAGCTGCACTTATTGCTTCAAGTGCTTCCTGTTCTTCTATAATATCATCGTCTTCCTCAATATAGGCCCACCGTATTATGAGATCTTTTCGTAAGCCATTGACACCTTTTGTATCTTCAGGCTTTGAAAAAGATTGTGAGTCTTTATGAAATAGCATAATTTCATAGTGCTTTTCAAACGTCCAATCATCAACAGTGCAATAGTCTGGTATTGGGTATTTATATTGAACTACGCATAACTGTGTGTCTGTTTCAATGTTTGGTAAGAATGTTCCTTTATGCCACTTCATAATGAATCTCTCCTATTGTAAAGCCACAGTAAAGTGTGGCTTATTTGCTATAGCTGACCATCTGTCCCGTTTGAAGTTCTTTCAGGATTTACTTCCATAGAGTCCGCTAACACGGCAAAGTCTTTTTGAACTGTATCGTCATGCAGCATTTCTTGAAGTTTAGTTTCTGCGTATGCAAGGATATCTTCAGGTGTGTCTGACAAATCTACACCGTTCTGTGCATCACACATAGATCTGAATGTGTAAACTAACAACTTATTGAGATCATCGTGATCTACATCCTCATCTTTACTTGTTATTACATCACCGTCGTCTGACTTCCAAATGAAAATATGATCACCTACCGAAAAGTTCGTGAATTTCTTATCTTTTGCACAGCAAGAGATAGAACAAGTTTTCATAGATGGAAACCGCTTAATCATACGTGCGATTTGCCTTCCAACAATTACACTCGTGCAATCCGTATCGTTAAGTTCTCGCAAATTGATTTTATGTTTAACTTCGCCTTCCATAATATAAGCTCCTATTCAATAGTAATCCAATCAGAGTCTTCAAGTGTAACAACTTCTTCAGCACCATCGTATTCTTCAATACGATACTGATTACCGTGAATCTTTTCTATATCTAACGCAGCACAGCCACCTGAAGCTTCTCGACCTAATGCTTCCACGACTGCAACGAGATCTTTATGATGCCGTTTACGATCAAACCAATCTGTAACTTTGTATTCAAGCGCAAACTGATCATCAGACAAGTGCTCGTCTATAAAGTGTTTAAGCTCTTTATCTTCACAGTTAGAGCGAAGCCACTCAATGGCTTTTATAGACAAGCTAAATCCACCGTAACAGCTGTTAAATACTACTTTGTGTTCCATAATAAACTCTCCTTATGCTGCAGATCCAAAATTTAAGTCGTTGTCATCCGTAAAAGTGATCTTACGATTGTTAGGCGCTACGATTACACACTTCTGTGGAATAACGCCACACGACTTAACGTGATTTACACAATCGCAGAGCTCTTCTGCTGCAAAGATGAGCTTATAGTTCTTATGATCAACGGTGTAATAAACTTTGAACATGTCTTGATTCCTTACGGTAAGAGAGTATGAAGAACAATGCTAATAACCTGAACAATGTCTTGATTATTGATACAGGCAACAATCAGAAGCATAACGAGAAATGCTGCATGGAATTCGTTCTTTGTCATGGCAAGTCCTCCACAAGGTTTTATTAAACGGGCCATCCGTTTAATTATGGATGTATAGTAACATGAAGTTTCTTCCGTGTCAATAGTTATTTTCTATTGATTTGAAGAATTTTCTGATTAAGTTTTCAGCAGAAAATCGATTCAATTTCGATTTTATGAGTACATTCTATCAAAAGATTCTTCATCTGTCAATAGAAAAATTCTGTCGATTTGAAGATTTTTCTTGATAGGTTTTGTGCAGATTTTCAGAGAAAAATCAATCAGCTTTTCGATTGATTTTATGAGTACATTCTATCAAATGTTTTCCTGTTTGTCAACTAATTTTTGAAGAATTTTTCTTGTTCAGTTTTCAGCCATAATCGAATCATTTCCGATTATGGACGTATAGTAACGCAGTGCCTATATAATGTCAACTATTTTTTGAGAAAAAATTACGGGATACAGTTGTTCATGTATCCCGTTTATGCTTTTAAAAAACTAGTGAACGAAGCTCTGACTCTTTCAAAATTTCACATCCTGAGACGTCTTTGTCAAATCTCATAAGATTATATCAATAAGAATTGAAAAGAATATGAATTGTATGGAGGTATTTTATGAATATAAAAGAATGGCGCAAAGCATGTGAAGAAGGGTGTGCACCTAGAAGGTACGAAAATGCTTCTAGGGAGATTCAATTATCATTGAAGTATAATCCTGATCCTAATGCTACTGTTCGTCATCACTTAAGAGATACAGAAGAACAAAGAAAATATAATGATGAGCACTATGAATTATGGGGATTTGAAATTGACGAAAACGGTAATGAGCATTTTGAATATGGCAAATATATAATTTTTGTTACTCATGAAGAACACCGTAAAATACACGACGTATCTGGTAAAAATAATCCAATGTATGATATACACTTATATGGTGAACTTAATGGTATGTATGGTAAACATCATACAAATGAAACTCGTAAAAAGATGAGTGCTTCGCGCATTGGAAGTAAAAACCCAATGTATGGTAAAAAGGGTGAGCTAGCACCTTGTTATGGGAGATGTGGCGAGCTGCATCCAATGTATGGACGTACAGGTGAAAAGAGCCCAATGTATGGTAAACGTCACACAGAAGAAGCTAAAAAGAAAATTAGTGAAGCAGTCTCATCTGCTTGGGCCGATGAAGAATATAGAAGAAAACATACAGAAGCGCAAAAAGCATATTGGACTGATGAGCGATGTAAAGAAATGAGTGAAACACTAAAAGAATACTTTAAAGAACATCCTGCCTCTGAAGAATTAAGAAAAAAGAGAAGCGAAAACGCAAAGGGAGAAAAGAATCCAATGTATGGTAAACATTGCTCAGAAGAAACAAAAGAGAGGATACGACTAGGACAGAAAAAGACAAATAACGCATATAAATTTTTATACGGTATATACACGTCTAATGGTGGTAAATTAAACAAATCACTGTTTAGAAAAGCAATTAAATCAGGTGATATAACATTTACCATTGTGCCAATCACTGTGCTTACACACTAAAATTAAAACTGTCATCTTAAGATGACAGTTTTAATTTTAAAAGATAAGCGATCTTAGTTCTCTTTCTTTAAGAACTTCGCATGTATCTGCTGAACTCTCAGGTCGCCAAAATTCGATTACTGCGTGAGTAAGTCTTAAATTTCGCGCAGATATATTTTGTCCTTTTACTGTTGCGACTCTGCCATAATACTCAGGTTTTAGTTTAACACTTCCATCTTCGTCAATTACGGTAGCGTCTTCTTTTATAAAATCTGATACATTCGAGCAAGTTGCGATAGGATGAGTTACAATAGTGCCGTCATCCTTTTCCATATTAACAGAGAATACAAACCCTACTACCGTATTTGCATTTCTTGTATCATCATTCCCAACTACATAATCAGTAACAAATGCGTCGATGTCATTAGTGATAGTATCAGTTGTGGATCTTTTTACTTTTACGCAGTCAATAGTCCGTGAAGAAGTTGCGTGATAAACTGCATTTTTATTTTTAAGAACTACGCCCTCGCCATTATTTGAAACAACTCTATCGTAAAAGTCCCGCTTCGCTTCAGGATACTTATCTGTATTTTCGACTACAGGATTTAAGTCACATGAAAATCCTTTCTTTTTTAGCAAGGCAGCTAACTTTGCTGCGTGCTCATGCCGTGCAATCCACTTGCTGTCAATAAGATTATCTTTATCATAAAGACAGTCAAATATGATAAACTTTAATGGGCTTGTTTGCTGAACGCGCTTTGAGTCAGTAGGATTCAGGTTCAAAATTGCAGCCGTCGATTGTAGCTGTGTAAGACATCTAATGTTAGTCTCTGCTTCAGGGTTAGTGCTAATAACTTCACAGTCCAACACAAAGTTGTGAGGATAATCAAAGTCTTTTGATAAGACAAGGATAGTGTCAGAGTAGTCTTGCGGTAGATAATCTTCTACTGAATTGTTACGGCTATAAAAGTGAAACTTCTTCTCTGATGCATCCCATATTATTAGCATGCGGCAGCCGTCGATCTTTTCTTCGGCGATCCAATCTTTGGATTCCCAAACAAGAGACTGCTGTTCAGGCTTAAGATCTTTTATACGTCTACAAAGTTGCGGACACTCAATAGATAGCATAAATTTAAGAGCCCATGGTATATTATCGTGCGAGCCATATTTTTCTATAATGAAGTGATCACGCAACGCTTTCACATAGTCGTCCTTCATTAGTTTACGGCCCGCGGGTGTTACTGTGATCCCTAATGAGTTACACTGCGCGCAAAGATAATCAATCCTCCGACCACATTCTATGCTCATACTTATATGCTCCTTAAGTTATTTAACTGATTGGATTAAACACTTACTGCGTCCACTACATGGCCTTTTGACTCGATTTCCCAATCTTCGCATGGCGACGTAAATCTAAACAGACTCCAAAAATCGCCTGACTTAAATGGTTGCCAATTATACTCGTAGCCATTAAAGTATTTCTTGACTTTGTAGTGCTTCCAATCGATTACGATAAAATTGTCCCACTTCACGCCGCCGAATCTTGCAGCTTGTCTGAACAGCTTTATGTTGTCTACGTCTTTCGGTGTGCCAAGTATGATTCTTTGCGGCACACCTATAAGACATGAAGGCTTATCTTTGCCGTAAACAGGATAAACTGAATACTTGTTTGCCATGTAAGTAGCCTCCTATGTATGATAAATTAGACCGCCACATCTTCAATAAACCAATCGAGATGGAATGTTTTCAAGTGTTTACCATAACGATCATACACTTTAATCTCAATGTACGGACAGTTTGCAGGGCCGATCTCAAAGGCTTTGCACTTCACAGAGTCGTTCCAATTTCCCATGATCCATCTGCAAAGATCATCTTCTTCCATTCCGTTCTCGTCTGCCATAATGAAAGTAGCGTCATCGTACATAAGCTCATGCACAATATCACAAATATCTTTGCAATCAGTGTATGCAGCTAAAATCTCATAAAGATATTGGCAGGACGAGCAAACAGATTTAAGTTCTTCAAACGATTTCACTTGCATGGCAAAACTCCTTTTAGGTTATAATGAAAGGATCCAACTCCTTTCATTCATTTTATGAGTACATTCTATCAAATGATTCTTCACTTGTCAATAGAAAAATTCTATCGATTTGAAGATTTTTCTTGATAGACTTGATCAGATTTTCAGCGAAAAATCGATTCAGTTTCAATCGATTTTATGGATGTATTCTATCAAATGCTTTCTGATTTGTCAACTAAAATTTTCAGAATTTTTGAAGAATTTTCAGTTAGATTTTCAGAGAAAAATCAATCAGTTTTTCGATTGATTTTATGAGTACATTCTATCAAATGTTTTCTGATTTGTCAACTAAATTTTTGAAGAATTTTCAGTTAGGTTTTCAAAGAAAATCGATTCAGTTTCAATCGATTTTATGAGCATATACTAACACAAAAGTCCACAGTTGTCAACTAAAAAATCCCGATAGATTAATCTATCGGGATAAATTTCATTTTAATAATTCTGATAGTACAATTAAAATAGCGACTAATACAAGTATTCCAAGTATCATTAGTAATTTTACCATTGTGCATCCTCGTATTAGAAATAGTTTACATGTATAGCTTTATATTATATAACAGTTAGACCTTCGTGTGCAATCTCTAAAGTTTCTGTTGCTATGCTGTCATTCATAACATTTAGCGTAGGACCTTCCCATTTTACAGGGATGCCCCGCTCAAATCTAAAAATCTTTACAACTTTGCCACTATCATTAAGAAGCTTTATATCGCCACTTAATCTCTTTATATTATTTCCTGTAACGAATCCTTCTATCCACTCATACATAGAGTTACTACATAATCCTCTTTTTAGAACTATGTTAGAGTATGATGCTCCATTTATTAGTTTTCGTGTAGTGTGATTTGCGCCACCTTCTACAATGTCAGTTGTGTTTATTGATACAGATAGTCCGCTAACTTCTTGAAAGCATGCTATCTTATCGTCAATAGAAACTTCTACTTTAAATCCAAATGAGCCATAAGGAATATTTTTCATAGCGAGCCTCCAATTAATTAGTTAATTACATCATAGATATAGTTAATTACTCTAAATACTTGAAATGCCTTTCATAGACGTGGAGCGAGCCCGCGTTCCAAATGATGTCACCTTTTATAACGTTAAGTCCATGTTTATTTAACTCATCTACTAACTTTGATTGTACGTGCATGGCCCATAAGCTATCGTTGCAAAATCCGTAAACAGCGTCATTAGACCGCATAAACACAGTGTAGTCCAATTTATACAGCTGCATATCTGTTCTAACTTCATTTAAAAATACTTGTGTAGCATAAGTACACATGAAGTCGTGCATACCGTTTGCGTTACAGTCAACTTGCATTGATGGACGTGTGTAAATCATACAAGCTTCACGAGTATGTGGATCGTCTAATAATCGTTTTACACAGTGATCAAATTGACTTCCATTTTCTTTACTAAAAACACACCACCCATAATTGCTGTTAATTTTGCCGTCTTTATCAGCACATGCCAACCAAATTTTTGGTACATCTCCAGGAATATCTTGTACGTATAAAGATTGAGACTCATACCACTCTATCTCACGCTTAGCATAATCGTAATTAGGTGGTCTAATAATCCAGTCCTTGTCAACTAAAAAGTGAGCATTTTGGATTTCTACTGTTTTACCGTATTTACCTTCTCTGAAAGTACCTTCTTTATATAACCGTTTAAATTCTTGTGCTATGTCTGATGTATCAGCGATCGGAAGCATTTGATTACCTCAAAACTAATTTACGTGTAATGTGATCTATCATACGTTATATACATGCTATACGATTAGACGTTTAACTGTTCGTAACGCATAAGTTCTTCAGGTGTGCCAAATGAATATAAAGAGTCTACTTTGTGTAATTTAACTATCTTACCGCTTTTTATAAGATAGTTATAAAGCAGCGATACATAGTACTCTTTAATATCGGATAGTTTGTTATTTTCAAAAAGATTAAAAGCGGAATCAAAGAAATCGTCTGCGGTATTAAAGTAATAGGCACCCACTAAAGCGTTATTTGAAATAGGTTCCTTTTCAGCAGTTCTTGCAACAATGTCATTTTCAACTACTGCGTAGCTGTATCTTTGGTCATTGGATTCAAATGATAGCAGCACACCTCCAATTGGGTTTGTGTCCTCTTGTAAAAGCTTTGCTATCATAGACATATAATTGTGGCAGTGCCATTCAAGATCACAATCCAGGATAAGGATAGCATCACTATCCTCTATAAATGGGCGTGCAGCGAGACATGTTTCAACCGCGCCATTTGTAGGTTTATTAATCACGACTATATTAGCACTAATATATTTTAAGATCTCTTCGTCTATATGGTAGTTTACGACGTGCTTTTTCTGCACTATACACGTTACTTTTACTTTGTCTAAATCAAATTTATCTTTAATGCCGTATAGGGCTCTAACAAAGAATGGTACACCGTTTGCTTTTATGAGAGGCTTTGGAGTATCAATTCCCGCCTGCTTAAATCTTGAACCCTCACCTGCCATAGGCATTATAATATGTAGGTCTCTCATAACTGTTTATACTCCAAATACAATCTTAATGCATTAGCAAGTAGAGCTTTCTGTCGAAGCTTATTGTCACTATGTAAAGGAAGCATTGATAAAAATAGATTAATCATAATAGGGTATATGACTTTTGCTGAAATGCCATACGACTTTTCCATTAACAGTAAAAAGTATTCTGATATGTTGTTACTGTTGCTATATATTTTAAGTGATACGTCATACGGTGTAGACTCACTATATTTATATCTTCCTGCGATAATAAAATCATATAACCCAATAACTGAATGTGCTAATTTTGCAACGTCATATCGTAAGTCACCATATATAGAAATCTCTTTTCCATCGCCTGATAATCCACGTGGGTCTATAACTTTAATTGATCTTGATTTGAAGTCATATAGTATATTACTAAAACAGAAGTCGCCGTGCATTATAGACACTTCGTCGATAGCATCTTTTCTTATCTGTAAATCGAGCTCATCTATGATGTCGTGTAGCGAAGGCGTCTGTATTCCATTATACGTAAATTGCTTATTTAAGTCCAAACCCTCTGAAGTTGCATATTTTAATATACGCGATTTTGTCTTTTCGGTAAATAGCTTGTTATTTATATTTGCTACGTTGCTACCATTTTGACTATGATGTTTAAACTCAGTCTCTAAAAAGTAGTTACATGCATTTATAATACTTACCAACATGCTATACGATATTTCGCTATATACGTAAATGCTCGCTAAAGAGCTTAAGTAAAAGTATTCTATTTCGTAACCACCTTCAAAAGTATCCCACACTGAAGGGATAAACTTTTTCATATCATGTGGCATCTGCAAAAACCAATTAGCTTCAGCCTGCATTTTTCTATGGTCATCACTTTTCTTTGTTACAGAATAGTTTGTTATGTTAAGTGAGTTAAATGTCCGCTGTGTTGTAAAGCATGATATAGATCTGTAATACGTATTTTGCAAGCCAAAATCCAGCCACCCGTCTGACTCTATGCCTGTTAAGCCATAATTAGAAACTGCCCTTGTAAACTCATTTGTATTAGAGCTTAATGATACTAATTTACTTTGATTTGAAAATGCAAAAAACCCGCTGTACACGTGTTGCTTATCAGAGTAATCCCATTTATAGTCGTCTTCAGCTATGCCGTACAGATACACGTCATTAATAGTTGGTAGCGACTTAAATAATGTATCGCCAAACAAAATTCTTAATGGCTCGTTTAACTTATCGACTGTTGCTAATACTTTAATTATAGAGCTTAATAACTCTAAATGCTGATCTACACGTATTACAGTAACACCTAGCTCGCATAGTCTATTCTCGTCAAACTCAGGTAGTTGATAGCCATACGGAATAGACAAATAGATCTTATCTTTAAATGATGACCTTATTAAGTTAATTTGATGCTCATATAAACGTTTATTTTGAAGTGGTAGCATACATGGTGGAATATTTCCAAATTCTGATGCTAAACCATAACTCACATATTTAGCTGATGTGATTAGTATCATTTGTTAACCTCTTAAGATCAAGCCGTAATAAAGCCATAGTTATATAACTATGGCTTTATTCTGTTACTTAACAGTCTGTTTAGTGTTGTCTATGAAAAGAATGTCAGGATTACTTCTATCAATAGAATCCCAATTCTCTATGATACGTTTTGCTTCAGAGATAATCCACTGCGCAGTTCTAGCTGGAACATTTTGTCCAATCTTTGCATAGTTTGTTTGTATATTTCCAGGAAGCTCATAGTCACTAGGCATTCCCATTAAATGGAGATATTCACGTATTGTATATAGTCTGTTTTCTTTATGATGTAACAAAGAAGGAATGGTCTTAAACATAACAGCAGGGATAGTGCCGTCTGACTTAGGATATCCCGGTAGCATACAATAGTAGTTTTTCCCAGCAGCTATTTTATCATGTATGTGTCTTATTAGATGTATGAGTGAATCTTTTGTCTTTTGTGGATATTCAGATTGTTCTGCAAATGTACAAATATCGTCATATAGATTATTATCTATGATCTTTTTAAGAATCCAAGGCTCAACAGAATCTCTAAAATTATCACCGTATTTATGTTTAAAGTAATCAATAAACAGCTTATTTGTATCACTCATCTCAACAGAGATTTGCTGTGTAGCATTAGATGGAATCCGCGAAAAGAACTCTTCAATAGAGATTTGTTTATCTTCAAAGTTAAGTAACGGAGCACCTTCTTTTCCGTCTCTGTGCTGTATAAATAACACAAACGTTCGAGGTCTGCGTTGGCAATTATCGTGAAGTTTAGTGTCTGTTTTATAATATACGATAGAATAATCGTATTTCTTTGCAAGTTCATTTAGAGACTCACGCACGCTTGTGCCGGTGTCTGAAAATAATGTAGGCGCGTTTTCAAATATGTAAATTTTTGGCTTTATCTTATTTATGGCGAACTCTGCGTTCCATAGCATGTTGCAGTTACGTTCGTCTTTTGTTTCCTGTGATGCGATAGTTGCTTGTGATAAGCCTGAGCAAACAGGGACGGACACAACTAAATCTGTGTCAGTATAATCGACTTTACCGTTTGTCCATACAGGATCATCATTAATAGCTACGTTTAAATCAGTTTGCTGAAATGGCTTTTTATTAAAAACTTGATAAGGCGGCAACATATTATGCTCTTTAAGCCACTTCAAAAAGCCATACTCATTTCCAACTAATGTAACTTCGCCTTGCTTATTCTTTTTAACTTCTGTTAATCCAGGATAGCTAATGATCCAATCAGGCGATTTGCCAATCGCATTTATGCCGCCAAATCCAATTCCGCCTGTAAGTGGTTGAATAATTCCCCATTTAATCATACTAATCTCCGTATGAGTTGTCTATAATAAAATTTCGTCAAATATATTGTGAACGATTCTATCATCAAAGTATCTGTCTTCTAATAAGCCATACAGATCATCTAACAACTTTCTGTATTTTTCCTCATCATTGTTTAACTCATTTATTTTATGTAGCAGCTCATTAGGTGACTCTACTTTAATGTAGTCAGGAAACATATTGTACTTTGTGTTACTGCAGTCATAATCATTCTTACACCAGAAAGGAATAATTCCATAGTACAGCATTGAAAACATTTTCTGTGTAACGAAATCAGGATACTTCTTTGATAAAGGAATGACCAAAGTATATTTTGATTTAAACATCAAGTCTTCCATTTCACACATTCCTTTTCTTTCAAAGCGATCTGATATACCTCGTTTATTTATAACACTAACCAATGTTTTAGGTGAATCCCATCGGCCATACACTGTTACGTCTTTAAAGTTATTTAGCACCCAATTTTCTATGTAGTTTAATCTGTCAAGACTGCCATCATTTGTGCTATTACATGTAATTATAAAGTCATTTGTTTTATTTATGCTACGCCAATCAACTTTCTGTTTTCCCATAAGCCATAATCGCTCAATTGGCTTATACACAATCGGTGCTGTTAAACGAGTTACGTCTGATATATTTGCATAATGTCTATAATTTATTTCACCGTCACATTGTGACCAAATAGCCGCAGGAGATGGCATATCGCTTGGGAGTCTGCTAAACTCTGCGATGTCATCCATTATGTAATACACAGGAATTTTATATGCTTTAGGTACAGCAAGAATACGACTAACTATCTTTTCGCACTCACGTATTTTTCTAGGTGTGCCTTTATTAGAAAGATATCCGTAATTGTAATCAACTAATGGAGTGCCTCTGCAGTACCAACAAATCATAAAGTCAAACTTATATTGTTTACAGTAATCAACTGCAACGTCGTATCTGTCTTTTGATCTGTCACTATTATGTTTAATTCTTATTGGTGTCTCAATGTCGATTAGATTATCGGGTTTACTTTGTAGAGTACCAATGTCGTTTGATCCAATAAAGTAAAATTTATGTTGTGGATAAGTTTCAGCTAATGTTAAAAATGTTAAAGCTGCTACATCAAATCCGCCGTACGATTTCATTTTGTTAGGGCAACTTGAAAAGCAGCATGTCTCTGTCTTCGATATTAAAATGTCCATACGTAATTATCCTATACAAAAGCACTTAGAAAAACTTACTTTTATATAGATATAATCATGCAAAGACTTTATATGTATTCTACATTATGCTAAGCACCCATTGAGCTAAATCAAGAAATGCGCCCTGCCCGCCTATTGACTCTGTAATGAAGTCGGCTTTTTCTTTTGCCTCTTTTCGTGCATTTGATGGACACGCAAATTTAGTAACCACTTCTTTTACAGGAACGTCACCTATCCCATCTCCAAAGAATACTGATTTATCGTAGCCATTCTCTATAATATAGTTCCTAACCCACTCTACTCTATCTGACTCTGATACATTAAAGACAGAGCATTTCATATCCTCTATTCTTCTCTTTGTAATTGGAAACCCTCTTTTATCTGCAGAGATAAACACAACGTCAATGTTATTTGCTTTTAATAGCTTAACACCGTCATTGTCATGTGGCCCAAATACTTTTGCCACCTTACCGTCTGCTGTATAAATGTAACGGCCATCTGTTAAACAGCCATCTACATCACTAATAACTATTGACTTACTCATTCCAAAACTCCCTGTGATTAGCATAGAACTTATTGATAAGCATTTTTCCTAAATAGAATAAAAATTTAGAATAAGGATATACATGACATGCAGCTATGTTTAAAAATATGATAGCTGTCATTAGTTTTGAGATAGCATAATCATATTTGTCAGACGATAGGATATATTCTTTCAAAGCCTCTTCGCACTCTGTATCTACAAGAGTCCTGTGAATGTCAATTCTTATGTCTTTCTTTGTAACGTTCTCTACTGTAAATAAATTATCATGTACCATTGAATGATTTACAATAAGTGAGTGCCACATTTTTGCGATGTCATAATAAACGTCGCCTATCATTGACTTTCCAAAATTCTGTCTCCAATCAAGCATAACGTATTTACCGTTGTCGACTAAAATATTTTCTAAATGGAAATCGCCATGATAATTGTTTGTAAAGATTCCTCTCTTTGCAAGTGATTCCCAATCAAGTGTTTTAATCAATGACGTAGCTGATTTACATTTGACGCCGTTTACAGTACATTCACCGTCAATGTCTTCATATTCGTCACAGTATTTTTTAATACGAGATAGAGTCTTTTCTTTATAAAAGTTATTATAAATAGCTAACTTTTGATCATCAGGGATGTCTACATATTCCACGTCTAAATATTTATTCATAATGTCGTATAGCATATCAGCGGTGATGATCTTTGATGCGATTATACCATCTGCTCTTTTGTAAGAATAAACATTTGTGGAATAGCTTAATAATTTTGGCAGTATGATCCCGTGTTGCTTTTGCTTTTCACATAAGCATGTACTAAATCGTGATACTCTATCTGAAATAAATTTAGGATCAACATGGAACTTAATAACTCTATCGTCTACAAACCAAATAGCCTCGTCAGGTTTTTCCAAAACAGTCTCTTCCATTTTAGACGCATATAGTTGTTTGTATTCTTCAAAAATCTTTCTATTCCCTGTGTCAATCCACTCGTTAGTATAATAAGCGTCTAATTTAGAAAGGTTAACTAATCCGTATGTTTCGCCGCTTGATATAAAAGCTCTATTGTTTATATCCCATGCTTCCCAAAATTCTTTATAGTCATGGATAAACGATACGCCAACGTATGAGTGTAGCGATTTACTATATTCAGCTTCTTTTGGGAATATTCCTATAACTTGATTATTACTGTCTACTTCCATGTGTCTATAATCAGAGAAGTTTCCATTATCTGATACAATAGCCCAATTTGATTTATAGTCACATTTGTTTAAATCAAAATTTGGAAGCACAGTGTCGCATGACCAAAACAAAAATGGCTTTTGTAAAAGTTCATAGGCGCAGTGTAGTGAGTAACCTAATCCTGAACCTTCACCTTCGTACTTGTCTACACTAACAAATCTAATGTTCTTATCAGGGTGACATGCTTCAACTACCTGTTTTAGTAAATCGCCTTTATATCCTAATAAGATAATTATCTCATCGTTATTTGAGAACTTATTTATAATATGTGAAATAACAGGCATGCGACCTAATGTACACATAGCCTTTGAGTAGTTTTTTGTGAAGCTACCTAATCGACTGCCTAATCCTGCTGCAGGGATAACGATAGTTTTATTCTTTTGCGTTGTCATTGATCGCATCCTTTATTCTTTTAATGTTAGTGTTAATTAGATCAGCTGTGCTCATGTTCTCTGTTAAAGAGTCTTTTTTAAACATCATGCTTGAACCACTAACACAAACATCTGCACCTAATTTATTATACAATCCAACTGTGTCAAACTTAACCGATCCGTCTATAAAGATCTTTACGTCGGGTAGATTGTGTTTTGTAAGTTCGATTCTATTTAGCACTTCAGACGTAAAAGAGTCAGTACCTAATACGCCAGGCGATATTCCCATAAACATAACGCCGTCAAGATAACCCAATGCGTTAGCTATGCTAATTACTTCGTCTATTACTGACATAGGCGTTAGAATGTTAAAAGCAAGGCCTATTTTTAATTTAGGATAACTATTACGAAGCATCTGTAGCACCCTCATAGGGTCAGGAGTTGCTTCATAGTGGAATATATACCAATCGGAATAAGGTGCTATAACAGGCGCTAATGAATAAGGATCTTTAACCATCAAATGACTATCAATAACAACTCTATCACCATATCTTTTTCGCAGTGATTGTATTAGTTCTGGCGATATACCTAATCTTGGAACGAATAGATTATCCATAAAATCAGCGTGTAGCCAATTAAAATCTTCATGCTCAATAATAACATCAAGTTGATCTGATATGTTTGAAAGGTCGCAACAAATAAGAGAGGTACTAATTTTCATGGATTTTACTCAATGTTAGAATGAAACTGTTTTGTTTCACTGACGTTAATGTGGAGTCTATTGATAAGCATAAGTGTTACAATGTCAAACAAGATAAACATTGCTTGTTCAGTCAAAGTAGTCATTGGCTGAATTGAGTTTATCTTTGATGTGTCATCATCTGAATTGAGGCCACCATTACACGTTTTAAACTTTATAGTTAGATCGGCTTCTTTTCCCATTTTGGAATCTTCATTCCCAACAAAAGCAACGACTTTACCTTTTGCTTTTGCTTTGAAGACGTCCATTATATTTGCGACTGACTTTGTTGTGCCTGAGTTAGAACAGCAAATAAACATGTCATTGTTATTCATTGGCGGCACATAGTTATCGCCAAACCAATATGCTTTAATTCCTAAATGATTTAGTCGCATCATAAATGCTTTTAAACCGAAACCCATACGACCTGCTGAATAACCTAACACCTTTACATTAGGATTAGATAGTAAGTCAACTAACTGATTTAGTTTATTCTCATCAATAGAGTTTAACACTTCTCTAATTTCATCTTGCACTGTGTTAACTAAATGCTCGTAATCCATAATTCCTACCTCTGCATACTATAATAGCTACACTATAATTACCTTATAATGTAGCTATATACAAATTATTTGTGCGTATTTGAATCTTTTAACGACTCATAATCAAATATATTATGGCTAAAGTGGTCCATGATTGGCGGAACACCTTTGTGATCATTATACTCAAATCCAAGGTTATTAGCTATCTTATGCATACATGTGTTTACAATATAGCTGCCGTCTAAATACTCAGGTTTAATACAATCAAAGCACTCGTTTAATAAGCTAATATATTTGCTATCGTCCGCATCAAGCTCTGCCATCTTATTTGCAAAATCTTTAGGATCTTTCACATACACATAATCAGGTAACTTCAATAAATGCTTCGAATCATAGTCAGGATGGATAAATGGAATAAGACCTTTAATGATCATCTCATAAGGTTTAATCGTAACGAAATCTTTTACGATAGAGTAAACAAATGAGTATTTAGCATCAGCAATTTCATCGTCAAGTTCAATGATTTTTCTATCCTGTATTTGTGGGAACTCTTGTGGCGCAGGATCATCCCACTTACCGTATATGTGTGTATTACTATAAGGTGTGTCTTTTAATCCGTCAATAACGTATTCTTTGTAGCCTTGCAGTCTACCGTTATGTATAGTATCACTGCTATTTAGTGATGACGTGCCATGCCCATTTGATAGAACTATACATTTTGGATTAGTGTGATTATTTAACTTACGCTGTATGTCAATCTTTTCCCTCCAATCTTTTGCTATTCCCATTAGAAAGATCTTTTCTGTATCTGCATAAGTGCATGGGATAGGATTACCGTATGTGAATGTGTGATCTTCGTATGACTTAATGTATTTGTTATGGACTCTGATGTCTCTATCTGCCATTTGTGTAAGCACCAATTTCTCTCTATTGAAAAGATCCTGTGCATGGATAGTTATGTAACGCGGATCTTCTGCTATTGTGTATAGAGGAACTTGTAGAGCATTTAGCACATGCACATAAGGACCTGCGTATCGTTTGAATGCACTCATAACTAAACGATAGCGGCTGCCGTCCAAAGTTTTTAGACAGTTGCATAATGTGTGGCATCCAACGTAGCCTGTAAAGATAAGAGCAAAGTCAAACTTTATGCCTAATGATTTAATCTTATCAGTGGTAGGCTCATGTGACATCAATACATTATCACTCTTACTTTTTGGCCCACGTTCTACGCCAATAACTTTTGGCGGCTCATAAACTGAAAACACATTTTTATTTGGAAACAGGTAGTTATACTCTACTTCTGATAACTTCGATAAATCATTTGGACCAAAGAAGTAAAAATTGTGCTCAGGCAGCATACGTGACATTGTAGAAAATAATATGATACTTGTATCACCACCCGTTGCAATTTGCAGATTCTTAAATTTGATAACCTTTCCAATTTTGCCAATAAGTATGTTCATAAACAAGCTTCCTATAAAGTAGTAGAGTTAATACTAATATAGATAGTGTATATACACGTAAAGCTAGCTACATTTATATGTAACTAGCTTTATTTTGTTTAGAGATCTTTCATAAATGATGAAGTTTGCTTTACATTGTCAAAGAACATCACATTTAGATTTGAGTCTCTTTCAACAGTATCCCAATTCTTAATAACGTTGATAGCCTCTGACGCGATAAACTGCATGGTCCGTGCTGGAACGTTTTGTCCAATTTTTCTAAACGTTAGTCCAACTTCGCCAGGCATTTCAAAGTCATACGGCATCCCCATAAATGACATCCATTCGCGCATAGTATATAAACGGTCTTCATTATGATGAAGTGCAAATGGAATTGTCTTAAACATCGCAGCAGGAACTTTATCGTCACTCGTTAAAGTAAATGTTGTTTCATAAAAACCTTTACCGTCTTTTGCCTTGTCGTAAATGTGTTTTACTAATCTATCGACTGACTTTTTAGCTTTATCACTAATACTATCTGATTTTTGTACGAAGTCATTCCATGCATCAAGTTGCTTTGTCTTTACGAGTTCACCAATAAGTGATCGCGTTTTGACTTTACTACGCCATTCGTCACCGTATAAATGCTTAAAGTAATCATACATAGACGTGCATAGCTCTGACTTTGGCATAGCATGATTCTCTGTAGAATTAGAAGGGATTCTACTAAGGACCTCGCTAACTGTTACGTGCTTATGCTCAAATCCTAAATTAGGAGCACCTTTTCTATCACCTTCGGCTCTAAAGAAATAAACAAATGTACGTGGGCGATCTTGACAGTTATCGTGCCAATAGGTATTAGTCTTGTAATAAGCTACAGAGTAATTAGCGTCTTTTGCGATTTGCTCAAGTTTTTCTCGTACAGCGTTACCTGCGCCGCTCATTAGACGAGGTGCATTTTCAAACACGTATACTTTAGGCTTAATCACATTTAGAGCATAGCTTGCAAGATATAGCATGTTATTATTACAAGCATTCTTACGTTCAGTTGAAGCTGTAGAGGCACCTGATAATCCTGCACATACTGGTACTGCAACTACTAAATCAATGTTTTCATAATTAGGATGCTCTGTAGGTTTACCGTTTTGTAAAATAGTAGGTTCCATATTGTAGTCATCTTGAAATGGTGCTCTGTCAAACTGATAATACGGAACTGGTCTATCATGCTTTTTAAGATACTCTAATAGAAAGTACTCGTTACCTGCGTCTACTAATTTACCGTCTTTATTAAATTTAGGTGCGTCAAATCCAGGATACGAAATCATAAACTCTGCAGGATGCCCTACGGCACTCTCTGTTCCAAAGTATGCCCCACCTGTCAGCATTTGAAGACCTGCAAATTTGATGTCTTTATTTTCCAATACTAATTCTCCTTAAATGCTATCAATGAAGTCAATAGCTTCTTTTACAATAGACTCTTTTGATCTAAAGCTATCGCCGTTGTTTACGTAAATCTTTTTCTTATTCTTAATTGAAGATAAATCGAAGACTTCATCAAACGCAGCCATCTCATCCTCAATGTCAGTCTTTTTATTAGATATTGATAGTCCGTCACTTGACTTAACGAGTAAATCGCTGTTGTCGCTATTTAATAAAATAAAGATGAGTTCCTTTGAAAGGATAAAAGTTTTTAACTGTCCTAATTCCAAATCACTAATTAGTTTTGCGACTTCTTTCTTATCTTCGTCTCTGTACTTTGGACCATATACATATTCGCCGTACATTGATCTATTATGGATCACTGCATCATAGCTATGTGCGTAATAAGCGTCCAAAGTATCATGGATTAGTCCTTTATAGTAATACTCGTGAAGATTTTTATTATCAGGAATACCTGCGTGGATTACTTTCACTGCGTTATTATAATGATTTGATAGATTATTGATAAGCATATCTTTGCCTACGCAATCAGGACCTTCTACAATAATAACTTTAGGATACTTTTGTAAAACGCTCATACTATTGACTCCTTTATCTGTTGTTTATCATTATATACACAAAAATAAATGCCTATGTAACATGTTGTTGCTACATAGGCATAGATAGTTAAATTAAAAAATTTTCATTAAAAATATTTTTACATCCACATATAGTCATTTCATATAGTGTGTTTTCAAGAAGTATCTCAATATCTGATTCGTTTAATTCTTTAACAGAGGAACTAAACTCATGAGACGCCTCTAATACATTTAGACACTCATATATACATATCTGTAAAAATGACATCAGCTCACAATAGGTATCGTCAACGTCTTTGACGTTAATGTCATCCATTTGTCTTGTCGATCTGCAGCCACATAATGCCGCCGCATGATCAGCAAGTCTAATTTGTAAGCTTGTGCTTAAAATTGAAAAATATGGCAAATCATGCAGCAACGATATTAAATGATTATCTATTTGCTGTGCTTCCATTTTGTTACCTTTATATATCTGTGTAAATTGGCCATTACACAGATATAGATATTATCATTTTTCAAACTTATTTCTAGCAAGGCGTTCAAGTTTCTCAACGCGTCGTTCTAATGTGGTTAAGTTACCAACTTGTGAGTTACCGTAATAATGACTACCAAATGGAGGTAGCTCATTTCGCTCAG
>Ga0326511_10001027_pt1 | contig 23770 bp, 21 predicted proteins | sample 0_2496_0518_D_FD_203701 | JGI IMG/M metagenome (GOLD analysis project Ga0326511, IMG submission 203701) | Bovine rumen microbial communities from UC Davis, California, United States - 0_2496_0518 | ecosystem: Host-associated > Mammals > Digestive system > Stomach > Rumen | place: USA...
AACCAATGTTCAGATTAATTACTTTAATCTTGGGCGACAGGGGATAGAAGAACGGCTTGTCACCGCCATCGGTCAGAATGACGGTGATGTCATATCCGAAATGCTCGGCCATGTAGTTGGCCTTCGTGGTCAACACACGTTCCATGCCGCCAGCCAGATAGAGGGCAGGCAGACAATAGACAATTTTGTGCTTCTTCTCTTGGGATTGCATGCTATCCGCAATTTTTAGCCGCAAAGATATTTATTTTTATTGAATTAGCCAAATAAATATAAAAAAAATAGTAATTGATAAGGAAAAGAGCCGTTATTCATTGTTTTTTCATAATTTTGTATCAATAAAAACAGTTTAAACTATGAAATACGATTATTTGATTGTTGGGGCTGGCCTGTTTGGAGCCGTTTTTGCCCATTGTGCCAAAAAGCAGGGGAAGCGTTGCCTGGTGATTGACAAGCGTCCGAATCTGGGGGGCAACCTCTATTGCGAGAAAATAGCCGGCATCAATGTCCACAAATATGGCCCGCACATTTTCCATACCTCTAACAAGAAAGTGTGGACGTTTGTCAACTCGATTGTCGAGTTCAACCGTTTCACCGAGTCGCCCGTGGCTTTCTATAAGGGCAAGGCTTACAACCTGCCATTCAATATGAACACGTTCTCTCAGATGTGGGGCGTGCTGACGCCTGACGAGGCGCGGCAGAAAATTGCCGAACAGCGCAAAGAGATGGAAGGCAAGACACCTGCGAACCTGGAGGAACAGGCCATCTCGCTCGTGGGCAGAGACATCTATGAGCGTCTGATCAAGGGCTACACGGAGAAGCAGTGGGGACGGAAGTGTACGGAGCTGCCACCCTTCATCATCCGTCGCCTGCCCGTCCGCTTCGTCTATGACAACAACTATTTCAACGATATCTATCAGGGTGTGCCCATCGGGGGTTATAACGTGCTGATTGACGGACTGCTCGAGGGCATCGACACCATGGTGAACGTCGATTTCTTCGAAGAGTGCAAGCGCAGCAATTCTTGCGTCCCTTCGGTAGCAAGCGACCAAAGGTCGAGCGCTCCATTCTCCATTCTCCATTCTCAATTCGACAAGATTGTCTTTACCGGCAAGATCGACGAGTTTTACGACTACCGCTATGGCAAGCTGGAGTATCGCACCGTCAGGTTTGAGAATGAGGTGCTCAACACCTCGAACTATCAGGGCTTGGCACAGATCAACTATACCGAAGCCGAGATTCCCTACACCCGTATCATCGAGCACAAGCATTTCGAGTCGTTTGCTGCCGATGTCGACAAGAATCCGCAGACGGTCATCAGCCGTGAGTATTCTGTAGAGTGGGAAGACGGCATGGAGCCTTACTATCCCATCAACGATGAGCGTAATTCCAACCTCTATCAGCAATACGAGGCACTGGCACGGCAAGAGAAGAACGTCATCTTTGGCGGTAGACTGGCTGAGTACAAGTATTACGACATGGGACCCATCGTCGAGAAAGTACTGAACATGTTTGAGCAATAAAAACCTTCAACGGCATGAAAATACTCTTTCTCGTCTATCATGGTTTCAGTGAGGTGAGCGGTATCTCGAAGAAGATTCGTGCGCAAGTGAAGGGACTGCGCGAGAACGGCCATGAGGTGCATCTCTGTTATTATGACTTTGCCGCCAACGGGCATCGCTGCCGATACGTCGACGATGATGTGCTGGCCGACTATGGTACGGGCTTCATGGCTGGCATTCGTCAGCGCACAGAGTATAATCGACTGTTTGACTATTGCCAGCTCAACGGCATCGAACTGGTCTATGCCCGCTGCTTCCAGAATGCCAATCCCTGGCTCATTCGCTTTTTCCGCCGATTGAAGAAGGCCGGCATACGTGCTGTTACTGAAATACCTACCTATCCATACGATGATGAGTTCAAGGATTTCTACTGGACGATGCGCATGGAGCTGAAAGTCGACCAGCTGTTCCGCAACCGTCTCTATCGTGAAATGGATGCAGTCGTCACCTTCAGTGATGCTGAACGCATCTTCGGCCAGAAGACCATTCGCATCAGCAACGGCGTAGATTTCGACAGCATACCGCTCCATGCTCCGCTCTCTGTGCTCCACGCTCCACAATCCCCTCTCCATCTCATCGGCGTGGCCGAGGTGCATCCCTGGCATGCCTTCGACCGTGTCATTGCTGGCATAGGGGAGTATTATAAGAGGAGAGAGGAAGGTGGAGAGAGGAAAGATAAGAGGAGAGAGGAAGGTGGAGAGAGGAAAGATGAGATGAGAGACGTTTTCTTCCATATTGTGGGTGGTGTTCATCCCATTCACATGAATACCTATTTTGCTCCCCTCATCGAGAAGTATGGGCTGCGCGACAAGATTATCTTCCACGGCCAACTCTTCGGTGACCAACTGACCAGTGTGTTCAACCAGTGCCAGTTTGCCATTGGCTCGCTGGGCCGTCATCGCAGTGGTATCACCGTCATCAAGACCCTCAAAAACCGTGAGTATGCCACGCGCGGTATACCTTTTATATATAGTGAACAGGACAGCGATTTCGACCATCAGCCCTACGTGATGCGTGCGCCTGCCGACGAGTCTCCCGTTGATATTCAGGCCATTATTAATTTCGTCAGTCATTTCACGATGAAGCCCGAGGAGATACGCAAGACCGTAGAGCATCTGACGTGGAAAATACAGATGCAGTTGGTGGTTGACGCCGTGATGAATCAGACGAAATAGCTAAACGACAAGCCATCGCCAGAGTTCCCACATAGAAAAACCAAAAGTCCCAATATCAAAAACCAAAAGTCCCAACTATTGGAACAAATGGTTTTTGCTATTGGGACCTTTGGTTTCTGCTATTGGGACCTTTGGTTTCTGTATCTGGTATCACATGACAAACACTTGACCTATGAAATAAGTTAGCATTATGATGTTGATTGAAGGTGATTTTTCTGATTTTTTCCAAAAGTTTTTCTGATTTTTTTAAAAAGTATATGGTAAATCGATAATTATTCGTACTTTTGCAATTGCCAACTCACGCTGTGCCGATTTCACAGGAATGTCGGATTAACCTCAATGAGAGAGCAACTACATTTTGAGATGCGTCGCTGACGCTTTGTTTTTGGCAATTCGAAACTACCACACTCGAAAAGCACGTTAAGAACCCGTTCGCTTGCTTGGTTGTGGCAAAATGTCGAATTGCGAACGAGCAGAAGCCAGACACTCCGCTTTTCTTTTGTAGTCAACGCAATATTAATTAAATCAGTCCGATTCTGGGTGTTTGTCGGGCAGAGTAGGGTACGAGATGGATTATTTGGTTACCATTGGCATTCCGGTCTACAATGTTCAAAACCACATACGCACTTCGTTAGAGTCGGCATTGGCGCAGACTTTTGACCGTATAGAATATTTGTTGATAGATGATTGTGGTACAGACCGCTCCGTTGATATTGTAAAAGAGCTGCAGCTTACCCACCCGCGTGGAGAGCATATCCACATGATTCACCAGCCACATAACATGGGACCTGGCGTAGCACGCAACACGATGATAGAACGCGCTGCCGGCAAGTATATATACTTTATGGATGCCGACGACACAATAGAGCCAGATACGATAAAGATATTGTATAATGCCTCGACAAAGCATCATGCCGATGTCTGTTTCGGCTCTTATAATCAGATTAAAGCTTTCAATGACAACACGGAATGCATTGAACATAAATACCCCGACCGGGTGTTTAGCAATAATGATGAGTTTGGTCATTTCGTGTTCCGAAAATATGACGGCATTCAGACGCCTGTATGGAACTGCCTTATTGACGTCGACTTCTTGCGTAGGACCAACCTTCGCTTCCTGCCGGTTTATTTTTGGGAAGACATGGCCATGATGCTCCAGTTGCCAGCCTATGTAACTAAAGCTGTCACCATGTCATGCATTACCTACCATTATTATTGTCATTATGATTCGCTCTCTAATTTCCAGAAGAGGGATGTTATAGAAAAATCTGAAATCGAGACTACCATCAACACCATAGAACAAGTAAAGCAGCGCACAAAAAAGTTTATCGGCAAAAGCTATTATTCCAAGATGCTGAACAAAATCATGATGACCGATTTTTATATGGCGTGCAACATTCTTCATAACAAGCGTGAGATAACGCCGTCCTTTTCTGCATCAGAAATTAAAGCGATCATGCGTTATCCCTTGTCGCTGATGCAAATACTTTGCTTACGACCGATGATAGTTATGAATCTGGGGGTCTATATCCTGGGATTACTGCCTGCGTCATGGTCTGTCTTTGTGATTGACTATTTGGGAAAGAAAAAATCACTCATATAAAAGACTGTCAATTCTAACAAAAGGAGGAACCGTTGGAACGGCTTCCACTCAAATTTATGAATTAATAGATATTACCATATTTTCGACAAAAAAAATCACTAAATTATGCTGAAGAATTCATATAAAAAAACGATCAACCTCTCTATTATCGTACCAATCTATAACGTTGAGAAATATGTTCATTCTTGTTTTGAGAGCATTTTCAGTCAAGGTCTGGACGAGAATGAATTTGAAGTTATCATTGTTAATGATGGCACTAAAGACAAAAGCATGGAGATGATTGATGACATCATCAAGTCACATAGCAATATCATCGTTATCAATCAGGATAATCAAGGTGTCTCTGTAGCTCGTAACAACGGGATTGCCCAAGCAAGAGGTGAGTATCTACTGATGCCCGACTCTGATGATTTACTTGTTGATGGTAGTGTGAAGCCGATGCTTGAGTATGCCTTAAAAAACAAACCAGAGATGATAGTGGCAGATTATCTTGTTCTTAATGATGATGAGATATTGCATCTCGACAATTCTTCAAACATTCAAAGAAATGAGTTTTCAGCAATAGAAGTTGAGGGAAATTCTTTGTTGAGAAGTGAGTTTTGCAGACATCATTGGCGCACGATGTATAGCCGTAAATTCATAATAGATAATCATCTATGTTTTGTTCAAAGTACATCTCCTACAGAGGACGTTCTGTTTTCCAACGAATGTTTTCTGAAAGTCAAAGAGTGCTTTCGGACATCATGGATACTAAATATCTATAGGAAAGGTCACACATCCGCATCGTCTCGATACAGTCTAGAAAAAGCAAAGAAAATGACAATGACTATCAAAAACGCATGGGATTTAATAAAATTAGAGGGATTGACATATGACACTATCATCAAACAACGCAATGTTGTCTTTAGTCTCTTTCGTGAGCAAATATATGCAATTACCTACGGGCATTTAAAAGATGCCAAAGAAATGATACAAGCTATAGATTTCCTTAAAAAGGAAGTTCCAGAAATGGAATTTAAAATAGGATACCAACAAAAAATCTGGAATATAATGTACAAACGACTCCCTACGCCACTTTTTGCTCGCATAATATACTGCTTACAGCAATGTAGGAGGAGATTTTCATAAGAAACATTTTTGGTCTAATAAAATATTCGTTGTTTATTCGTTTAGAAATAATAGACACTAATATGAAACAGTTGAGTATTATTATCCCTATATATAATGTTGAAAAGTACGTATTCGAGTGTGTGGACAGCGTTTTCAGGCAAGGACTCGATGAAGATGTATTTGAAGTGATTATTGTAAACGACGGCACAGAGGATAAGAGTATGGTTGCCATTGGAGAACTCATCTCCACTCACCACAATATAACAGTCCTTAATCAAGAGAATCAAGGACTATCCGTAGCACGTAATAACGGAATGGCTATAGCTACTGGCGAATATATCTTCATGCCTGATTCCGATGACCTACTCTTTGATAATAGTTTAAAGACTGTACTAGAATTGGCACTTTCAACGAAAGCAGATATCGTAGTTACTGATTTCATACAGATGAATGACAATGAAATCATGGCAATAAGAGGCAAGCACCCCGTTCAGAAAGACATTGTGTCAACGGAAACTACAGGACCAGATTTGCTGACAAAGGAGTTAACCATGTGGTATTGGCGTTCACTTTACAAGAGAAGTTTTCTACTTAATAATAGCATATGCTTTGTCCCTGGTATTTACTCTCAAGATGTTCCATTCACTAATGAATGCTTTTTAAAAGCGAAGAAATGTATAAGAACATCTTGGAAAACCATGATTTACAGACATGGACACGATTCCGTTTCTATTAGATTTAGCCTCCGCAAGGCAAGAGATAGGTGTGTTGCGATTGCAAAAATATGGGAATTGGCAAAGACAGACAATTTGTCACCAACTCTTCAACAAAAGCAAAACGACATAGTATACTGGCATTTTCGGCTGCTTATTAAATCAACAACATATGGGCATCTGAATTCAATGAAAGAAATGTTAGAGGTTATAGACTTTTTAAAACTAATTGCGCCAGACCTTCATTTCCATAATGGAATGGAACAATCACTGTGGAGTATTATGTTTAACAAAATGCCACATTTACTAATTTATATGAACTATATATTTGAACAAACAAGAAAAAAAATAAGGAAAATTATTCACTGAATCACCTTAATCCTTTGGAATTGTATGCAAAAGATGTGAATTAAAATGGATTTCATTGCAAAGAAGGGGTGTTCCCAAATTCCGAAAAATGTAAAAATTTCAAGAAGAATTGAAGAATGGAGATTAAATAATTCTCGTTACTTCAACCAGAATACAAGGGCAGATTTGAGACCGATGTATTTCAGATAGCCTGACTTGACAGCCCGCCAGAAGACAGCGGGCTTTTCTTTTAAGGGTATGAGATGGGCGGTATAGAAGACCTTGCTCAGCGTGTAGCGGAGATACTTGTGGACGATGGGCGACTGGCGGATACGCTTGCTGCTATTGCTGGCCCCATGGCATATGCTTACTCATGTTCGACGATAAGATCTCTTTGCTTCAGAATATTTCTCAAGAAGGATTCGCAAGCCTTGTGAAGGTTTGGCGATTCTGGAGAAAAGTTGTACCTTTGCATCATAATGTGAATAAAAGAGTGAATATGGACGAGATATTGGACTTTGGTCCCGTTGAGGACAGGATGCAGGGCATCATCAAGGTGATTGGTGTGGGCGGTGGCGGATGCAATGCCGTCAGGAATATGTATAATGAGGGAGTGGAGGGCGTTACTTATGCTGTCTGCAATACGGATAGTCAGTCGTTGTCGCGTTCGCCAGTACCTGTGAAGATACAATTAGGAGAAGGTCTTGGTGCCGGAGGCAACCCTGACAAAGGTCGTGAGGAAGCGGTGAACGGTATTGATACCATAGAGAAACTGCTTTCTGATGGTTCGAGGATGGTGTTCGTGACGGCTGGCATGGGGGGCGGAACTGGAACTGGTGCAGCTCCAATAGTGGCTGGCGTGGCCAAACAGATGGGGCTGCTCACTATCGGCGTTGTTACCATCCCGTTCTATTTTGAAAAGAAGCGCAAGATTATCAAGGCACTGAAGGGCGTGGAGGAACTTCGCAAAAATGTGGATGCCCTGCTAATCGTCAATAACGAACGTCTTTGCGATGTCTATTCTGATGCAGACATCCCTGTCAAGGAGGCGTTTTTCAAAGCAGATAATATTCTAATGGATGCCGTGAAAGGCATTTCGGAGCTTATCACCCTGCCGAGTGATGGGGGAATCAAGAGCGATTTCCGCGACGTGGAAACGACGATGAGGGATGGCGGCGGTGCTATCATGGCGATGGGCAGAGCCAGTGGTGAGCATCGTGTGGAGAAAGCCATTCTCAATGCGCTTGATTCTCCGCTGATTTTTGGCAACGACATAGGCAAAGCCAAGCGTATCCTGTTCAATATATATGCCAGCGACGAGCATCCGATATTGGTAAGGGAACTACAGGAGATTGATGACTTTTTCGACCAGTTGGATCCCAATATCGAAGTGATATGGGGTACGGCCACTGACGATTCACTGGGCGAAGATGCCAAGGTTACAATTCTGGCTACAGGCATGGAGGACAGTCTGAAAGCAGATGTGGGGGGTGATGTGCATCGTAATGAGGATGATTACTACGAGGATATTATCAGGAAGCTATACAAGCCTGTGGTGAAGACACCTACCATGGGAACTGTCATTACTCAGACAGAATTGCCTTTCGAGGTTGACCAGGCTCCTGAGCCGGAGCCTGCTGTGATTCCTGAACCAGAGCACGAACCAGAGGAAAAAAAGGAACCTACAGCACTCGACAAGATGAAGGCATGGCTGAATGGCCTTATGAACAACGTGACAGAATGAATGAACAGTTGACACAGGAGGAGTATGCCCAGGAGTTGAAGATGCTTGTGGGTCGATTGCAGTCAGAGGGTAGGACCGACCTTTTGCTAAAAGCCATCGGTATGCCATTGCTCGAAGAACTTCGCATTGAGGCGGCAAGAGCGAAACTGAGCAGGCTGTTGATAACGAAGGATTACAGATTCTTCCTAGTGGATTTAGGAAATAGAGAAGTAGAGCTGCAGCCCGTACACAAGGCGGTATATCTGCTTTTTCTGGCTCATCCGGAAGGTATTGAGTTCAAGCGGTTGGGTGACTATCGGGAGGAACTAACACAATACTATATGGCTACAGCAAAGATGTTGGACAAGGAGAAAATCATCGAAGGCGTTAAGCACTTGGTGAATCCGTTAGACAATGCCATCAACGAGAAGTGTTCGCGCATCAAGAAAGTGTTTTTGGAGATGATGGATGAGTATATGGGAAGTTACTACATTATCAGCGGACATACTCAGAAGCATAAGGCTGGGTCTTCACGTATCTGGTATGAACGTTTGAAGGTTATCACGCTGCCGAGGAAGTTGATTGTAAGTGATTTGTCATTTAATTCGCAAAATCATGGAAAGGATTCTTACAGATTATAGTCCAAGCTCAATCCGCTCAGCAAGCGGAGGATGTTCTCAAGTGAAAGTGTTGTATTTTCTGTCATCAAAATTGGTACTTACGTTTTTTTGTTGTATTTTTGAATTCAATATGTAAAAAGAAAAGGATTTCATATCCCCTGCTGAATCAAAATATTTCTGTCAGAATGGCAAACAAAGCCGAGATGACTTGAACATCAATATAATCACTGCCATTAAGGCCTCTGTCATAGCCCCTGCCTTAAAAAAATGAATCTTTGATAAAAAAAGATTTGGAAGTTATCGGAATTGTTCGTATCTTTGCAATAATTAAGATGAAGAGTTAATATGTCAAGACAGGAATGCATTGATTTGTTGATGAGTTGTCGTGATACGCTCAGAAATGACTATGGTATTACATCATTGTGTCTTTTTGGTTCAACAGCAAGAGATGATCAAAGAGACAGCAGCGATGTGGACATCTTTGTTGAAACGTTAACTCCTAATCCTTTCCTTCTAATGGAAGCTAAAGAATATTTAGAGAAATCGACAGGAAGACCGGTAGACATTATTCGTAATCACCGCAACCTGAATCCAAGACTAAAAAAACGTATAGAAAGAGATGGAATTACTGTCTTCTGAACAAAGAAAAAAAACTATCCCGCCAAAATAGCATCCTATTCCGACGAGATAGTATTAGTACTCACCGTTTTATATTTTTTCCAACTCTATCATTTGCTGTTGCTTGTCGCGTTTATCCTTTAGCTGTATTTTTGTTTCGTTGATAGCCACGACACGATAAACCATGCTCTCTTCGTTCTTGAAAACCAGCAAAAGAGTACCGCTTTGAGGAACATTCAATTCATATACAAACGGAAGGTCATTATATTTGCCCGTGCCATCTTCATTGAAGATAATGGTTATCTCCTGCTCATCAATCGTGCCTTTCCACGTGCCCATTAGCATTTCTGACTGATCTTCGTTAATGGGAATCGCTGATGGAATTGGCATAAAACCTAAGCCTGTTTGATAAACATTCTGCTTCAGTGGCACCGGTAGATAAGCACCGACTTGATAGAGCGTGCTGTCTTTGACGGCTGAGCCGAGGAACGGGCCGCTACTGATGAACGTCATCGCTCCATTGCTCTGTGTTGAACTGTATGGCTGCAATAAAACATCCTTTTTGATGCCCACAGGTGCTGCACTAATCGTATAGCCAGCATAGTGGAAGATGGGACGCATGGTGTAGCCTTCCAATTCTTCCTGCTTGATGGATGAAGAAAGTGTTCTTTCTGTATTGAATGTCTGAGGCTTGCTAAGCACTTCCGGCTTTGACTGAATGGTTCCCACAAAGACGCTGTCGACAGCATTGCCTTCCGGGTCAAGAAGTTCAAAGCCTGTTTCCAGATCGGTTGGAGTAGGTTCTTCGACGGCTGTTGCCACATCGGTCTTCACTTCCTTTGCTTTAGTAGTCGTAGCGATAGCATTACTCTGGGTGTAGTCTGGAAACAAGTTCCAGTCATGTTCACCGAAGGACAGTGAGGTATGGAATATCTCATGCTCATCTACGTCACCCCATACCAGGTTGTGTCTGTTAATGACATATCCCTCAACAGCAATCTGACTGCTCAGACTTAGCTTGGCATTTCCATAAAACGATGGCTGATAGTTGCGCATCTGCTGTAACATGCCCATACTGATCTCGCCTGTTACCTTAGGCCCCACTTTCACCTTTGCCCGTGCTCCGGCAAGATCGCCTACCGTAGAAAAGTCAATTCTAAGGATAGGACCGAAGAACACTTCGCCCTTGAGTGTCAGATCAATTTTTGCTTCGTCTTCAAAAGGTTCTCCAGCATTGACCTCCTTCAACTCGAAACTGTTCTCGTCGCCATTCCTGTCCCATCGTAGACGGCGACTATAGGTGCGCTCTATGCTTACTCCTAATTTCAACTCAGCCGACAAATCGGCAAAAGCCCCAACGGCAGCATCAAGATTCAGTAATCCATAGAAAGTGCCCAGACGAAGGTCGCGCCCTAATTCTTCGTAATTGAAAGAAGCATTCTCCCTTGCTTCCAGTGAGACGTTTGTTCCAAACCCATATTTCAGAATGAGGTCAGCATGGCTGTGATTATGAAAAGGGTTGAGACTGATTACGGCATCACCATTAATCGACAGATTGCCACTGATATCAATGCTTCCCAAGTCTTCCATATTGATGGTATGACCCAATTCAAGGGTTGCGTGTACCGGAGCACGACGTACGTTCTGCTTTATTGACGCTGCAACAGGCTGGCTCCCGCTGAAAGAGCCTGCGAAGAACAAGCGTTCGAAGATTTCCTTCAACGGCACCACCTCTACATCGACACGTATTTCTTCTGATAACTTCGTTACGTTGGTTACTCTCACGCTCAAGCCTAACGGAAAGATGGTTCCTTCATTCAGATGGTCTTCAATCTTACAAAACAGTTTCATCCCCACTGATGGCAAGATGTTTGTTGGGGTGGTCAACCGATAGTAGACGGACTGTCCATCGAAGCGGATAATCCAAGGCAGGTCATCTTGTGCGGTCAGTTCTCTTACGCCCTTATGAAACTTCATTTCATTCCTGCTACCCACAGCCACGCTGTCTAATTCGGCAAACGGAACAATGAGCGTCGTGTCCTTTGCATAGAACACCTGCGTGGAGTCAGTGGTCAAGATGCTGTCAACTTCCTGGGTATAAAGCAAATCAACTACACCCGTATTGCGGAACACCAGCAGCTGTTCACCCTTTTCTTCCTCCTGTGCCTGCAAGCCAAGACATACGAGGGTCATATATAATAATAGGTGTAGTCGTTTCATCTTTTCTTCAGTTTTAGGGTTTCCGATCCAGCTTTAATCACATAGACATCTTGCGGCCATGTTGTCATGTCCACCTGTCCGTTCTTTACCTGTACAGGCATCTCCACACCTGCCATATTATAGGCTCGCACGTCTGTCTGTTTGCCTACCGTCAGTACCCCGTTCTGATAGCTGATGGTGCTTCCTGCCTTTGCGTTCTCAATGTCTTGGGCAATCACTTCCGGGTCGCCAATCATCCATTTCCTGACGTTCGCTATCTGGTAGTCGCCATCACCCACGCGCATCACTGTTCCGTCGAACGTAATCATAGGCCGTTCTTCAATAGCCACATTGATTTGCGTGCCCGACTTGAGCAGCACGCAAAGATATTGATTGCCCTCAGCAAACATACTGTTTGCCATGAGTAAACATATCATTTGTAGTAAGTATCTATGCTTTTTCATTCACTTATTGTTTTGTATATATAGAACTAATACCGGAAGTTCCATAAAGTTTTCTGTTTTTTATTAAAAAGCTATTGCAAAAGTATGTACCTTTATCTTCATGTATTATAAATACATAATTCCCTTCGATAAAAAACGTCCCAGAAGAGGAGCGACTATTATTATTTGTAACAATGGTCTCGACAACGCTTCCATCTTTATTGAATGAATAATAGTAATTCGAATAATCATCGTATTTTTCCCATACGCCAATAATTTCCTCTATTTTTATGGGAGCCAATTGCTTCGCCACTTCTGCTACTGGCACACTGAGTATTTGACTCTTGCCAACCATCACGCCATTAGCGGTGACTTCGATGAAGAATGGCATCTTCGTGAGGTCTACATCTTTGAACGTATCAGCATTGCCAATAGAAAGGGAGAGTACACCGAAATCATTTGTAGTAGCTGATTTCGTCTCACTGTAGAATACTTCGTTAGCATTGTTCGAAAGTGAAATGCTAACTGTTACTGTCTCATTGGCACGGGGCTCTCCCGTTGCAGTGTTCAACAGTGAAATCTGATAACCGACTTGGGCTTTGACACCCATGAAGTTTGCCAACAGGCAAAGTAATAAAAAACAGATCTTTTTCATTTGTTATTGTTTTTGGGTTAATAATCTAAAGGGCTAAATTACAAATACTTTATGTAAAAAGGGAATACAATAGACCTAAAATAGTGTCGTATGCAAAAAACGTCTAATTATTTGACGGTTTTCTTTATAAAGCCATAAAATGAAGTCGTTTTTCCCTTACTCATTTGCTCATTGTTATTGGTTAGTACTAAGTTTCTATTTCAATGGAGAACTCCGCACTATAACTTTTAGACACATGAAAAGCGCAGGTCTTCACCATACGCACATCAGGTTCGCGACAACCTTCTAACAGATATGGGAAGCCTGCGTTTAGTCGCAAGCTTCAATTCTGTTAGAAAATGCTCTTTCACTTTCGAGGTCGCGATTCGATGTGCGATTGAGCAAATAAAATGTCGGCACTCCATAGAGCACGGTGCAAAAATACACAAAAAAGCCGAAAGCACAAAACTTTCGGCAGAATAATTATAGGATTCAGTTTGTTATTCTTGAAAAACTACTTGATGACAGAAATCATTTGCTTCAACTTCTCCAATAAATCAGCAGTAGGCTCAAACATTGGTCTTACTTTGTCTTCTGTCCAGTCGAAAAGATCGTCATAATCACCAGAGCTACGCATACTTTGCAAACGCGATATGAGTTTTCCTTCTTCTGGAGAGAGTAATCCCGTCGAAACGAAATGTAAACCTAATGCACGGATAGCACCTGCATGAGATTTGAAATGTACGCCTTTGTCAAGCAATAATGCTGCAGTCATATAAAATAGTGCATAGTATAGCCTGTTAGCAGCTAAACTCCAATGACCAAGATTTGCATTGTCCTTTGCCTCAATCATAGTAAGCAAAGCCTTTTCAATACGATAGGAGATGATTCCTCTTTTATCGTCGATATTTATTGGCATAGCTCTATTCCTTCCGATTCAACGTTCTGATAAAAAGATGTGGGATATCGATGTTTCCATTCGTTATATGTGTACAAAACCGGTGACACCTGTTCGCCTGCTTTCCACCCCATTTCAACCAACGGATAGGCATACATATCGTAATCTTCATTGCTAATCTGAGGCTTGTCAATCAGAATAAGGATATCCCAATCTGACTCTGGTCCAGCATCTCCACGAGCCTGAGAGCCAAAAAGCACCACTCGTGTTCCCTTTGGCATTACCTCTTTGCTTCGTTTTTCAATATCGTATAAAAAGGACGTATTCATTTTTCTTAACCCCTTCATTCTTTAGAATATGGTGCAAAAATACATAAAAAAGCCGAAAGCACAAAACTTTCGGCAGAATAATTATCGTTACTTCAGCCAGAATACAAGGGCAGATTTGAGACCGATGTATTTCAGGTAGCCTGACTTGACAGCCCGCCAGAAGACGGCGGGCTTTTCTTTTAAGGGTATGAGATGGGCGGTATAGAAGACCTTGCTCAGCGTGTAGCGGAGATACTTGTGGACGATGGGCGACTGGCGGATACGCAGCAGCTGGTCGGCTACAGTGAGGTAGCAGTTGACATTTCTATGTGAATAGCTGATGCCCATGGTGGAAGCCCGACGCACGCGATGCTTGACAAAGCTGCGCTGCAGACAGAAGATGCGGTTGCTGCTGAGGGTGAGCGTTACGGTATATAGCTCGTCCTCATGGATGATGCCTTCATAAAAGCGGAGGTTGAGGCTCTCTAAGAAGTCACGACGAATGAACAGCAGCCACACCACACAGCTATGCTTGCGCGTGTCGAGCATCAGGTTCAGAAGATCTTCACCACGATAGGCCGTGTTCTCCTTGACCAAATGGGTGCGGTGATAGTTCCACGACAGCGGGTTGGCACCTTCCTCCTGCATGATGTCGCCGTCGAAGAAGAGAAAGTCGGCCTGCGTCTTGCTGGCATAGTCATAGCAGGCCTGCATGGCTCCAAGGTCGAGCACATCGTCAGAATCCATGAAATAAATATATTCGCCCTTGGCATGGCGCAAAGCTTCGTTGCGGGCTGCTGACTGTCCTTGATTAAGCTGGTTGTAATAGCTGAGGCGGCTGTCCTGCTGTTGGTATTTTTGCAGAATTGCCTCGCTATTGTCTGTCGAACCATCGTTCACGGCAATAACCTCGATATCCGTAAGCGTCTGATTCAACAGAGAGTTGAGAGCTTCTTCGAGATAGAGACCTACGTTGTAGACGGGGAGAATGATGCTGACTTTCATGAGGATAAGAGGTTAGAACGTGTACTTGCTAAGTATTCGATAGACGGCAGGCTTACGTGCCACGAAATATTTCATGCCACGAGTGCAGATGAAGAGCGCGAAGAAGTAGAGCGTCATGATAGGTACAATGGCCATAATGCCGTAGGCGATGAGCGTGAGGAACGAGTCGGCATAGACATCCATGAGCCATGTTTTTGCCATGACAGTTGCTGCGGTGAAGAGGGCAAAGATGAGATAGAAGGGCATCATGCCGCGCCAGAACACCCATACGCTCTTGTGGAATCCTTGCGAGAACAGAAAATAAGGTTTCCAGAACACGTTGATGACTAACAAACTGCTGATCTTGCCAATAAGGATGCCGGCTATGCCGAGATGAGGACCTAAGAGCAATGTCACGCTGATGGTGATGATGAACGAAGTCCACGTAGCCCATACGTCCTGATAGAGGCCGGCACCGTTGATGAAGATGAGTACGGCGGCATCTTGCAGATAAAAGAACAAGTGGAGCACCAGCAGATAGACAATCAGGGCACTCAGCTGATATTGTGCTCCCAACCAGCAGGTGATGAAGCCCTGAATGCCTAAAAGAAGGGAGAAAATGACGCCGCCCATGATGAAGAAACGAACGGCTACGAGTTCCCAGAACACCTTCATCGTGTTCTGCTCGTTGCCTTCGGCAAGCAGATTGCCCACACCTGCCCGCAAACCGTCGCTCAGGATGTTGACCAGGAAGATGAGCTTGTAGATAATCATGGTGTAGTTGCCGTAGAAAGCTACATGAGTCACAGAGACAAACCAGCCCACGAAGATAGCATCGCAACGATTCAATACAAAATCGTTGATGCGCTGAACGAAGATCTGACGGGTCTTCTTCAGCACTTCGGGATAGCGCTTCAAGTTCTGACGACCTGCCTTGAGGTCGATTTTCAGCCAAGGATATTCGCGGTTGATGCGGCGGTTGAAGAGTATGCAGCCGATGACAGTATAGACAAGGCCCACGACAACCCAGACGTAGAGGTTCCTGAACAGCAGGGCGAGGACAATCTGTGTGAGGCTCTGTAGCAGGCTGATGGTCTGGAAATAGCTGTGTACGAGGTATTGCCGCTGATTGGCCGATACCAGCAACTGGCGGTAGTTGAAGATATAGCCAGTCATGGACATGGCCAAGAAGGAGTAGAAGGCAAAATAGACCAGTGGCAGACCTGTTGAGATGTCGCTGAACCACCAGGGGAAGAACAGGCTGACCAACAGCCCTGCACCACCAATGAGGAAGCCGATGCAGCGGTAGAGGTAGGCCAGCATGGACACTACCTCATTGATTTTCTCATGGTTATCTTCCTGAAGCGGTTTGTAGAGGAAGTAGACAATGCTCATGCCAATGCCTAATTCGGCTACGCTGAGGAAACTCATGATATTGCTCAGCATATCGGTCAGACCGATAAACTCGGCACCGAGGCAGTCAAGGAAGACTCTTCGGGAGAAGAAGGCCAGCAGGAGTGAGGCAATGTAGAAAAACATGCCTACCTTGATGTTCATCAGACTTTTCTTAACACGGCTTCCCATGATGGAGTTGAGAATTGAGAGTTGAGAATTGAGAGTTGAGAATTGAGAATTATAAATCGCTAATAGCCTTGAAGAAGGCTTCGGCATAGCGTTGTTTGCTGAAGTGGTGTGAGGCTTCCAGTGCTGCTTGGCCCATCTGCTGGCGTTTCTCTGGTTGTCTGTAGAGGGCGTAGATGGTCTCAGCGAGCTGTTCTACGAAATCGCAGTCGGCAGAAAGGAGTATGGCATAGTCATCGTGGAGCGTTTCGGGAATGCCCCCTTGACGAGTGGCGATAATAGGCAGTCCCATGGCCATGGCTTCGACACAGGTGAGTCCGAACGGCTCTTCCCACTGCGAGGGAATGACGGCAAGGTCGGCCAATCGCAGATAGGCTGGCACCTCGCTATAGGGGATGAACCCTGTGAAGACGATGCGTTCAGACAACGGACGTGCAACCGTCTTCAGCCTGATGGTGAAGGTATTGTCTTGATGGCTGTTGCCGAAGAACGAGCCGCCCACCACCAAAAGCTTGATCTTGGGCTGGCCTCTCAGTAGCCTTAAAGCTTCTACCAGTTCGGCAATGCCTTTCTCGGCATTCATGCGACCGCTGTAGACGATTACGAAATCGTCATCGTCAAGTCCCAGCTGGCTGCGGCTGATAGTGGAAAGGGTGGCATTGGAGAAGCTGTCGAGGTCGATGCCATTATGTACGGTTACGATAGATGCCGGTTCGCCTCCGTCGACATTGTCAATCGTTCTGACTCGACTGGCGATGAAATCGCTGACGGTAATGATGCGACTGGCCGTCTTGCAGATGTCGCGTCCATGAAGGGTCTCGTTGTTGAGGAAGTCGTTGTGCAGGTGATAGACGAGCTTTGCCTTGGTGCGATGCGAGAGTTTCAGACCGTAGGCAGGGCGGTTTTCGATGATGATGAGGTCGTAGTCTTGCTTTGCAATGTCCTTCATCGCCTGATGGAGATAATACTCAATGGTGTAATGATAGTACTCCTGGCCATGAAGCAGTTTATAGACATGCTTGCGTATCTTTGACAACACGCTCCATATTTCAATGTAGTGATAGTGATTGACCGTCGACTGAAGGGCAGGATGCCTGGCGGTAAGCAAATCGCTCACACTGTAGACGGTAATATCGTGCAGACGGTGCTGTTCGTTATACTCCAAATAGAAGTCGATGAGGTTCTCAACAGCACCGCCTTTTACGGCAGGGGTGGGCAGAATGCCCGATGTCAGTACAGCAATCTTCATTTATCGTGTGTGGTGTGTATGAAGTCAGTATTCTTATGGTCTATATGAATCAAGTTTTTCAGCAGGCGCCAAACCAGATGGGGCAGGATGAGCAACAGGCCGAACAGCGTCTTTGTGTGCAGCCGTGGTGGAATGACCACAAAGAGCGACACGCAGTAGACAATCAGCAGAATCCACCATTTGATGCTCCATACGGGGGCAATGATGGCCATCAATAATGACATGGTTGGCAGGATAGCCAACAGGATGCTGCGTGGGATAAGGGCTTGCTGGATGGTCTTGTCGACGTAATTGACATTGCCCTTTGCCAAGGCGGTGGGCATATAGGGCAGCATCTGCAGTAATGCCTGCACCTGCCCCGTCATCCAGCGCATGCGCTGACGCTGGAAATTGTCCTGATTGCTCACCTTCTCGTCGTAGACGCGGATGTCTTGCTCGTACTTGATGTAAATGTCTTGTTTTAGCAGCAGAGCCTCCAGTTCGCGGTCTTCAACTGCGGTGTTGAGCTGGAACACGTTAGTGGCAAACCAGTTGTAGTCGAAGCACATGCCAGAACCTATCAAGGCCGACGAGAGTCCAATATTATTATGGGCACGACGGAAGACCGAGTTGTTTATTTCTTCGCTCAGTCCGTCGAGCTGGGCAATGTCGTTGTCGCTGTTCTTGGCGGTGCGATGGCACTGGATGGCTTTGTAGCCCTGCAGGCAAACTGAACTGAGGCGCGACAGAAAATCTGTTTCCACCACATTGTCGGCATCGAGAATAACTACATGGGAAAATTGAGAGTTGAGAGTTGAGAATTGAGAGGTTTGGTTAGTTTTGTTGTCATGAGGGGCTTCAAACCTCTCCGCTCTCCGTTCTTCGTTCTCAGTTTCCTCAATGGCATATTGCAGGGCCTTGGCCTTGGAACTCTTCTCAAACTGGGGCTGGAAGAGGGTGATGGGCTGTTGGGCTAACCATGCGTTGGTCGAAGGCTGCATGTGATCGGAAATGACCCCAACGTGGTAAAGTTCCTTGGGATAGTCCTGCTTGATGAATGCCTCGATGGAATTGCAGATGACACGGTCTTCGCGATAGGCCGGGAATAGTATCAGGAATCGGGGCTGTTCAGGCTCTAATCGCAAGTCGGCAGGTCTGAGCTGTTTCTTACGCCACTGCTTCAGCGAGGCGATGGCAAAGAAGGTGACGTAAGCCACGGAACCAGCTACTATGAGCCATAGAATGATATCGAGCGTGTGAATAATAGTCCAAATCATAGTTCGTCCTCCTCATGATAAGGGTTGATGTGCTGTAAAAATCGCTTAGCCGTCTTGAAGCGGGTCTTTGCTTCGCGCATGCCAACGAAGATGATGCTCACGAGTCCCCACATGATGACAAACGGGGCATAGAGGAAGTCTTTGTTCCAGTTATTGTCGACCAGATAGTCGGGGGTGGCCAAGGAAAAGGCTAACAAGACCAAGGCGGCTGACACCCACCATTTAATGGCCAATGTGAAATAGACAAAGGGTAGTATCATGCTCATGACAAGGATAATGCCCATCATGATGGTGCGTGGCACCAGAATCCATTGTAATAGCTTGTCAATCTGGTCGTAGCGGCGATTGAGAATGGCTGAGGGCAGATAACCCAGGTTGTTGATGAGCGAGTGAAGCTGCGTGCTGGCCCATCGGCTGCGCTGACGGCTGAAATCCTTAGCCTGGCGCGTCTTCTCGTCGTAGACGTGAATAGTGTCGAAAAAGTCAACGAAGATTTCCTCATGCATGAGCATCGACTCCAGTTCCTTGTCTTCGCCCTGTGTCCTCACCTCCATGATGTGATGCTTGAACCAGTCGAAATCGTAAGCCATGCCCGAACCGTTGATGGCTGCAGAAAGCCCTAAAGTGATGTGGCCACGGCGGAAAATAGAGTTGTTGATTTCCTCGAAAATAGAATCCAGACGGGCTGCCGACGTGTCGCGGTTCTTCGACATGCGGTGGGCTTGAATGGCCTTAGTGCCTGCCACGTCGAAGGCATCGTTCATCATTTCCAAGAACTCAGGTTCGACAATATTGTCGGCATCAAGCACGATAGCGGCATCGTAAATCTTGAATTGAGGCAGGTTGAGCATGGCAAACTGCAGCGACTTGGCTTTCGAACTCTCTACGAAATTAGGAGTGAGCAGCGTGATGGGGTATTGAGCCAGCCGCATGTTGGTCAGCTCGTCCTGATGGTCGGAGATGACCACCACGTCGAACTGTCTTTGTGGATAGGTCTGGCCTAAGATGGCGTTGACTGATTGGAGAACAACCTTGTCTTGTTTGTATGCGGGAATCAGAAAAATGAAGCGGTTCTGCCTGCGTGATTTGGGAATGGTGGCGTGACGGCTGAAAAGTGAGGCAATGGCAAACACTAAAATATATAACACGGTGAGTGCTACGAAGAAGAAGAGAAGATTATCGAATAGAAATAAAATCCACCAATAATTCATGCTAATTCGAATTTTTCTGCAAATATAATACTTTTCTTTGAATTATGGAAGGACTTGTTTGTTTTTTTCGTCTTTCAGCCCCTTTAAGTTGCTGGCAATAACATGTGCGATGCATGTGTCTAAGGTGTGATAGCCCTGGTCGTTAAGGTGCATACGGTCGTACTGATATAGACGCAGACTCCATGATTGTGTGGGAATGATAAGCACTTCGCTGGCCATGCCTCCGTTTTGGATGGTTTCATTTAGTGCCTTGCGGTATGTCTGCCGACAATCGAGTGGGCTGCCCGTGAGCAACATCGACAAATGGCGCAATAGTTTGCGGGTCATGGTTTGTCTGTCAAAGGCAAACGCTATGTCATAATTGGGAATCTCAAGCAGAATAGGGGTGATATGGTTTGAGTAAAGGAAATGAAGTATCTGTAGCGTGTGTCGTGCATAGCTCGCTGCTCCTGTCTTTCTATAGGTGTCGTTGATGCCCACTGACAGGAAACAGTAATCGGCTCCCTGGGTCAGTAGCTGTCTCATGCCGCTGTCATCGAACAGACTGCTATAGATTTCCTTGCTGGTCTTACCACATAGACCATACGAGACGACTGTTGCCGGTCGTTGTGTCAGCTCATGAAGTAACTGTGACAGATGGGCGTCATGCTGATGGTGATAACAAGCCCAGCTGTCGCCAATAAGAATGACCCGAAGCGTGTCATCGTCATGCTGCTGACAGGGATAGGAGGGTTGCTGAGGAGCATCAGCATAGTATGAGTACGTCATCGCAACAGCAGCCAATAGGGTTGCGATAGTGATGAAGAGCAACCAGCGTTTCTTGTTCATGAGCGATTGCCTGTGAGAAGGTTTTTGAATCTGGTCATAAACTTGTCCATGAACCAATAAACAAGCAGGCTGACTCCTGTCGTGATGATGATGGACCCTGCGTATGACAGGATCTGCAGGCCGTCGCCTGCATTGGCAAAGAAACTGACCGAGGCTTTCCTCAGTACCACAATCACCGGATAGTGAATGCTGAAGAAGAAGAAAGCCGTATCAGACAGCTTGGGCGCAATCTGCAGTTTGTTGATGGCATAGTCAGCCACGAGAAACAATGCAGGAATATTGGCAATGAGTGCCACACGGTGGAATATCAGGTTGAAAGTCGTGGGAAAAAACGTATGTGACACAATGTCGAAAATAGCGGCGATGACAGCCAGAATAATGAAGAATTGTCTTTGCTGACAGAACAGCTGTAGGGGAATGGTCTTACTGATTGAGAAATAGGCACCTGCACAGAAGAACAGCAGGCTTTGGGTGATGAACGCATTGTGGGGCGTCAGCATCCACCAGACGGCTAAAAAGAGCAAAAATAACACTCGCAGGTAGCGGATAAGAAACTCGAGTATTGGCGAAAGAAGTGAAAGAATAAGCAAATTTCTGACATACCAGTAAGGACAAAGCAACGGAACGAAATTGCCGTTGTCGTAAGTACCTCTGTCCCAGAACACACGGAGGTAGTCAAGAATGGAATAGTCGGCCATGCTCTTGCCATTGATGACTTGGGGATGGCCACTGGCGTATGCCAGCATATACAAGGCCAGTAACAGACCGTTCCAAAGAAGATAGGGAATCAGGAGGGAATGAAAACGGCTTTTCAGTTTGTCGGCGTAGGCCTTTTTGCTGAGAAAAAACAGATAGCCCGAAATGAACAGAAAAGCCGGAACACCCGTTTCTCCCAACCATAAGGCAAGAGGGTAGACGGTCTTGAAGTAGAGAGGGTGACCGGGTATCTGTACTACTGAATAGCCATGTAGCAGAACGACAAAGAAAATAAGCGGAAAACGAAGCCACGTGATGGCGGCTGACATTCTGAATGAATCGTTCTGTTCCATGGGCATGCCGATATTGTATTGTTTTAAGCCTCTGAGAGTCTATGAGAATTGATGCCTCCCCAGTCTGCCGCAGATGAAATCGCCAATGCCTGTAAAGACGGCTCCTATCAGATCGGTGCGTTTCTGAATCGAGTATTTTATCAGGTCGCGCAGGGCCACAACAGCACCGATGTAAAAATAGGTGAAATAGCGGTAGCAGACAGGTATGTTGCGCTTGGCAAACAGCAGGCGGTTGCGAGTAATATAATAGGTCTTCAGCGGACTGTTCTTGCCCGTCGACTTGCTCTCCTTGTGGTAGATGGTACATGCAGGCTCGTACCATATCTCATAGCCTGCACGACGAAACATCATCGACCAGTCGTACTCTTCGTAATAGAGAAAATAGCAGTCGGGCATCAGACCAACCTCCTCCATTGCCGCGCGCTTCACAACCATCGCCGCGCCATGGGCGTAAGGAGTGGGGTGGGCAGTGTTGTATTGGCCTCGCTCCTCCTCTTCATAGCCGATGCCTCTGTTGCGCATGGTGATGCGCGAAAGGGGCGTGTAGCCGGCAAACTGAATAGGACAGGTGTCCCAGGCAAAGCGAATCTTGGGACAGACCATGCCGATACGCTCGTCAGACTGCAGCCTGCGAATCAAGGCATCGGTGTTCCAGTCATCTTTCAGCTCGGTGTCGTTGTTCAGAAACAACAGGTAGTCGCCTGTTGAGGCTTCTATGCCTAAATTGTTGCCTCCGGCGAAGCCTAAGTTTTCTTCGCTGCGTATGCTCTTGACCGTCGACATGGGATAACGTTGGGCAATGATGGCAGCCTCGTCGGCTTTTGAGCCATTGTCAACGACAATCACCTCGGCTTCAATGTGTCGGGAGATGATGGAGTCAATAAAGGCACAGGTGTCTGCCAGGCCATTGAAATTGACGGTGATGATGGAAAGGCTATACTCTTGCTTCAAGTTTCTTCTGTTCTTTTAGTTTTTCTTTCTCTCTTTGCTCTTCCAGTCTCTGGTTCTCAAACTCTATCCAGGCAGGTTCAAGCGCGGGCAGGATAAAAACCACGGCCAGAGTGCCATAGAAGATGGTGCCGTTAGGATATTGATAGAGCACCTGATTGCCATAACCGCCTAACTGGATGGCGGCAAAGGCACTGCATATTCCTGCTCCGATACCCATGAGCGACCGATGCTTGAGCTTGTTGAACACAATCCAGCTGGCACCAAAGAACATGATGAGAGTTGAGAAGACGAATACCGAGATGCCGATACGGCCTGTTCGTATCCAGATAAACACATACTCAGAGTCGGGCGGCAGGGTAGAGAGTTTGCGGAACTTATTGTTCGACGGCACATTGTCCATACCTGTGCCGATGCCGATGCCGAAGGGGGCATCGGCCAGATATTTAGCCATGACCGCCTGGTTGATGTCACGGGTAGCCGTCGAAGCGTCTTTCTTGTCGAAGCCCGATCGCATGCGTCTTATCTGCTGGTTGCCGTTACCGACATTGGTGAATACCAACAGGAAACCTAAAATGCCAAATACAATGGCTGACGGAATGGCAATCTTGAACGATTTCGAAAGAATGATGAAGACCACAAAGCCAAAACCGAAACAGAAGGTGGCTGTTCGCGTGCCTGACTGCATCATGCCCCAGATGACGAGGAGTGCA
>Ga0326511_10001029_pt1 | contig 23750 bp, 43 predicted proteins | sample 0_2496_0518_D_FD_203701 | JGI IMG/M metagenome (GOLD analysis project Ga0326511, IMG submission 203701) | Bovine rumen microbial communities from UC Davis, California, United States - 0_2496_0518 | ecosystem: Host-associated > Mammals > Digestive system > Stomach > Rumen | place: USA...
CTTGAACTGCTGGGCGAGCATGGCCCAGAAGTCGACCGTCTTCTGGTTGGCCCGGCGCCAGTCCTCGACGATCTTCTTCGCCGTGAGGAGCTGGCCGACGCGCTTCGCGTTGTCGCCCCTGTGGAAGTCGCCCTTCACGTGCGCGACGTTGCGGAGCATGAACCGCAGCCTGCGGTCCTCCGCAAGGTCCGGCCACCGGTCCTCGGGCACGGCGTCGAGGTCGAGCCCCGCCGTCTTGCAGGTGTCCAGGAACTTCGGCCAGGACATCCCGTAGCCGAGGCCCAGCTCGCACTGCTTCGCCTTGAGGTACAGCCCCGGGTTTGTCTTCTTGATGTGCGAGTGCGGCTCGCACCAGCCCATCTCGACGGCGGACGCCTCGTAGAGGTTGCCCTCGCGCTTCACGCCCTCCAGCATCTTCTGGTCGTCGACGGCCCACAGGACGAACCTGCGCTCGACCTGCGAGTAGTCGTAGACCGCGAACTTCCGCCCAGGCCCCGCCATGTAGCACTCGCGTATCTTCACGCCCTCGCCCCCGAACACGTGCTCGTCGCCCGCCATCACGGGCTTGCGCGGCAGGTTCAGGAGGTTCAGGTTGCCGCCCGCCTCCGAGCGGCCGGAGAACCGACCCGTGTGCGCACCCCAGTAAAGGAACGCTATGTGCGACCTGCCCTCCGGGTCCGCCGTCTCGATCATGGTGTTCAGGCGGGCGATGCACATCTGTATCGAGATGGCCTGCTGCCGCGCCTTTATGAACGGCACGTTCCCGTTGCGGTCCACCCACCTCAGGAACCCGGGGTCGTCCTTCTTGAACGACTTCGGGCACGAGAGGCCCATCGCGATGACGGCCTGCTTCAGCGCCGGGAGCGACCCGGCGGACTTCTCGGGGTACCATGGTATGTCGCAGAGGACCACGGAGAGGTAGCTCTCCAGCTCCTTCTTCGCCCGCTTCGCGTACTCCACGTCCATGAGGATGCCACGCATCGTCGAGAGCCGGTTGAGCTCCGAGACGCGGCGCTCCATGTAGGGCCAGTCCTTCGAGTACTTCAGCCACAGGTCGTGGCACTCGACGGCGTCGCTGCCGCCGTACTCCACGAGGTCGCGCCTCTCCTTCTCGTCCAGCTCCCAGTCATGGCGTCCGTCCATCGCGGCGCGGACCTCCTTCGATATGTCCTTGCCGAACAGCTCCTTCATGGCGCCCTTCAGGTTGCGGGGCGCGGCAAGGTACGCCGACATGTCCGCCGTGCACGCCCACCTCTGCTCCCCCATGAACGCGGGGATCTTCCCGCGCTTCGCAAGCTCCATGGTCACGACCTGGTCGAACGAGGCGTTGTGCGCAAGGCAGAGCCGGCCCGTAATACGCTCCCATCCAGGAAAGTTCTCGGGCCGGCCAACGTAAAGCTGCCGGCCGTCGGGGAGCCGGCGGTAAACGGCGCCGTGGTCGTCCTTCCACTCCACGGAAACCTCGCCGTCCGACATGTCCGGCCATGTCTTGTAGTCCACGATGTCCCAGCCGCATATCGCCACGAGGTACGCGTCGAACCTCGGGTCGGCGCAGTACTGCCACGTGGGCATCTTGGCGAGCGAGTACGACCTGGACTTCGTCTTGTCCTCGTAGTACGTCTCGTAGTCGATGGCAACCGCCATCTCGTCTTCAGTCCTGCTGCGTTTTTGCACGTCTCGCCTCCATTTCCTTCTGGATTGTCTTTTCCGTCTCCACGAGGGCCCACGCCTTCTTGGCGAGCTCGATCCCCTGCGAGACGCTGGAGCGGAGGTACCTCTGCTCCGTCCTGTTCTGTATGCGCCCGCCGTGCCCTCGGTAGCGCATCTGCTCCATCTTCCGCCGCACGAAGAGGAACGCCCTCCTCGCCGACGCCACCTCCCGCCCGTCCGGGTTGCACGACGTGAGCGCCTCCCACAGGACGCGCTCGGCGAATATCGCCGTCGAGAGGAGCCCGTACACCGGGCGCCTGGACCGCGCCTCCGCGTCCAGGTACCAGCCGAGCGGGTGGGCGAGGTGGCGCTTCGCCGGGGCCTCGGCCCTCCACTTCTGCATGGAGTCGGCCCACCGCTTCTGCATGCCGTCGCCGCGGCCGAACACGAGCCTGGTGAACCCGTTCTTCAGTTTCTCCTTCTTCATGGCGCAAAGTATATCACATCCCCGTGTATGGTGTCAACGGGGTAAATTAAAAAACAGCCCCGGACATCCGCGGATGTCCGGGGCCGTGGTCCTCACAGGTCGCCGTTGCCGACCTCGGCGGCCTCCTCGGCCGTCATGGTCGTGGCAGACGCCGCCATGTAGAACTTCGTGAGGTCCTCGCGCTCCTCCTCGTCCGGGACGTAGAGCGTGCCGCTCTCGCCGAGGGCCGCCTCGATGCGCGGGGACCAAATGGTGCCCTTCGCGCCGTTGGGCCGGGTGAACGGGTTGCTTTCCGTGAACACGGAGAGGTACTGCCCGTATGGCGTCCACTTCCACTTCTTATCCCCGCGGTGCTTCAGCGACTCGCGCACCTGGATGTTCGAGAAGAACTGCCTGACCTTGATCGGATCGAACTTCTTGAACAGGATGCGCGCCGGCGTGTAGAGCGAGCCGCCCACCTTGACGAGCGTCACGTCCGCGCCGAAGTCGTCCGGGAGCTTCACGAGGAGCTCCAGGTAGAAGCACTCCGCGATGTAGTGCTGCGGGATCGGGTTCATCGCCCTCGAGTAGTCCTCGAAGCGGTAGAACGGGACCTCCGGGGCCTCGGCCTGCGCCGCCGCCCTGCAGTCCTCGATCGTCTTCAGGAGCTCGGACGAGCCCTGCGCCTTCGGACGGCCGACGACCCATGCGCGCGGGAGCGCGCCGGAGCCCATCGGGCAGCCCTCCAGGAAGCCCTGCTTCCCGTCGACCACGATCGCGCGCAGCGCGTTCGCGCGGCCCGACCCGCCGAGGCGGTGCGCCTGGTTCTTCGACACCTTGAGGACGAGGTCGCCCTCCTTGCACTCCTGGTGCACGTCCTGCGGGAGGTCGCACACCGTGTAGTACGGCATCAGCGTCGCGAACCTGACTTGCAGGCCCTGCACCTTCACCTCGGTGGACACCGCCGCCGGCTCCGCCTTCGTTACTTCCGTCGTGGAGGCGACTTCAGGCGCGTCCTCCTTCACCTGCTCGAACTTGGGTTTTCCCATTTTCTTGCTTTCCTTCTTTCCTTGTTTTTCCTGTTAAGCCCCCGTGGCACCGTGCCCCGGGGGACACTTGTGCCTACAGCTCGCCCTTCTGCTCGACGACCAGCTGCTTCGCCTTCTCGCTCGCGACCCACTTGACGACTTCCGCGCCGCGGACGGTGAAGGGCTCCTTGACCTTGTCGACCTCGGCCTTCGCCGCCGCCTTCTTCATCCCGCGCTTGTCAACCAGGTGGTCTATGAGGAGCGCCGTCGAGAACTCAGAGCACGCGGCGACCTCCCGGTCGTCGAGCGCGTACTTCGCGATGAATGCCTTCTTCATATCCTCCATGTTCTCGGCCGGGACGCTCGCCTTGCCACGCTGCGTCTGGATCTTGTAGCCGGGCAGCTCCACCATGCCAGGGTTCTGCATGACCCAGCGCGCGTCGTCCTTCTTGACGGCCTCGAACACGTCGGCCATTGTCTTGAGGACGAGGCGGCGGAGTCCTCGCTCGGCTGGCGTCTGTGGCTGGAGCGTGAGCCTCGTGCCCGCGAACACGCCGCCGGGGGCAGTGAGCTGCCGGAACACGTTGACCGAGTTGAACACGGTCTTCGCGGACTTCAGCTGGCTCTCCGTGGACGCCTTGTCCACGCCCTCAGACGCGAGCTGCAGCGCATCGCCGCCCTCCATGACCTTCGAGGCGCCCTCGACGTACTGGCCCTGGTACTTGCACATGCCGCTCCAGTGGCAGTACTGGCACGCCTCGCTCGGGCAGCCGGGCACCGTGTCGTCGTTGGCGGACCTGTCCGCGCGCTCCTCGATCGCCGCGACGCGCTTCGCGAACTCCGCGAGCTCCTCCTTCCCGACCGGGATGCGGAGCTGCGAGTCCTCGCTGAGGCGCGGCGCCACGACGCAGCAGATGAACGCGTCGTGCAGCGGGCACAGCGTGTTGACCGCGAGAGCGTAGCGCATGATCTGCAGCGTGTAGTCGTGGTCGTTGCGCGACGACTTCCAGTCGATGATGTACACCGGGCCGTCGGCCGGGACGATCATCACGTCTATGTAGCCGTGGCGCCCACCGCCGAGCTCGACCTCGCACTCGGTGTACACGCCGGGCTTGAGCCGCTTGGTCTTAAGGAACGGCTGGTCGCCCTTCCTGAACTTGATCCGGTAGTCCTGCACCGTCGGCAGGCTTTCGAGGAGCAGGCTCCCCAGCTCCCTCACGGACCCCCTCACGAGCCACCGCATGTCGTTCGACATCTCGGTCTTCTCCACGTACTCGTCCCACTTCTCCCTCGGGAGCTGCAGGATCGCCTCCATATGTTCGTGATACAGGGTGCCATCTGAACTCGCCTCGGTCTCCTCGCCGTTCGGGCGGAACCTCGGGCACTTTTCGACTGCCGCCAGACTTGACGGGCTTACTATGCTTGGCCTGTATGCCATTCTTTCTCTCCTTGCTTTCCTTGTTTACCACCAATCTTACCATTTCCTCGACGGACTCGACTTCGACGGACTCCACGCCCGCCCTCCGGGCGACCGTCACCTCCTGCCCGGACTTGAGCGTCAGCATCGCGCCGTCGGGCGAGAAGGAGCCGACCGACTCCACCTCGCCCTCGGGCACGACGAACACGTCCTCCCCGTCCCTGAACTTCAGCACCTTCACTTCGCCATCTCTTCTTTCTTGGCTTTTGCATGGAGTCGTCTCGCCGCCTCCAGCACCAGGTGCGGATTCGGGGCGAACATGGTTCCGCCCCTCTCCAACCGTGTGGCGAGTTCGTCGTCGCTCAGTCCATGCAGCCATTGGAAGTACTCGTCGTCTGTCATCTCATCAGGTCTCCGTCCACCAGCGCGTCGAGGTTCTCCACCTTCCGGCGCACCGCCCTCGCGACGCGCTCCTCGGCGGAGCCCGCGGCCAGGACTATTTTCTGCGTCGCGGTCGTGCCGCCGACGCGCCTTATCCTCCCGAGCGCCTGCTTCAGCTCCGAGCTTGACCAGCCCGGGCTGATGAGCGAGACCCTCGGCCTCTCGTGCTTCACGTCGTGGAGGCTGAGGGCCACGCCGCACGCCGAGGACATCCCGACCATCACGTGGATGCGGTTGTCCTGGAACGCGTCGATGCCCGCCTGTCTCTCCCTGTCGGGCTGCCCTCCGTAGATGTTCGAGAACGCTACCGCGTGCTCCGAGAGGTAGTTCTCCACCCGGAGCCGGGCGTCGGTGAAGTTCAGGCACACGAACACGGAGCACCCGTCCTCGACGGCCTCGACGGCCATCTGGGCGATGGCCTCCGCCTTCGCGAACTCGGCCTGCTGCCTGAGCCTCAGGAGCTTCACCATCTCGTCGGTGCCGGGCCGTATCTCGCGGATGTTCCTCGGCATCTCCTCGTAGGCCTTCACGAGCATGTCGTGGTCGGCCTTGGCGAGGTCGACGAGCACGGTCTCCACGGTCTCCTCGGGGAACCCGGGGATCTCGGACGGCCCGACGGAGATGAACCTGTCGCCCATCTTCGCGCGGATCGCCTTCATGATCTCCGTCGCCCTCGTCTTGTTCTTCGTGAACTCGAGCGCCATCGCCCCCGCGCGGTTCTTCTCGACGAAAGCGCAGCCGTTGGCGCGGCACCAGTTGTAGAACGACCCCACGTAGTAGTCGTGGAACCCCATGAGGTAGCCGATCGCCTGCATCTTGAGCGGCGAGTCGGCGGGGGTCGCGGACATCAGCAGCGCCTTGTGGCCCGGGGTGGACCTGTTGACCCACCTCGCCAGCATCAGCGACTGCTTGCACCCACTCCCCTTCTTCGACCCGGCGACGCGCTTGTACACTCCACCGCTGCCCCTGTGCACCTCGTCAAAGACGAGCAGCGCCGGGCCCGGCGGGATGTTCCTCCAGCCGTCCTCGTGGGAGTACCACTGCTGCTTTCTCGACGCTATGAGGTTCTCGGGGTTGATGACGTCGAGGACGTACTTCGACGCCCCCATTCCGTCGAGGACCTCCCGCCACTGCGAGCGGGCGATCTTCGGGCAGACCACCAGGGTCGGAATCCCGAGGTCCCTTATGGTCTGCGCGGCGAGGTACGTCTTGCCCGCCCCGGTGTGGGCCGCCTCGAGGAGCACGCGCTCCCTTCCGAGGACGTCCGTCTGCCGCGCGGCGATCGGCACCTGCCATTCCTTCAGCTTCATTTCCTGCATTCCTGCTTCTCCGTTTTCCCGGCCGGCATTATACCATATCTCCGCTCACGGCGTCAACGGTGGAGCAGAACCACGTTCACCGACAGGGCCAGCATGCCGAGGACGAGGCACCACACTATGGTGTCCATCGTCGCCCGCAGCTGGTCGTCGGTCTTGATGAGCACGTCTCCGAAGAACACCGTCGCCCCGAAGAGGAGCGCGGCGCACGCCGAGAGTGCGAGCCCTATGTACGTCAGCACCACGCTCATGCCGGCCTCCCTTCGTCCACGTCCCTCCAGTCCCGGTAGACGCGGCGGGCGACCTTGCGCATGCGTGAGGCAAGCGCGTTCCAGTCACGGTAGCCCTTAGGCGTCGACCAGTGCCACGGCTCCCACTTCTTGCCACAGTACGTGAACGGCTTGCCTTTCAGCTTCTCGCATTCGATCTCCTCGGACGTGTCGTCCACGTCTCCCTCGCAGAGCTTGGGGTCGTCCTTCGCCATCTTTTCGGTGACGTACGGCATCTCGAAGTCTACGTCGAAGTCGCACTGCATGATGTTGTTGTGCGTCTGTCGCCCGATCTTCCATGCGATCTTCCAGATTGGCTTATACTTCACACCCCATCTGCCCGTCACGGGATTGCCGTGCTCGTCCTTGACCACCTCGTCGTCGTAGTGGTGCCAGCCCATGCAGACGCAGTACCGGTACTTCTCGGTGCTCGCGAAGTGGACGGAGCAGCAGCCCTCCTTCTCGTGGACCAGCCACTCGTACCACTTCTTGAGCTCCTTGCCGGTAACTTCCATGAGATTGCAGCTACGCATCGGCCACCTCCAGGACAAGCCTGCCATACGTGCGACCTTCCGATTCGGCGCTTGGGCAGACCGTCTTCACGACCTTGTCCAGAAGCGTCCGGAGCTGGGGATTGTTGGTCTCCCAGCTCGGAATGTAGTCCGTGCGCAGCCCGCTGTCGAGGTCCAGGACCGTGTAGTCGCAGGCCTTCAGCAGCTTCAGTAAGTCTCTCAGTTTCATCTATTCCTCCTTCTTTTCCTTTGTTGCCGTCACTTCGATTCGCCACACCGTAGCGGGCCCGTCGCTTTCGTATTGGCGCGGCGTGTTCTCCCCCGCCTTCTTTGCGTCCTCGAACACAAGGTAGCGGTCGGCGAACTCCATCTCGCCCCAGTGCCTCGTCGGCATGTTCCCGGCCATGTATGTCTGCAGGAACCTGATGGTGCCGTCCGGCGTCTCGCGCCCGACAACGTAAAACCCGTCAACCTTCATGCCTCCTCCGCCTCGAACTTCGAGTGCTTGTACGTCGCCTCCGAGTCCCAGAACAGGCCGTCGTCGCGCTTCTCGTCAGACTCCCTGCACCAGTTCTTGGCGACGAACTCCGCTTCGTCCGCGTCGTGCGCCTCGACGAACACGTAGAACGCCGTCTCCAGCGAGCAGCGGACCTTGAAGGTCTGCAGCTCGTGGTGCGGGCGCTCGTCAGTCTTCAGCTTCGGGCATCTCTTTTTCCCTTTCATCCCTCGAACTCCTTGTATGTCTTGCGCAGGTGCGCATAGTATTCCTCGAGTAGCTTCACCGGCGCAAACTCGATCACGAATGGCCTCTTCGGCGGAAACCATCCGGAGCACTCCCAGTCGTAGACGTCGTCCTCGCGCTCAATGGACGTGTCGGGGGACTCCAGGAGCACCTCCTTTAGATGCTTCCGAAACCTGGACGTCCCGTCGTTCGCGTCGGACATCCCGAACAGCGCGACCATCGGGTTGCACTCGTCGTCGAGGAGCTCGAACACGAACGACGCGTCAAACGGATCGTCGTTCGCCACGTACTCCTTGAACCACTCCTCCAGCCCGAGCTCCATCCAGCCGTTGGCCACGAATGACTGCCAGATCTCCTTGGCCGACTCGGGGTCCTCGGTCATGTACTCGTAGGTTTCCTTCGTCATCGGCCGTATGACCACGCACGACGTGGAGCCTCCTAGCGAATTGCGCCGCCAGCTCCCGTCCTCGTTCAGCTCCAGCCCGTACACCTCGCCGTTTTCGTCGGCGCCGAGCGTAATGTACCTGCTCATAACCCTTACACCTCCTTCTCCTCGAACTCTGCGGACTCGGCCTTGTAGTAGTCGCTTCCGCAGTGCTCTTCATTGTACTTCTCGATCGCCTCGTCCTCAGACTCGGCTTCACACGTGAATGGGAGGCCAGGCCATTCGTTACCCTCGACCTTCTTCTCGTACTCCTCGAGCTTTAGGCGCATGACATCGCCGTCGCCCATGTGGCTGGCGTCGCCCATCTCGGCCTGGACGTCCTCCGTCCAACCCGTGATTTCGGTAATTGTCATCTTCATTCGTCATCCTCCTCGTCGTGGAACTCGTCGTAGCTTATCTCCACGGAGGACGGCTCGACGCCGTCCATGTCCTCCGGCCACACCGGCTTGCCGTCGGCGCGCTTCGCGAGCACCCTGGCCGGAAGCGACGTGTTGCAGAACCGGACGTCGCAGACCACCCCCAGCGTGCACGTCCCTGCGTTGGTAAAGCGGAGCCTCAGAGGGTCGACGTCGAACGCCCCCTCGCTGTTGCCCCTCTCCATCGCGCAGTCGTACAGCCACTGGATGTCGGGCTGCTCCTTCCCGTACTCGCCCCTCGCCAGCTTGCCGATCGCGTCCGACCCGAGCCACAGCTGCCCGTGGACCTTTAGCATCGCCCGCAGGTCGCGGGTAGTAATGTATTCAGCCATCCTAGTCTCCTTTCGTTATGATTACATCGCAGTCCTCCACGTCGCACGCAAGCCCGAAGGCAGGGTAGCTGCAGAAGTACGGCTCGCCGCCGTCGTCGGGGCAGCATACGTCGATGCGGCCGCCGTTGCGCGTCCGCTCGACCCACTCGTCGACAGTCTTCTTGTCTTCCGCGTCAAGCCCGGAGTCGTCCGAGTTGACGAGGTAGCCTAGCGCCCACGTCGGGATGCGCACGCCGCGGAGTAGCTTCACGTACTTCCGCCTATGTCCGCTCTTTCCCATGCAACACCTCCTTTACCTGTAGCCGTTGTCCTCCATCTCCCTGACGTTGACCTTCCAGTTGATCTCCATGCTCCCCGGGAAGACCAGCGACGCCGAGTCGTCCAGAAGGAAGGACTTCGAGTAGTCCGGTGCTGTTTCGGACGCATCTATCTCCGAGTTGTAGGCATCACGCATGGCGGCCTTTGCGCACTCCTCGTCGAGGAACACGCGACACCAGAAGTCGCGATACCCGTTGCGGTGGATGCTCATCTTCTCTAGAAGGTACACCTCGACCGGTTCGGGTTTCGCGAACGTGATCGCATACACAACAAGCATGGGCACGAAGGCCCCGTCGGGGTTCTCAGGGTCCGTGTGGAGCTCGACCGACAGGTCGTTTGCCTCGCACTCGAGGTACTTCCCGACTTCGTCGGGGTACCCCGACCCTCCGATCCAGTCCGCGGACCACATCACGATGTCCGGCTTGTCCCGCACCGGGCCGTACGGCCGCACCCTGACCCACACTTCGTGGTCCAGGGTGTTCAGAAACTGCTTCAGTGTCATACGAAGTTCCCTCCGTTTACGTCCTTTACAGCGTCGTGGACGTCCCAGACGATGTTACTGTCGCCCCTAATGCCGAGTGCGTACAGAAGGGCGCCGTCTATCGTGTCGAACGACTCGACGGATACGTCCTTCCCGCCGCTGGGGCTATCCACCACTACGAACTTGTGACTGAACGTAATGGCCGGAGGCAGTATCCACGTCCCCGCCTCCGCCTTCTCGGGCAAAAGACCAGCGCGTATCGCCGCGTCCGACTCCGCCTTCTCCTTCTCATTCTGCACAAACGTGATCTTCATTTTATCGAGTCCTTCTCGACACAGTTCTTCCTTGCGTCGTAGTACTTCTTCTCGATTGCCTGCTGCGCTACGTGCTGCACCTTCCACCAGGACGAGAACGTGATGGCCGCGTCCTTGACCGCCATCCACGCCGTGTCGTACACGGAGTCCTTGTCCTCCTTGTACTCGGTGAGGTAGAGCCTCGTCACACCGTCGGGCGCCATGCGCGTCACGACGAACTCGGGGATGTCGTACTCGTCGCCGACGAACCGCCCGGTGGCGTCGAACACCTCCCAGCCGTCGCCGCGCGGGAACTCGATGTCGGTCGCCTTGTCGGTGATGAAGCCCCAGCAGGAGTCATCGCCGTCCTCCCAGTCGACCTCGTCCTCCGTGTGTCCGTCGGGGTAGAGGCGCTTGTACGGGACGCAGGACTCCTCGGTCCTGTAGCCGTACACCTCGCCGTCGTTCCACTTCTGCCACTCGTCGAGCAGGACCTCCGCCTCCTTGCGCAGGTACTGCACGAACTCGTCGCGATCCTTCGCCGGACGCCATGTCTTCGACTCCTCGTCGAAGACGCGCATCCAGTTCTGCTCGCCACAGAGCTGGCAGAAGCGCTTCTTGTTCGTCCACAGCCATGCGGCGTTGCGCGTGACGTCCCACCGCTGGTCCGGGAAGTGCGAGCCCGAGCCGAGGCTGAGCGCGATCCCTCCGTGGATGTAGGCAGCCACCGGGAAGATGAACGCGTCATCCTCCGGCTTGTACTCGCCCGTCCCGTACCCGTCCTCGTCCTCGATCTCCACGACCGGGAGACCGGGGTAGCCCTTCTCCGACTCGTTCGCGCAGAACTCCCGGGTGATGTTCGAGTGCAGGTAGAACAGGTTGTCGTTGTCCGTGATCGGGTTGACGCACGGGTCTTTGTCCTGTTCGATGATGACGTGCTTCGCGCCGACCTTCGTGAGGTCGCGCTCGGACGCGTCGCGTATGATTCCCTTCTTCATGACTCCTCCTTTACGGCCTTGATGTGGTCGAGCAGGGCCTTCCTCGCCCAGTCGATACCCAGCTCCACTTCCAGCGACAGGCGCATCGCCGCGCCCGGCTTTGCGTACCTCCCCATCAGGAGCTCGCGCTCCGCCCATTCCTTCAGCTCATCGAGGACGCCGTTCCTGTCGGCGGCCACCCCGCAGCTGAAGTCGTCCGGCGAGAACTCGACGCCCTCGGCGTGGGACTCCGCGTCCTCGTCCGACACGAGGTAGTCGGCGTCGGCGAGCTCGTCGTACGACGTACCCCTGCCATGCGCCTCGTTGCGGTCCGTCAGTAGCTGCTGCTTGAACGCGAGCCTCTGCTCGTTCGTCAAGTCGCCGAACCTCATGCCTCACCGCCCTTCATGCAAGCGCCGGCTTCTTTCAACGGACACTTCGAGAGGTCGAGAGGCTTGCCAGCCTCCGCTCTCGCGAGCGCCATGAGCTCGTCGGGTATGTCCGCTATCTTTACCTTCACGGAAATCTCGCTGGGGTGGACCTGCACCTGGTGCCCGTCCGGGAGCCGGATGTAGAAGTACCCGTTGTCGCTAAGCGGGATGTCCACCGCCGCGAACGACGTGATCTCATTGTTGACGTAGACCACCACGTCGCCCTTCTCAAAGGCTAGACCCTGTCTCGGCCTGGAGTATCCGAACTCCTCGACCGAACAACCGACACCGCAGGTTCTATAGTAGCGGTCACGGATCTCCTTGAGATTTTCCTTCGAGCCGCAGAACTCCCAGTTCGTGCTGGCGTTCCACTTTATCTTGCTGTAGTCTATCTTTCTCATGTTATACTCCCTTGTTTGTGTGAGTTGCGCCACTTTTCGTTAGTTCCGTTTCGCGTACTTCCCGAGAAGCGCACCCACCAGCGCCCGTGCGGTCCGCACAGGCACGCTGTTACCGATCTGCTTGGTTTGTTCCGTCTTGTTTCCCGTGATGACGAAGTCGTCCGGGACCGAGTGCGCCCTCGCGAGCTCCCTCGGCGTCAGCATTCTCATGTAGATGTCGATGCGCCGCCCGTCCTCGAGGACTGGTAGCGCCATCATGTGCTGGTCCTTCAGCGTTATGGTGTTGATCGGCTCGTATGAACCTCGTATGGTTCCGCCGTTCGCGTTGTCGATGACTATCGGCTCTATCACCCTCACGGCGCCCTTGCAGGCGACGGTGGGGACTGGTTCCGTTGAGGGGCGGCATGCTGCCGCACCGTGCTGGCCGAGGACGAGCGTCGCTAGCGAGAAGTGGTCGTGCGTCGACACGGTTTTAATCGGCCTGTCAGTGGTGCACGCCTTTCCGTGGTTCTGATGGTCACACACGAGCGAGCAGACGGCATGGTGCCCTCCGCCAGCCGAGATCGTCGTGAGTGGCTCGTTCACCGGCGCGTGCGTCGCGTTGTGCCGCATCTTCGCGATGAACGGCTTCGCCTGCACGAGCGCGTGGTGGTTCCCTCCCGACATCACGGTCGTGAGCGGCCGGTCGACGTCCTCCGTCGTCGCGCCCCTGTTGAGCTTGACAATGAATGGCTTGAGCTTCCGCCCCGGAGCGCATGCCTTCACGAGCATGTCGGTCGTGAGGTCGAGCCCCCAGTACTTCCTCGCCCCGTCGGCTACACGCGCTAGTGTCTTCTCCTTGAGCGGCCGGTCCCTGCCAAATATCGACTTCCCGAGGTTCGAGAGGTCGAGGCACTCGCCCGCGCCCCGCCACTGCGGAAGCCCGGGGACGTGGTCCCCGTAGGTCCGCTTCGGCCACACAGGGACTCCTATGTCGCGCCTCACGGCGACCAGGAAGAACCGCTTGCGCGTCGTCGCGTCGCCGTAGTCGGCGCAGCACAGTACCTTGTAGTCGACGTTGTAGCCGAGCGACTCGATCATCCTTACCCACGCCTTGAACGTCTCGCCCTTGTGCGCCTTGTCGGGCTTGGCCTCCCCGTCGAGCGGACCCCACTCGACGAACTCGGGGACGTTCTCCACGATGATGACGCGGGGACGCACCTGCGATGCCCACGTAATTACATACTCTGGCTGGCTCCGGAGCTGGTTGTCCCGGGGCTTGCCTCCCTTCGCCCTCGAGTGGTGCGTGCACGAAGGCGACGCCCACAGGAGATGCACGTCGGTGCCCCAGGGAACAAGATCCCCGGGCACCGCCTCCTCGATCTTGCAATCAAGGGTCGTGACGTTCCTGAAGTTGGCCCGCATCGTGGCGACCGCGACATCCCAGTGATTTATCGACAGCCCCTTGTAGGTCATCTTCAGGTCCTCGTAGACGGCATCGCGGATCCCGAGTTCGTCGCCTCCCATCCCGCAGAACAGGTTGACTATGTTAAGCTCCATGTTCTGGCTCTCCTTTCCGTCAATACCGCTCGAACATGTCGAGCCGGTACCACGTCCTCCCGACGCGGAACGCGCCGGAGTTCACCTTCGACACGTGCTCGGCGGGATCGTTCGACCACCGCCACGTCACGTGTTCGTCGTCGGCGTCGAGTATCTCGATGCCGAACCCGTTCGTCAGGGCCAGCCCCGCGATCGCTTTCTTCATGGCAGGTCCTCCGGACTCCGCATGAGCAGCCGGCAGTACGACTTGAGCGCCTCCTCGAAGACGAACATGTACTCGGCCTTCATGTGGACGACCCCGGAACCGCCGTCGGTCGGCCACTTGAACATCAGCCCGCCGTTCATGCGCAGGACCGTCAGGTCCCCTTCGCACACCTTGGCCTCCTCGGAGTACGCGTTGCACACCCCGAGCACGGTCCCCGCGTCGGCCGCGTTGAGCGCCTGGCGGAACCTCACCCCGTCGATGTCGCGCAGGGACAGCATCACGTTGCCCCCGCACGCGTCGAGCGCGACCGTCACCGGCCGCACGTCTGGTATTATCTCGAGCATTTTCTCTTTCTCCTTTCCTTCAGTTCGTTGTCGTGCCAGGTGTTCACCTGGGCGAGGACCGCGCACATGCGATCCTGCATCTCCCACAGCCACTCGTCCTTCAGCCCGAGGGCCGGCCTCTCGAGAAGCCGGCTCGTGAACAACTTGTAGTCAAGCTCGGTCAGCAGCGACCTCACCTCCCTCGCCCACGCCTTCGTCAGGCGCGGCGACTTCGGAGGGTTCGGGAGCCGCGCATACGACTTCGTCCGCATCTGTGCCTTGTCCATTCCTCGACTCCTTCCACTTCTCGAGGTCGTAGTCGACGAGCAGCCGCCCGCCGACCTTTTCAACCGAGTGACGGAACATCTCCATCACCTTCTCCTCGGCGTGCGAGGCCCGCAGCGCGCGGACCTTCATGCCGATGTCCACCCCATTGAAGAGCGCCGTGTACAGGGTCTCCCTGTTCACGACGCCCTCTCCCGGAACGGGCTTCATTACAATTTGTATCACGAGGCCTCCTCCCTCTCCGCGACGTGTATCACCTGCTCCCACGGGCGCTTCCCGAGGTCCATCCACACGTCCCAGAGGTAGCCCTTGCGGCCGAGCGACTGCGCGAGGGCGTCCACGAGGTTGCAGGCAGCCTGGCTGTCCAGCTTCCTCGCGTCGACGTCCACGCGGTCATAGACCTTCGAGAGCATGACGGGAAGCTGTCTGCCGGTCCCGGACATGAGGTCCGCGACGTGCCGCTCGACGACCATCGTGTCGGCGAACGTCATAGCCCCTCCATGTCCCTGGCATTGGCGCCGGCCGGGATGGTCCCGCGCCGCTCCACCTTCACCGTGTTGAGGGAGACGTCCGGGCCCACCGGTCTCGCCTTCCGCACGTATTTGCGTTTCTCCTTCCTGGCCGCCGGCGCCTTGCTGGGTTCATCGCCGCAGCCGAAGCGCAGCTCCACAGCCAGCACGTCGTAGTGGGCGGACTTCACCGCCTTCTCGATTGCGTTGGATACGTCGATTATTGGCGCATCGTTCCGGACGGCAACGTCGAGCGTGAATTTCCTTACTTCCATCTTTGCCCCCTTTGTGTTTGTCACATTGCCTCGTGGCTCGCCTCCGCCCACAGCGGCGTGAACGCGGCCGCGGTCATCTGCAGCGCGGCCTCCTCGCGGAAGTCGTCGAGCCTTTCGTTGACCGCGTCGTCCTTCGCCCTGTCGCTTGTGGCGTGGTTGGCGATGACCCCGGTCTGCTTCGCCTCGAGGTCGTTGAAGACCTTCCTGACCTTCTCCCTGAACAGCTCGCAGATCTTCTCGATCCTCGCCTTATCCGCGAAATCCGCCGAGCGGTACTTGTCGAAGTCGGCCTTGAACTCTCTCCTGCACCTGTCGAAGTCTATCATGTGGGCGCCGAAGCGCGCTTTGACCTCGTCCTTGTCGAGCACGGTGCAGAACTCCGATATGGAACTGTTGCCCTTCAGGTGCTCCACCATCTCTTCGGTGACCCAGCTCCCGTACACGGGGCTGTCGTACACGGGGCTGCTGTCGTACACGGGGCTGTCGTCCGGCGGGTCGAAGTCCGAGGAGTACTCGATGAGCCACAGCAGCGCGAGGATCGCCCCGAACTCGCGGAACATGTCCTCGCTCGTGTCGTTCCCGAGCGCGTCGAACGCCTCGTCCAGGTCTGCGAGAAGCGCCTTCTCGACGTCCTCGTCGGTCGCCATGCGCGTGCCGTAGTGCTCCTCCCTCCACGCGTCGCGCGAAAGGGTCGATATGCGGTCCAGCATGGACGACAGGAAGCCGTCGCGGCTCACCCAGTTGTCGCCTGCGTACTTCACGACCGCCTTCCTGTTCGCCGGGTCGAGGATCGCCTTCTTCGCCTTCGCGAAGAACGTGTCGTCGACCTCGACGGATAGGTCCAGCCAGTCCGACATGAAGTTGTACTCCCTCGGGGAGCCGAACTTCGTCGCCTTGATCTCCACGACTCCGTAGCTGACGAGCGGCTTTTCGTCAGCGAAGACCCTGTTGGCCTCCTCGACGATCCTCTCACCCATCTTCTCCGAATCGTAGTCCCAGCAGACTACACGTCCCTCTTCGCGCTCGGCCTCCTCCTCGTCCTGCCAGAGGGACTCGTAACTGAACGGCCCCTCGTACGTCGAGACGTCCACGATCGGCGCGATCTGCGTGTTTGTCATGAATGTCTTGTTCATGGTTTTACTCCCTTATACTCAGCATCCGCGGAAACAAGTACCATTGCACCACGGGCGAAGGTTATCCTCACTATCCTATGCAACTTTCCATTCACCAACACCACTACCGGGTACCGGGAACAATGTTCCAGCAAATCAGTAGGGTATGTACAGAACTTGTTCGACTCGTAGAACCGTTTTGCAAGGCTACCTACAGTAACTACCATAGTTTCTCCTTTCCTGTTTGTCTGGGAACTTAGTTTCATCCACACTTGCGGACTACTCGGCCACCACGCCACTTCGCGGCGTTCCCCTGCGGTGGTAGGGGAGGGCTGCTACCCCCTCCCCCTGTGTTTCCTCTTCTTCGGAAGAAACGACTTGACCTCGATCCCCACGACCCTGGTCCTCCCGGGCTCGTCGTAGGCGTCCCCGGCCTGCCTGCCGGCCTCGGCCTCCTCGGCCGACGGGTAGACGCTCTGCTTGTAGTGCAGGTAGCTGAGCAGCCACTGCGCGCCTATCGACTTCACGGGCGTGTTCCGCTCCGCCAGGACGTACAGCACGTCCTTCATCTCACCCCTCCTACCGGCGTCGAGTACAGGACGCAGCTCACGCTGCACCCGTCCCCGAGGTCGACCTGGCACTTCCCGTTCTTGCGGAGCGAGTCGTATACCCACGGCTTGAACCCCTCCGACACCCCCTCGTCGGAGTACTGCTTCTTGAGGTCTACGGCGTAGTGGTAGAAGTTCTCGATGGCCTTGTCCTCGGAGACGAAGGTCTCCGGGAACGGCGTGGTGAACTCGGGGTCCTCCGTGTCGGAGTCGCCCCACGTCACCGTGGTCCACAGCTGGCCCTCGAGGCCGTTTTCGTCCACGTCGAAGTGCCACGAGCTGTACCCGTCGTAGACGTAGTAGCAGCCCTGGCCGTCCAGTTCGTCCCGGAGGAACGCCCTAAGCTTCCCCGCGCAGCCGCGGCGCACGACGGTGACCCCGTCCTTCCGGCGCTCGGAGAAGAACTTCTCCGCCTCCGGGTGGTTCTCGTCGTTCGCCATCGACCACGCGAGCTCCGGGCGTATGTCGATGCGCTCCATGATGTAGTCGACGCACTCGTCGAGGGCGCGGTCGCGCTCTGTGTAGGAGCCCGCCACGCACCTGGTGAGCGGTTCGCGCTCGAGGTCGTCCGTCGACGTTACGGTGTATATCGTCATTTCTTCACCTCCGTTTTCATCAGTGCATTGAATTTCTTCAGGTACTCGTCGAACGTGTCCTTCGTCACCAGGTAGTTGATGTGCGCCGGGCACCACGATTCTCTTGCCTTCTGGACAGAAGCGAGTTCTTCCAGAGGGTGCGTTTTGTAGCGCGGGAAGTACCTTGCCTGGGATAGACAATGATCAATGTCGTGTAGCGCGACATGGCATTCGGGGCACAGGGTCTTCCCGTAGAAGACCTCGCCATGCGCCTCCATGACGCGACGCCCGCAGGAGGCGCAGTGCACGACCGGAAGAAGCGTATGGAACATCTTCCGCGCGAACGTCCTGTCGGATTCCGCCCCGCGGCGCAGCGCCTTCAGCACGTATGCAAGGTCTTCCCGGTCCAGCACGAGCGCATCGCTTGTTGGGGTGTACGAGACGTGCCCGCTGTGTCGCCCGCCGTACTCCACCGTCCTATAGGTTTGGCGTTCCATCTCGGCAAAACCCCTATTCCGCGTATATCTCGTCGCCGTTAACGACAATCTTCTTCGGAATCCTTTGCATGGTCAATCCCCCTGGGAGCACCACGCGGTCGCCCTCCACCGGGAAGCACTCCTCCGCCGGGTAGAGGAACGCCCAGCGATCCTCGTAGAAACGGCGCATGCCGCGGCGCGCGGCTGCCACGTCAGGGGCGCTCACCTGCTGCACGAAGTCCGCGAGCGGGTAGCCGGTTCCGAACGTGAAGTAGTATTCGTTGTTGCCGTCCATGTTATTACTCCTTTTCTTCGTCCTCGCATCCTGTTACGTGAAGGCCCTCGGCGAATATTTCGTCGTGAAGCACTGCGCCTTCACGATGTTCGCGAATATCCTGACGCACGCCTCATAGTCGTCGTACGTCATGCTCCTCGCGAGGTCCGTGTAGAAATCCTTCCGCTCGCTCGGCAGGAGCCGCGGCTTCGTGTCTAGGACGTCCCAGTGCGAGTTGTCCGGTACACCGTCCTGCAGCCACCAGGTGATCTCGTTCTCGTCGTTCATGTGGTGCATTAGGCAGTCCATCGCCGCCAGGCACTCCGCGTGGGAACCGACTTCCTCCGAGGCTATCTTCTTGTCCTTTATGTCCTTGAAGCTCATGTCGTCTCCTCTATGGTTATTGTGACCATGTATCTGTCCTTTCATCTTCGGGGGTGCACTTCGTCACCTGCCCTATTCGACTGGTACCAGCGCTATCTTCATCACCTTCAGCCTTCCAGGCTTTAGTGGCGTGTTGCCATCGAACTCGAATTTAGTCTTCATGAAGGTCTCGCAATCCCTCTTCGCCTCTTCGAGCGAATGATATAGGATCGCGAACCTCAGCTCGTCCGTGAACGAATGGACGATCCACGGGTGGTACGGGCTGTCGTTATAAAACAACCTGTTGCACACCCGGTCGCCCGTGTCCACTATCACGAACGTGTCCTGCAGGTACTCCTGCGTCGGCACGCGGCGCGCCGCCTTCCAGGCGTCGCCCTTCGCCCTCAGCAGGCAGCCGCACGACTTGGTCGCGCCGGACACCACGCGGTGCACGGGGATCACCTTTTCCTTGCCGCAGTCGCATCGCCACAGGGCGGTAGGATGCCGCAGTATGCGGTTTCCGACCCGCCCGTACTCCACGTTCCCGACGAGCTCCACGAGCGTCAGGTGGTTGAACTTGTCGCCCGGCACGGGCTTTGGCTTGCCCTTCATGGCCGCCTCCCCGGAGGGTAGACGACCACGGACTTGCGGCACCTGAGGGGCTTCGCGAACCGGCTTCCGCCGTGCTCGCGCACCCACTCGGCCGCGTCCTTGTCGGACTTCATGTACCTCCGCGCCTCCCGGTACGAAGAGAACTTCTCGGCTCTCGTCGGGTCGCAGACGTCGATGAAGCACCGGTGGTACTCGCCGCCCCGGCCCATGAAGGCCTTCGCGCCCATGAAGGCCTTCGCGACGAAGTCCCCCACGACCCAGAACTCGTCCAGGTCCGAATAGCACGTTGTCTCATTCATCTCGGCAGCTCCCCTTCCGGCGTTGCCATGGTCTCCACGCGCTTCGCGTTTCCGTGTTTCAGCAGCGACCTGGCCGCGTCCGGAACCGGCACGCTCCGCCAGCGTCCTCCCAGTCCGATCTTGGAGTACACCTTCTCGACCCGTCTCCCCTCCCAGCGGAGGTCGACGCCGTCCCGGCCCTCCCAGACCTCGAACGGCGCGCACATGAACGTGGAGACCTGGAAGAGCGAGTCGAGGCTCTCCGGCTTTACCAGCAGAACGGTGCTCATGCCCGTTGTCTCATCCTGCATATCATCCTTCCTTTCTGTTTGATCCGGAACTTGGTTTGGCTGCACGTGCAGCTACTCGGCCACCACGCCACTTCGCGGCGTCCCGTCATCATGGTGGTGAGGGTTTTACAGGTTCACCCACAACCTCTTTTCGTTATCATCTCACACTGTCCCACATCTCCTCGAACCAGCTGTATAGCTCGGAACGCGTGTCCGAGTCGAGGGACATCTCCACAGTCGACGAGCCCCAGTAGCCCCGGACCTCGTCGTCGGCGACCCAGATGTTCGGGCCGCCGTAGCAGAACAGCACCTTCCCGCCGTGGAGATCCTTAGACGAGTCGACCTCGAACCGGACGTCCCCGAGGGACTCCTTGTCGATGTACTCGCCGAGGGAGACCTCGTCGGGCTCGTCGACGTCGTCGACCGTGCCGATCTCGTCCTCCATGTACTCGTCGAAGGAGTCGTACAGGTCGGCGTCCCACGTCCCATCGTGGGTCTCGATGAACTCGTCGGCCTTCTTGCGGTACTGTTCGGCTTTCCATTCGTCGATGTCGTCGATGATCTTGTACTCGCCGTCGACGTCGTAGAGGTTCCCGGAGGCCGCGGCCTCCAGGTTGTCCACGATGCCCTTCACCTGGGCGTGGAGCTCTTCGTCGATGTTACTCGCCATCGCGCCCTCCCTTCAGCATCGGGCAGTCCTTCGCCCTCCCGCATGCGAGCGCAAAGACCTCGGGCGGGATGTCCGCCGGCTCGACGGATCCGTGCAGCGCGTCTACGACGAAGACTTTGCCATCGGGGTCCTTCAGCTCCACTTCGCGTATCGGCAGGGGCCAGGGCTCCTGCAATGTAAACGCGCCGCGCATGTGCCAGCTGTTCACCCAGGTCACTTCGCGCGTGCGCCTCTGGGCCACCACGCAGTAGCGGCCGTCGTACTTCACGAGGTCGCCCGGCTTGAACACGAACGCCGCGTCGCAGTTGCGACACAGCCACTCGTAGAAGCCGCAGGCGAAGAGTGGGTGAGATTCGTGTACAGCAGCCAGCCATTCCAAGAATACAGCGTGTTGCCTGGCCAGCAGCTTGTCCGGCGAGTAGGTGCCCCGTCCGTCCACCAGACCGCGCAGCACGTAGTTCGTCACCAGCTTCTTCGCGTGGTCGTCCGGGCAGTTCGGACTGTACAGTTCGTCGTTCCTCATAGCTCGACCTCCGTGGACGCGATGAGCTCCTCGAGCTCCGCCTTCTTCACCTTGCCGAGCTCGAGCGAGAAGACGATACCGTTCACCGTCTTGTCGATCGCACTGTTAATGCGATCGGGCTCGTCCCGGATCTTCTTGATCTCAGGGAGCGCCGCGTCGTCCGACGTCAGTTCCGCGAAGTCGCAGTCCACAATGGCAGTGGCGAACGCGAAGTTGCCGTTTTCGGCCTCGCGGAAGGTGAGCCCGCGGCCCTTGGCGAACTTGGCCACCTTCTCGGTCATCGCCGGGATGAGCGACCTTGCGTACTCGAGGACGTCCTTCTTGGCCTTCAGCAACGCGTCGTCGCACTTGCGCTTGGCCTCGACGGCCGCGGCGAGCTTGCCCTCCACCTTTTTCGCGACCAGGTCGCGAATATAATTTTTCATGTCCTTCGTAACTCTCATTTTCGATTTCTCCTTCTTGATTTCCTCTGCGCCTTGCGGCGCTTCTTCGCCACGCGCTTCCTGTACGCCTGTTCGGGCGTGAGGGGCCTGCGCGCCTCGGCCTCCTTCTTTTCCCTCTTCTCCTCCCCGTCCGGCTTCTTCGCCGAGAACAGGGACAACAATCTCCTAAGCATATGCCCCTCCAAATAAAAAGGGCGGACGAGGAGGAATCCCCGCCCACCCTCGGTTGAGACTACGCCTGGAGCGCGTATCCCGCAAGCTTCGCCTCGTTCTGGCGGATGGCCTCGAGCTCCCGGACGCGGTCCTCGAGCTCGCGGATGCGGGCCTGCGCGGCGTCGCGCTCCGCCTTGATCTTGCACTCCTCTTCGTACGCCTTCGCGCTGCGGGCGTCGACGGCCTTCCTGACGGCGTCCGGCGTCACGACGAGCCCGCGCGGGTCGCCGAACCAGCGAATGTAGTCCTCGAAGGAGCACCGCTTCTCGACGATCTGCTTCGCCTCGTCGTCCGACACCGGGACTATCCGCTTCGACTCCTCGTCCCACGATCCGGCATCGAACGACAGGAAGAACTCTCCCCTCGTCGTGTCGACCTTCTCGCGGTCCGTCGAGACGCCGCCCCACGAGGACACCCTCAGTGCCTCTTCCGGCGCGACGCCCTCTTTGAGGGTGTACATGCGGTTGAGCTTGACGCTCACCTTTACCTTGACGCCGGCCATGCAGCTTTCCTCGTTCCACGTGGTCACGGTCGCGGCCATGTCGGTGTCGTACACCCTGCCGCCTACGACTTTCTTCATTATCGTGTTTCCTTTCCGTTAGTCAAACAGCCCACGCGAGTACGCCTCGCAGCGGGCCTCGATACGCGTCTCCTCCGACTCCGCGTTGTCGCAGAGCCAGAGGACCTCGAAGTCGGTGCACGCGCTCATGGGCACACCGCCTTCACCACAAAGGCGAGGAGGGCACAGCCCACCGCCTTCTTGACCTGCTTCCGCGCCTCGCGGGCGCTGTGCGCCCTTACGTAGCACGCGGACGAACTACGCCCGTTCCGCGCCTTGAAGGCGCATTTGAACAGGCCTCCCTGCTCGGAGATTCGTTCCGCCATCGTCATTTCCTTCGTCATGGTCTTGTTCCTTTCTGTTGTCAACCCCAGCCCACGCGGACCGGGGAGATCCTAGTCTTCCTCGTTTTCTCCGTCGTCCCTCAAAAAGAGACAGGCGTAGGTGACGAGGCCCAGGACGGCGATGCCGTCCCACACTGCGAGCAGCAACCGTTTCACAGCGGTGTTTCTTGAGGTCATTGCTTGTGTTCCTTTCGTTTTGAAATCAGGTGCCCCTCTTGGATCCCATGCGGGCCTTCTCGGGGCGGATGCCGGCCCGACTGGACCGCGGAAATCAATGTGCGGGTCTCTCCCCGCCTGTCGCACTGTCCTCGCGGGAAGCCCGCGTCGAAGGCCCTTGCAATGACCTTCGGGGCGGTTGGTCCCGTCTTTCTGGGCGCCGCTCTCGTCGGATGGTGTCAAACGATGAACATGGCCGGTTGATCTTGCACCGGAAGGTAGTCGTTTACGATCGGCCAAGCCCCGGTCGAATGAAGCCAGGCCGCAGGTGCGGGCCTACGGTCTTCCTGCCGCGACGGATCAACGGTCCCGCGGCAGTCTGCTCTCGCCTCCATAGCGGAGGCCTCACCTCAGGCCCTTTCGGGCCATCAGCCGAAACCACAGCTGAGCTAACCTGGCACTGAAAGCCATAGAGCCCCCTCTAAGGCCAAGGGAGGGGGCGAGCCTGTGTTTTCCGAAATGGTCGCTCCGGCGGGGCTCGAACCCGCACCTCAACCGCTTACAGGCGCACAACCGGGGATCACGAGGAACTCCGAATCTCACGGAGCGGTTTCCCTACAATTCAGGGTCCAGTCAGCGGGTGCCCGCTCGATGCGTCGTCGCGAAGGCAAACTTGGCTATCAAATCCGTCGCTCTGCACCGGCGGGGCGAAAACCCACCCGACCCCTATATCTCGGGCCCTTCCCGGGAGCGCACCTGTTAGCGCTTTCCCTTTTGTCGCGTTGCTCGTCCCGTTTGCGACGGAGTCCACTGCGTTGCTTTGTAGGCTGCAGATGTCTTTCCATTTTGCATCACGGAGCGTGAAATAGCTCCCTGCGTCCCCCATCGCGGCCTCGTCCCGTTCGTGCGCTTTCGACGCAGTACTGAGGGACTCGGCGGGGGTATCGGCGCGCAGGGGCGCCTAGGTCCGCATTGACGAAGAGCGGACCACACGGCTTTAAGGCCACGGCAGGCCGGTTGTATTTCGGGGCTTCACCGCGCCCTCATTTGCCACGTCTCGGAGCCCATGGTCTCCGTTGCCGCCCGAGTGGCGCAGGCGGTTGCAATTTAATTGAAGAAGGCACGGTCTCCGCTCATTGCGGCGCTCCGTTAACTCCGCATCAGCTCGTTGCTTGCCATGCGG
>Ga0326511_10001030_pt1 | contig 23743 bp, 20 predicted proteins | sample 0_2496_0518_D_FD_203701 | JGI IMG/M metagenome (GOLD analysis project Ga0326511, IMG submission 203701) | Bovine rumen microbial communities from UC Davis, California, United States - 0_2496_0518 | ecosystem: Host-associated > Mammals > Digestive system > Stomach > Rumen | place: USA...
CTAACTTAGGGGACAAGCATTATGAAATACTACAGCACCAACGGGAAAGCTCCCATAGCCACACTTGAGAAGGCCGTCGTCAAGGGCCTGGCCGAAGACCGCGGCCTCTATATGCCGATGCTCATCAAGCGTCTGCCGCAGGAGTTCTTCGACAATATCCAGAATATGTCGTTCCGCGACATTGCCTATAACGTCGCCAGCGCCTTCTTCGGCGAGGACGTCGACCTCGATGCGCTGAAGGAACTTGTCTACGACACCCTGCCCTTCGACTGCCCTGTGGTCAAGGTCACGGACAACATCTACTCCCTGGAACTCTTCCACGGCCCTACCCTCGCCTTCAAGGACGTCGGCGCCCGCTTCATGGCCCGTCTGCTCCAGTACTTCCTGAAAACTGAGAACTTAGAACTGAGAACTGAGAGGTTAGTCAACGTCCTCGTGGCTACCAGCGGCGACACGGGCTCGGCCGTTGCCAACGGCTTCCTCGGTGTCGACGGCATCCACGTCTACGTCCTCTACCCGAAGGGTAAGGTCAGCCCTATCCAGGAGTGCCAGTTCACAACCCTTGGTAAGAACATCACCGCCATTGAGGTCGACGGCGTCTTCGATGACTGCCAGCGTCTGGTGAAGTCGGCCTTCATGGACGAGGAGCTGAACCGCCACATGAAGCTGACGTCGGCCAACTCCATCAATGTGGCCCGCTTCCTACCTCAGGCATTCTACTACTTCAATGCCTACGCCCGGCTGAAGGCAGAATTGTCAAATAGTCAAATTGTTATGTGCGTTCCTTCCGGCAACTTCGGCAACATTTGCTCGGCTCTCTTCGGCCACCAGATGGGCCTGCCCGTGAAGCGCTTCATCGCTGCCAACAACGCCAACGACATCTTCTACAAATACCTGCAGACGGGCAAGTACGAGCCGAAGGCCTCGGTGCAGACGCTAGCCAACGCCATGGACGTCGGCGACCCCTCGAACTTCGCACGTATCATCAACCTCTACAGCCGCAACGGCGCCCTGACGACTGAGGAAACCCATCAGGCTATCACTAGTCTCATCAGCGGCGCCACCTACAGCGACGAGCAGATCCGCGAGACCATGCGCCAATGCTACCAGGAGACGGGCTACATCCTCGACCCCCACGGTGCCTGCGGCTATCAGGCTCTCGTCGACGGTTTGCAACCCGGCGAGGTGGGTGTGTTCTGCGAGACGGCCCATCCTGCCAAGTTCAAGGAGAAGGTCGACGACATCCTCGGTATCGACGTTGCCATCCCCGAGCGTCTGCAAGCCTTCATGCGCGGTGAGAAACAGAGTGTGCCGATGACGAAGGACTTTGAGGACTTCAAGCGCTACCTGCTACAACAGTAGAACGAGATTATTACGACTTAAAACCCAATAGAAACAGATGGAAAAGAAACTGAAGAAAGTGCTGGTGCTCGGCTCCGGCGCTCTGAAAATCGGACAGGCCGGCGAGTTCGACTACTCTGGCTCGCAGGCACTCAAGGCACTGCGCGAGGAAGGCATCTCGTCGGTGCTGGTGAACCCCAACATCGCTACCATCCAGACGTCGGAAGGTATCGCCGACAAGGTCTACTTCCAGCCCGTGACACCCTACTTCGTCACGGAGATCATCAAGAAGGAGCGTCCTGACGGCATCCTCCTGGCCTTCGGCGGACAGACGGCGCTGAACTGCGGCACGGAGCTCTACCTCAACGGCACGCTGAAGGAGTACGGCGTCGAGGTGCTCGGCACGAGCGTCGAGGCCATCATGAACACCGAGGACCGCGACCTCTTCGTGAAGAAGCTGGCCGAGGTCGACTTGAAAGTGCCCGTCTCACACGCTGTGGAGAACATGGACGACGCCCTGAAGGCTGCCCGCGAGATTGGCTTCCCCATTATGATTCGTTCGGCCTACGCCCTTGGCGGTCTCGGCTCGGGCATCTGTCCCGACGAGAAGGCCTTCTGCGAGCTGGCTGAGTCGGCCTTCACCTTTGCTCCCCAGATTCTCGTCGAAGAGTCGCTGAAGGGTTGGAAGGAGATAGAGTTCGAGACCATCCGCGACAAGAACGACCGCTGCTTCACCGTCGCCTCGATGGAGAACTTCGACCCTCTGGGCATCCATACCGGCGAGTCCATCGTCGTCGCTCCTACCTGCTCGCTCACCGAGGAGCAGGTGAAGATGCTCCAGGACATCACCATCCGTTGTGTGAAGCACCTCGGCATCGTCGGCGAGTGCAACATCCAGTTTGCCTTCAACGCCGAGACCAACGACTACCGCATCATCGAGATAAACGCTCGCTTGAGCCGTTCGAGCGCATTGGCCTCAAAGGCAACGGGTTATCCCCTCGCCTTCGTCGCCGCTAAGATTGCGCTGGGCTACACCCTCGACCAGATTGGCGAGATGGGTACCACATCGTCGGCATACGTCGCTCCGTCGCTCGACTACATGATCTGTAAGATTCCTCGCTGGGACCTCACGAAGTTTGCCGGCGTCAGCCGTCTCATCGGCTCCAGCATGAAGTCCGTCGGCGAGATCATGTCCATCGGCCGCTCCTTCGAGGAGATGATCCAGAAGGGTCTGCGCATGATCGGACAGGGTATGCACGGTTTCGTGGGCAACGACCACACGCGCTTCGAAGACCTCGACGACGCCCTTCAGAACCCCACCGACCTCCGCATCTTTGCCATTGCCCAGGCGCTGGAAGAGGGTTACACCGTCGAGCGCATCGAGGAGTTGACGAAGATTGACGTCTGGTTCCTGGAGCGTCTGAAGCACATCGTCGACCTGAAGCACGAGCTCCAGAAGTACAACCGTCTGGAGGACCTCTCCGACGAGCTGCTCCTCGAGGTGAAGCGCTGCGGCTTCTCCGACTTCCAGATAGCACGCTTCGTCATGAAGACCAGCTCCACGAACATGGAGAAGGAGAACCTCACCGTCCGCGCCTACCGCAAGCAGCGCGGCATCCTGCCCTCGGTGAAGCGCATACCCACGGTGGCCAGCGAGCATCCCGAGCTCACCAACTACCTCTACTTCACCTACACGCACACACCCGCCTTCGGCGACCCCACGGGCGAGCAGTACAAGGAGAAGCATGACATCTCCTACTACAAGAACGAGAAGTCGGTCATCGTCCTCGGCTCGGGTGCCTACCGCATCGGCTCCAGCGTTGAGTTCGACTGGTGCTCGGTTAACGCCATCAACACCGCGTGCAAGCTGGGCTACAAGTCCATCATGATCAACTACAACCCCGAGACCGTCTCCACCGACTACGATATGTGCGACCGTCTCTACTTCGACGAGCTGTCGCTGGAGCGCGTCCTCGATGTCATCGAGCTCGAGCAGCCCCGCGGCGTCATCGTCAGCGTGGGTGGACAGATTCCTAACAACCTCGCCATGAAGCTCTACCGCCAGGGCGTTCCCGTCCTCGGCACCAGCCCTGTCAACATCGACCGTGCTGAGAACCGCGACAAGTTCTCGGCCATGCTCGACAAGCTCGGCATCGACCAGCCGTCGTGGCAGGCACTCACCTCTTTCGACGATGTCAAGGAGTTCGTCGCCAAGGTGGGCTACCCCGTCCTCGTGCGTCCCAGCTACGTCCTCTCCGGCGCTGCCATGAACGTCTGCTACGACGAGGAGGAGCTGCACCGCTTCCTGAACATGGCCACCGAGGTCTCCAAGGAGTTCCCCGTCGTCGTGTCGAAGTTCATGACCGAGACCAAGGAGATTGAGTTCGACGCCGTTGCCGACAAGGGCGAGGTCGTCGAGTACGCCATCTCCGAGCACGTCGAGTATGCCGGTGTCCACTCCGGCGACGCCACGATGGTGTTCCCTGCACAGCACATCTACTTCTCGACCATCCGTCAGATTAAGAAGATTGCCCGCAAGATAGCTGCCGAGCTCAACATCAGCGGTCCGTTCAACATCCAGTTCCTGGCCAAGAACCGCGAGGTGAAGGTCATCGAGTGCAACCTCCGTGCATCGCGTTCCTTCCCCTTCGTCTCGAAGATCCTGAAGCGCAACTTCATCGAGACCGCCACGAAGATCATGCTCGACGCACCTTACTCGAAGCCCGACAAGTCCGAGTTCGACATCGACCGCATCGGCGTCAAGGCCTCGCAGTTCTCCTTCGCACGCCTTCAGAATGCTGACCCCGTGCTTGGCGTCGATATGTCGTCAACCGGTGAGGTGGGCTGTCTCGGCGACTCCATGAACGAGGCCCTGCTCAACGCCCTCATCGCCACCGGCTACCGTCTGCCCAAGCAGTCGGTACTCATCTCCAGTGGCGCCGCCAAGGGCAAGGTGAGCCTCCTCGAGCCCGCCCAGCAGCTCGTCAAGAAGGGCTTCAAGGTCTACGCCACCCCCGGCACCGCTAAGTTCTTCAACGAGAACGGCGTACCCGCCATCACCGTCAGCTGGCCCGACGAGGAGGGCGACAACAAGGTGATGGACATGATTGCCGACCACAAGTTCGACCTCATCGTCAACGTGCCGAAGAACCACTCCAAGCGCGAGCTCACCAACGGCTACCGCATTCGTCGTGGCGCCATCGACCACAACATCCCCCTGATGACCAACGTCCGTCTGGCCAAGGCCTTCATCGAGGCCTTCACCGCCCTCAGTCAGGACGACATCCAGATCAAGAGCTGGCAGGAGTACAACGCGTAACCCCAGCCCGTCCGCATAGCCAAACCTCACAATGGGGACAGTCCCCGTTGTGAGGTTTACGCCTGTGAACGACACATAAAAGATTAAAAATGAGAGTTAATAGAAGCCTCCCCTATCTGTTCGCGCTCTTGGCGGCTCTACTGTTGGCAGTCTTTGAGCCCGACTTGCTGTATACAGCCGAGGAGCATAGTCTGTTTCTCGATACACCGTTCTTTCTGGAGCAGCAGATGGTGAGAGCGGGCGGACTACTGACGTGGGCAGGCTGTTACCTCACACAATTTTTCTATTACCCCTTGCTCGGAGCAACCATTCTTGGCCTGCTCTGGGCTTTTCTGGTATGGATTATACGGTATACTTTCGACATAAAGAGCCCGTGGCTGGCACTCTTCCCTGTGCTTTGTCTACTCATGACCATTACGACACTCGGCTATTGGGTGTACTACCTCAAGTTGCCTGGCGTACTGTTTGATGCCACCCTGGGTACCATCGTGGCTATGGCTCTGGTTTTGCTCTACCGAAGACTGCCCGACCGCTACTTCCTGCGTCCGTTGCTCATCGCCCTTTCCACTTGCATCACTTACCCGCTCTTTGGCTTCTATGGGTTGTGGGCAACGCTCATGATGGGGATCGTTGCCGAACACAATAGAACAAAGACACAAAGACTATCAGCGGTTGTTCTTGCATTACTGAGCATCATTGCAGTGCCGTTGCTGTGCTATCACTACGTCTACCATGAGACGAACATCGTCAACATCTATTGGACGGCCCTTCCCGTTTATAGCGTTCAAGGTGCCCGTTCCTTCAGCTACTACACACCTTATATATTATTGGTGGTAAGTATCTGTCTGATGGCCGTATTCATGGGACACGAAGTCACAAAGACACGAAGAACGTCCGTAGTTGTAAAAGTCTGTAGGAGCGTTGGTGCGTTGCTAACCTTGACGGCTGTTGTTGTGTCTTGGAACAGGGATGCCAACTTCCATCGCGAACTGGCGATGCAACGTTGCATTGAGAAGCAGGCGTGGGAAGAGGTGCTCTCAACAGTCCATAAGTGGAAAGGTGAGCCTACACGAGCTGTGTGCATGATGCAGAATCTGGCTCTCTACCGTCTGGGACGTACGGGTGACGAGATTTTCATGTATCCTCATGGTGCAGCCCGTCCAAATGCTCCTTTCCCCATCCAGTCTGTTCACACCATCGGCAAACAGCTGTACCTGCAATACGGTGTGGTGAACTACTGCTACCGCTGGTGTATGGAGGACGGTGTAGAATATGGCTGGACGGTAGAGCGGCTGAAGCTGATGGCGAAGTGCTCACTACTGAATGGTGAGATGGCTGTTGCCCAGCGGTTCCTTAACTTGCTGAAAAAGACAACGTTCCATCGTGGCTGGGCTAAGCGTTACGAGACGTTTGTACATCAGCCACAGTTCATGATGCACGACCCGGAATTGGCACCTATTCTGCCATTGCTTCGGACAGACGACTTTCTGACCTCCGACCAGTCACAGTTAGAGATGTTCCTCATCGAACAGCTTATCAGTACGCCTGGCAATACGCGCGAACAACGTGACCTTGCTAATTTCATCATGCGTTATTATCGTCGTAATCAACATCCACTTGTAGAGAAATGAAGACTCGACACATACTTCTCCTCCTTACAGTCGCGTTACTGACGGCTTGCCGACAGGCGCAAGTACCTGCCGTCTTTCAGCAGTTGCAGAAGGAGGCGCCCATCTATCCTGACTATGCTGGTGTGACCATTCCTGTCAATATAGCACCGTTGAACTTCGAGTTGCTACTGACTGCCGACGATGCTGTCGCCCGTTTCTCGGCTGTAGGTCATGAGATTGTATGTGGTGGTCTGAAAATGTGTCCTGACATCGACGAGTGGCGTGCGCTGACAGCTGCTGCCACAGGTAAGCAGATAAAGGTCGAGGTCTACGCAGAGAAAGACGGTAAGTGGGTGAGCTTCATGCCTTTCTCCATTGAAGTGTCGCCCGACAGCATCGACACGTGGATGAGTTATCGCATGATCTCGCCGTCCTATGTCTCCTACGAGGAGCTGACCATCAATCAACGCTGTCTGGAGACGTTCGACGAAGAAGTGATCGTCGACAACATGCTCTGTACCACGGAGTCGGGTGGCCAGTGCGTCAATTGCCACAGCTATCAGCAATGGAACCCAGAACGGATGCAGTTCCATGCCCGTCAGACACACGGTGGTACGCTCATTGCCTACGACGGACACGTGGAAAAGGTCAATATGCAACACGACTCGTTGCTCTCGGCTGGCGTCTATCCTGCCTGGCATCCCACGGAGAAACTCATTGCCTATTCGACCAACAAGACCATGCAGAGTTTCCACACGACCGACCTGAATAAGATTGAGGTACAGGATACTGAGAGCGACTTGATTCTGTATGACGTTGATCGCCATGAGGTGCGTACCATTGAGCAACAGCCCAATGAGCTTGAGATATTCCCCTGTTGGTCGCCTGACGGCCGATGGCTCTACTTCTGTAGTGCCCACTTCGAGTACAAGACCGATAGCGTGAGTCTCGAAGAAATGACCCTGCGTGCCAAGGAAGTGAAATACAACATCTATCGTAAATCGTTCGACGCACAGACGCGTCTGTTTGGCAACCGGGAACTGGTGTTTGCTGCCGACTCCCTTGGCATGAGCGCCACCTTGCCACGCATCTCGCCCGACGGTCGCTGGCTCCTGTTCACCTTGGGCGAGTGGGGCTGCTTCCACATCTGGCACCACGATGCTGACCTGTGGATGATGGAACTTAGCGACTCTACGAGTCTGAATCATCAAGCGGAAATGATAAATGAGAAGACTGTCCAACCTTTGGACGAAGCAAATAGTGACGATACAGAGAGTTATCACTCATGGTCCTCTAACGGTCGTTGGGTGGTTTTCTCCTCACGTCGTTACGACGGCAATTTCACCCGTCCGTTCTTCACACATATCGACAAGGACGGACACGCCTCAAAACCTTTCGAACTGCCTACAGCCGACCCAGACCGTCACCGTCAGCTCCTAAAGAGCTACAACGTCCCTGAGTTCATGAAAGGGCCCGTGAAGCTATCACCCCAGGAGGTGGCCAACGCACTCAAAACCGAGGGCAAACCGATATCGTATCAATCTAAATAACACTTACATATATGTAGGCGTGTCACGGGACTGTCCACTGATACAGAAAACCGTCGCTTCCTGTAGGGTTCCTGGCTCTTCTTGGCTGTTTCGGGGGTCAATGCCTTCTTGGCTTTTCCTCCGAATGTCATTCGGAGCAATCAAAGAAGCCCGCCCCAGTTTCTTCGCCGCCTGCCAAAAGCCCCTTATCACGCCCCTAATGCCTGTGGGCATGATGCGCCTGAATTACATATTGCACCAGCCCTTATGGTATATACGATACTGCCAAACTAAAAGCTCAAACGATGCCGCGGTTTTATCAAACATTGTCGCAGTTTTATTAAACATCGACGTCGTTTTAACAAACGTCGACGACGTTTTAACTTCGGGACGGCCTCTCATACCTTTTAGGACGCCCTTCAGATGTTTTTCCTTGGCCTTTCTCGTTTTTTCTTACTACTCTTTCCGAACGCGGATAAATATGCATTGCAAAATGATATTATTCGTACTCGGTGGTGTCGGTGATGCCTGCCTGCTGGAGGGCTTCGCGACGCTCGACGCAGGTGCCGCAGCGGCCGCAATGGCGTTCGCCGCCCTGGTAGCAGCTCCATGTCTCGGCATAGTCGATTCCGAGCTCGCGACCGCGGCGGGCGATGTCGCCCTTGGTCATGTTGGTGAAGGGACAGAGGAGTGTGATGCCGGGGAAGGTGCCTACACGGGCGGCCTCGCTCATGGCGCTGACGAACTCGGGACGGCAGTCGGGATAGATGGTGTGGTCGCCGCTGTGGTTGGCCATCATGACGTGCTGCAGTCCAGCCGACTCGGCCATGCCGATGGCGATGGAGAGCATGATGCCGTTGCGGAAGGGTACGACGGTGGACTTCATGTTCTCCTCGGCATAGTGGCCCTCGGGGATGTCCTCGCCACCTTGCAGCAATGAGCTCTTGAAATACTTTGTCATGAAGTCGAGCTTGACGACGACGTGACGGATGCCCAGTCGCTGGCAATGGAGCTCGGCAAAGGGTATCTCGCGGGCGTTGTGCTTGCTGCCGTAGTCGAAGGTGACGGCGAGGGCTATGCGCTCCTGCTGGTCGTAGAGTAACGTGGTGGAATCCATGCCACCGCTGAGTATAATAACGGAGTCTTTCATATATCGGTTGTGTATGGGTGGAAACTATACGATGATGCGTGTCTTACGGTAGGTGTCGCGGAACTCTGAGGGCGAGCAGCCTTTCTTCTTGCGGAAGATGCGGTTGAAGTTGCTGAGGTTGTTGAAGCCGCAGGCGTAGCTGATCTCGGAGATGGCGTGTGTGGAGTCGACGAGCATCCGGCTGGCGTAGCCGAGTCGCTGGTCGATGATGTAGTCGGTGAGGTTGCGGCCGGTATGTAGCTTGAAGAAGCGGCTGAAGGCCGAGGGGCTCATGCCGGCGATGTCGCTGAGGGTAGCCAGCCGGATGTCCTCGCGATAATGCTTGTTGATGTAGTTCTTCACCTTCTGCACGCGGCGGGAGTCGCTCCCCTCCTCTACCTTGGCATAGCTGCTGGTGGCCAAGGTGCGGGCGCCGTCGCAGCGGGAGAGCTCATAGAGGATGGTAAGGAACTTGATGAAGGCGTAGAAGTGGTCGGTCTCCTGCATCAGGGAGTTCAGCTGGTTGTAGACTTTCATGATGGCCGCCAGCGGAAAGGCGAGCCCCTTGCGGGCGGCTTCCATCATCTGGCGCATGGAGTTGAAGGGGTTACGCCCGAACATGCCGCTGTCGCTGAGGTCGAGGTTGAAGTGGATGGTGATCTCGTGGATGTCGTCGCTCGTGCAGGTGTTCTGCTCCCAGACGTGCTCGAGGTCGGGACCGGTGATGAGCACAAGGTCGTAGTTGCCGATGACCTCGTTGGAGTCGCCGACGACGCGGCGGACGCCAGCGGCGTTCTCGACAAAATTTAGCTCGTAAACCTCGTGATTGTGAATGGGAAACGTGAATTCCTTCTTGTGACGCTCTGCGATGTACAAGACGTCCTTACCCATCAGCTGGGTAATCTCGTGGATGACTCTCGACTCAACGTTCTCCACCCTGAAACTAAATCTTCAGTTCCTTGAGGATGTCGGACATTCGCTGCATATTCTTGATGCGCATGGGCACCAGGGGCAGACGCAGGACGTTCTTGATGAAGCCCATCTCGCTGAGCATGGCCTTCACGCCGGCGGGGTTGCCGTCGACGAAGAGCAGGGAGAAAAGGTCGGTGAAGCGGTGGTGGATGATACGTGCGGGATCGTACTCGCCACGCATCTGCAGACGGATCATCTTGGAGAACTCACGCGGCAGGGCGTTGCCGATGACGGAGATGACGCCGACGGCGCCGCAGCTGACCATGGGGAATGTCAGGGAGTCGTCGCCGGAGATGACATCGAAGTCGCGCGGCTTGTTCTTGATAATCTCGTCGACTTGCTCCAGGTTGCCGCTGGCCTCCTTGATGGCGACGATGTTGTGGCAGTCGCGCGCCAGTCGGACGGTGGTCTCAGCCTTCAGATTGACGCCGGTACGTCCGGGGACGTTGTAGAGCACCACGGGTAGCTCGGTGGCGGCGGCGATGGCGCGGAAGTGCTGGTAAAGTCCCTCCTGCGAGGGTTTGTTGTAGTAGGGACAGACGCTGAGTATGCCGTCGATGCCCTTGAGGTCGGCCGTGCGCAGCTCCTCGACGACGGCGGCGGTGTTGTTGCCGCCACAGCCCATGAGTATGGGCACGCGTGCCTGGACAATCTCCACGATGAGGTTCTTGATGGTCAGTTTCTCCTCTGCCGTCAGCGTGGGTGTCTCGCCCGTTGTGGCGAGTATACAAAAGAAGTCGGCACCGTTGTCTAACTGATACGTCACCAATCGCTTGAGTGCGTCGTAGTCAACGGAGCCGTCTTCCTGAAAAGGTGTGATGAGGGCAATGCCCAGTCCCTTAAAGATATTCTGTACCATACACTAAGATGTCGTTTCTGCCTAATTGGCTGCAAAATTACTCAAAAAAAGTCGTTCCTGCAACAATTTGGCCGAAAAACATTCCAATGAGGCACAGATTTACTGTTTCTTCAACACTTTACGTCCGCCGCTAATGACAACGCCCTTGCCGACGGCAGAGCGGCGCACGCCCTGGAGGTCGTAGACATCGGCGCTGGCGGGCTTGTCGACCACGGTACGGATGGCCGTGGGCTGTCCGCCGTCCATGATACTCTTCACGTCGTCGGCTGTTACGGCATAGTTGTAGATGCGCACGTCGTTGACGAAAGCGTTCAGCAGCGGGTCGGCCACGAACTGGCTACGTCCGATGTAGTTCAGGAACGGCTTGACGTCAGACGGGCGGATGGTAATGGCCGTCGTCGAGGCCACCTCCTTGCCGTCGACGTAGAGGGCCGTCTTGTCAGCACCCATGGTGAGGACGACGTGCTTCCATTCGAGTGTCGCGAGCTTCGGGCCGTCGAGTGTCTGCTCGTTGCCACCGTTCTTGATGGCAAAGCGCATGACGCTGCCGTTGTTGGGCGAGAGGAACAGGTAGTGGTCGGTGTCGGTGCCGAAGTCGAAGAGTCGCTGCCAGGCGCTGCCGTTACGCACGTTAACCCACATGGCGACCGTCAGCTCCTGGCTGCCAGCCACCTCGTAGGGCAGCTGCAGGTACTGTCCGAAGGTGCTCTTCAGGAAGAGCGCCTTCGTGCCGTCGTTGCCATCGGTATAGGCGGGCGTGCCACAGGCACGGGCATCCATCATGTTGTCCGTGGTATCGTCGACGTTCCCGTCCATGGGCCACCAGGCTACGAGGCCGCAATCGCCGGTAGCAGCGCCCTCGACGATGTCGGAGTCGATGCGTGAGCGGTTCTGCGACTGGTCGACGGCCTTCACCTTATATAAATAGGTGATGCTGGGGCGGCAGGTGTTGTCGGTAAAGGTCGTGCCCTGGATCATACGGCCGATAGTGTTCCACTCGTCGGAGCCCTTCTCGGCACGGAGGACGAGATAGCCCGCAACGTCCTTGTTGGTGTTGGCCGTCCACGTCAGGGTGACGGCGGCGGATAGCGGCGTGGCCTTCAGGTCGCTCACCTTCGAGGGCGGGTTACGGTCGAAGGCCGTCACGCTGTCGGGGATGATGCGCCACTGCAGGCTGTTACGGTCGGTGGCCGACGAGGGCAGCGTGGTCTGTACGACGTTGGTCGTGCCCGACGCAGCGAGGTAGAGTGCACTCTCGCGGCAGCGGATGTAGTAGAAACCGTCGCCGGCATATTCCAGATACCACTGTTCGTTGGTGTCGGCCTTCGTGTTCTGGTCGTAAGGAATGACGTTGACGGTGCCCGACGTTGCGAAGTTGAGCACATTCATGCGGATGGCGCTGTTCGTGGCCGAGGTGATGTCGTAGAAGCTGTAGTCGCCACCCCAGCGGCTGGTATAGGAGCTGCTGGGAGCGATGTTCCACAGCTGGCTCTTGGCAGTCGCCGAGAACTTTGCCAGTCCGATATTGTCACTCTGGAGCACAGCAACATTGCCGGAGCTCTTGCTAACCAAACGATAAACGCCGGCCGTGACGGGCGCCACTGGGACATCGGCGCCCCAGGTGATGTCGATGACACGCTCGGCATTGGCCTGACCGTTCTGATAGCCCGTACCGCCGGGTATCGTCATCGTGAACTCGCGCTGAGGGCCGTAGCCGTCGTAGTAGACGAGACGATCCTTGGAGGCAAACTGGTAGGTAGTGGTCTTGGCCTGACGCTCGCTGGAGCCGAGGAACGCCTTCACACGGCCGTCATCATGGCGCCATACCGAAGCTGCCGTCCAGTTGGCACGGTGCTCGCCATAGGCCAGGCGGCTGCCGTGACGGCTGATCTGACAGAACTCGCCACGGGCACGGCTGTCGAAGCCCCACCAGATGCCGACGGTCATGCCATACTCCAGTCCGACCATCGCCTCGACGACGTTGTGCATCTCGTCGCCGTAGCCCACCTTGCTGTCGGTCTTCATCTGCTGGTAGAACTTCGCGAAGTTGTCGAACGACCCCGCCAGCTGGTGGGTGTTGCCCCAGTCGTAATACTGCTTGCCGGGAGTGTACCAGTCGAGGGCCTTGTCGTCGTTGAGCGTGTTGCCGCCGACAATATTGATATCGGCGAAACGGGGATATTTCTCCTTCAACAACTTAGCCACCTTCCATTGAAGCTCAGGCGTAGAACCCTCCTCCTGTGTCCAGTAGTCGCCCTCGTTAAAAGGTGAGACGCCGAGAATAGGATGCTTGGTGTTTGCCTGAAGCCAATGGACATGGCTATTGATCATCGCCGCCCAATGGTCAATATTGGCAACCTTGTTCTTGACGTAGTAGTCAGGGGTGTTGCCATCCTGTCTCTCGCTGGCTTCCTGGTCGGCTGTCAGTAGTATCGGGAGAGTCGGGCTGAGAAGGTTGAGGTTCGTGTTCCGCTCACGCAACTTGTCAATGAACACCTTTGGCAAGACCGAGTCGTTGACAAGGGCATCAGTAAAGCGGAATGCCGTACGGCCAATACCAATATTCTCTATGCCCATGTGATTGATACCCTTCTTGATGACTTGTGCATCAATGGCGGCCTGGTCCAGTCCCCACGTCGGCTCAAAGCGCTTTCCCTCAGCAGTAACGTCGAAAGCGACGGTAACGTCGGGCTTGGCGGGAGCCGACAGGTAGCGACTCGACGACCAGCGCTGGCCGTCCTGAGAAAAAGACGTGGCAGCACAAAGCGCTGCCACGGTCATGATAGTTAGTCTGCGAATATACATTCCGTTACTTTTTAGTTACGCTTTCAACTGTCTACAGCACTGAGGGTTACTTACCGAAGTAACGCTTCAGCAGGCCAGCGAAACCGGCACCGTGACGGGCCTCGTCCTTGGCCATCTCGTGGACGGTGTCGTGGATGGCGTCGAAACCGGCGGCCTTGGCGTTCTTGGCGATGCGGAACTTGTCCTCGCAGGCACCAGCTTCGGCAGCGGCGCGCTTCTCCAGATTGGTCTTGGTGTCCCAAACCACCTCGCCCAGCAGCTCAGCGAAACGAGAAGCATGGTCGGCCTCCTCGAAAGCATAGCGCTTGAAGGCCTCGGCAATCTCGGGAAAACCCTCACGGTCAGCCTGACGGGCCATAGCCAGATACTGGCCAACCTCGCTGCACTCACCGTTGAAGTGTGCACGCAGGTCGTTAATCATCTCTTCGCTGACACCATCGGGCTTGCCGTCGCCAATCTTGTGGACGGTAGCGTAGGTCATGTCGGCATCGTCCTTCAGCTCAGAGAACTTCGAGGCAGGAGCCTTACAGATGGGGCACTTCTCGGGTGCTGCATCGCCTTCGTAGATATATCCACAAACGGCGCAGATAAACTTTTTCTTCATAGTTTTTTGTATTTGTTAGTTAAAGGTTTGGAGCGCTTCTGACGGCGCTCCCGAATTGTTCAGATCACTTCGATGCCCAGCTTCTTGCAGAGGTCAAGACTCATCTCCTTCAGCTTGAACTTCTGGATCTTGCCAGAGCCCGTCAGCGGGAACTGCTCGATGAAGAAGACGTACTTCGGGATCTTGTAGCGGGCTATCTTGCCACGACAGAACTCACGGACATCCTCGGTGGTCATCTGGGCACCCTCCTCCAGGATGATGAAGGCGCCAACCTCCTCGCCGTACTTCTTAGAAGGTACGGCAGCTACCTGGACGTCGCGGATGCCGGGCATGTGGTAGAGGAACTCCTCGATCTCGCGCGGATAGATGTTCTCACCACCACGGATAATCATGTCCTTGATGCGGCCGGTTATCTTGTAGAAGCCCTCCTCGTCCTTGATGCCAAGGTCGCCGGAGTGGAGGTAGCCGTTCTTGTCGATGACCTCCTCCGTTGCCGTCGGGTTCTTGTAGTAGCCCTTCATCACGTTGAAGCCCTTGCAGCACATCTCGCCCTGCACGCCGACAGGACACTCCTCGCCAGTCTCGGGGTCGAGCACCTTCACGTCGACGAACGGGAAGTCACGACCCACCGTCGTACAACGCTGCTCGAAGGTATCGTTCAGACACGTTTGCGTCATGCCGGGTGACGACTCGGTAAGGCCGTAGACGCTGGTAATGGTCATGTACATCTTCTCGGAGACCTGCTTCATCAGCTCAATCGGACAAAGCGAGCCGGCCATGATGCCCGTGCGCAGACAACTTAGGTCGAACATATCGAACATCGGGTGGTTCAGCTCGGCAATGAACATCGTCGGCACACCATAGACGGCCGTACAACGCTCCTTATGGATGGAAGCCAGCACGACCAGCGGGTCGAACTTCTCGACCATCACCTCGGTACAGCCGTGCGTCAGACAGTTCATCGTGGCCAGCACCACGCCGAAACAGTGGAACAGCGGCACACAGACACAGAGCTTGTCGTCCTGAGTGAAAGCCATGTTCTCGCCGGTGAAGTAGCCGTCGTTGGCGATGCCGAAGTGCGTGAGCATGACACCCTTGGGGAAACCGGTAGTACCGCTGGTGTACTGCATGTTGCACACGTCGTAGCACGACACCTGACTCTTCATGTCGTTCAGCGTCTTGTCCTCGACGTTCTGTCCGAGGAGGAGCAGCTCGGCGGTATTGAACATACCGCGGTACTTCTCCATACCGATGAACACCACATTCTTCAGGTAGGGGAAGCGCTCGCTGTTCAGATGGCCACGCTCACAGGTCTTCAGCTCGGGCAGCATGGTGTAGGTCATGTCGACATAGTTACAATCCCACGTGCCGTCGGTGATGCAGAGGGTGTGCATGTCGGAGTCCTTGCAGAGGTACTCCAGCTCGTTCTGCTTGTAGTTCGTGTTGACTGTGACCAGGACGGCACCGATCTTGGCGGTGGCATAGAGGAAGGTGAGCCAGTCGGGTACGTTCGTTGCCCAGATGCCCACGTTCGAGCCCTTTTCCACGCCAATGGCGATGAGGCCCTTGGCGAGGTTGTCCACACGCTCGTTAAACTTGCTCCAAGTGAAGCGCAGGTCTCTATCCGAATAAACTATATATTCCTTATCCGGCGTCTTCTCAGCCCAATACTCGAGCCACTGGCCTAATGTCCGTTCCCACAGCTGATAGCCTTCGCTTCCTGTCTCAGCAGGATAAGTTCTGTCGGGCAGCGGACGGCCTGCCATATCTAATTTTACGTTCTTTGTTTCCATTCTTCTTCGTTATTACGTTATAACGTTATCACGTGATAACGACTATTAAAACGGGATGTAGACAACGGCGAGGATCTTGGCGGACTTGCCGGGAGCACCGTGAACATGGTGCTTCACAATGCTGTCGTAGAAGATGCTGTCACCCTCCTGGAGGCTGTAGGTCTCCTTGCCGTAGACAATCTCCACCTCACCCTGCATGACATAGATGAACTCCTCACCCTCGTGGGCAGAGAGCTGGAAATTGGGGGTGTCCTCGGGATTGATGTCGATAACGAACGGCTCCATGTGGCGACCAGCCTTCTGCTGGGCCAGCGGGTGATACTCCATGTGCTTGCGGGCATCGGTAGCACCATTGGAGAAGCTGATGCTGCTCTCCTTCTCGCGGTCGGCGGCACGGCATACAACGGGACCGAGGGCATCGTTGTCATCCATGAATGTGCCCAGGCGGACACCCAGGGCACGGGCAATCTTAATCAGCGGCCCTAACGAAGGCAGGTTAACGTCGTTCTCTATGGACGAAATCTGTTCGACGGTAAGACCGCTACGCTCTGAAATCTCTTCAATGGTGAGGTTCTTTGACTCCCTCAACCCTTTAATCTTGTGTCCAATGACACTTTGCTTGTCTGTCATCATTATTGTGTTATAACTATTTTACAATTCAACAAATAGGCCGCAAATTTACGAAAAAAGGCTGAGAAATCAGCCTTTATTTCGTTTTATTAACACTCTTAGCGGTTAAATACTCCCTTGAAGAAGCCGCCGACGGCTTTTCCTACACGACCGGCAGCCTTTGCGATGCTGTCGCCAGTAGCCTGAAGACCCTCACCGACCTTCTCGCCACGATACTCAAGGACCCGGCGGCTGAAGTGCCCTTTCACACGGTTATACTCCTCTACCTGCTGGTCGTTGAGACGGGGCTTGATGGCACGGTAATGGGCAATCAGAGTATCCTGACACTCCGTCAACGAATCGATGACCGCCTTGTCGAAAGGTGTCATCAGGACATACTGGTCAAACTGTCGGCACTCACGCATGAACCGTGCCGTATCATTCTTCTCGCAGCATTGTCCACTGGCCGTGGTGAAAGCAGCAAGAAGAAGCGTTATCGAAACAATCTTTTTCATTCTTTGTTTTTACTAATTATTGACAGAACCGCCAACGATGTCAAGGAGCTCGTTGGTAATGGCCTGCTGGCGCGACTTGTTGTACTGGAGATTCAGTTGTCGCAAGAGCTCGTCGGCATTGTCGGTGGCCGTCTGCATAGCCACCATGCGGGCAGCATGTTCAGAAGCCACGCTGTCGAGCAGCGCCGTATAGAGCATCAGATGGGCCAGCTTCGGGATGAGCTTGGACAAGACGGTGTTCATGTCGGGCTCGACAATGAAGTTGTCGTTCAACGGCTCCACCTCCTGGCCCTCGTTGTTGACCTTGGTACGCTTGCGGCGATTCTTCCGCTGATACTCCTGACTCTTGCGCGTGGCTGTAATCGATGTGAGGTCACGCTCATGGTCACGCTCCAGCTCCTCCTCAAGGTCGATGGGCAGGAAGGTCTTACGGGTAAGCACCTGCGAACCGGCCGACTTGAAGTGGTGATAGATGAGTTCTACCTTGTCGATATTGCCATCACGGAACTTGTAACCAAGCTCCATGGCGATGTCGATGCATTGGCGCACATTGGGTTTGTCGGCCAAGGCGGAGAACTCGCCCTGAACATCGTAACCCAGCTTCTGCGCCTTCTCGTAGACCTTGCGACCAATGGGATACACCTCTACCTCGGTAATGCCCTGAGCCCGGTACTCGGCGATGACGTTCTGCATCATCTTGATGATGTTGGCATTGAAGCCACCACAGAGCGACGAGTTGCTGGCGTAGACCACCAGCGCCACACGATGGACGGGGCGCTCCTGGTCAAAGATCGTCTGCGCCTCGGCTTCAGCTGCCAGGAACGACTTCAGGATATGCTCCAGCATCGTTTCGTAGGGCAGCATATTCTGGATGGCCACCTGAGCATGGTGCAACTTGGACGACGCCACCATTTTCATGGCTGACGTAATCTTACGTGTCGAGTTGACGGAGGCAATGCGTCCTTTTATTTCCTTTAAACTTGGCATCTTTTACACTTTACTTGTACGTTCCGGCAATATCGGCCATGACGGCTTCAATCTTGTTGGTCGTCGCCTCATCAATCTTTCCGCTGGCCAGCGTCTCGATGACCTCGGGTGCGGTGTTGCGAAGCTTGTCGAGGAACTGCTCCTGACACTGGCGAACCTTGTCGATGGGTACCTGACGCATCAGGCCGTGGACGCCACAGTAGAGGATGGCAATCTGTTCACCGACGGGCATCGGGCTGTACTGAGGCTGGATGAGCAGCTGGTTGTTCTTACGGCCTCGGTCAAGGGTCATCGCCGTCACGGCATCCATGTCGCTAGAGAACTTCGAGAAAGCTTCCAGCTCACGATACTGTGCCTGGTCAATCTTCAGAGTACCAGCCACCTTCTTCATGGACTTGATCTGTGCCGAGCCACCCACACGGCTCACGGAGATACCGACGTTGATGGCCGGACGGAAGCCCTGGTTGAAGAGGTCGCTCTCGAGGAATATCTGACCATCGGTGATGGAGATGACGTTCGTCGGGATGTATGCCGACACGTCGCCTGCCTGTGTCTCGATGATAGGCAGAGCCGTCAGCGAACCGCCACCCTTCACATGACCCTTCATGCACTCGGGCAGGTCGTTCATCTGTTCAGCCACCTCCTGCTGTTCGTTCATCTTGGCAGCACGCTCCAGCAGACGGGAGTGGAGGTAGAATACATCGCCGGGATAGGCCTCACGTCCAGATGGACGGCGGAGAATCAGAGACACCTCACGATAGGCCACAGCCTGCTTCGACAGGTCGTCGTAGACAACCAGGGCGGGCAGTCCGCGGTCACGGAAATACTCACCGATGGCGGCACCTGCGAACGGGGCATAGTACTGCATGGCAGCAGGATCAGCAGCCGTTGCGGCGACAATGATTGTATAGGGCATGGCACCATGCTCCTGCAGCGTTGACACCAGAGCAGCAACGGTACTGGCTTTCTGGCCAATAGCGACATAGATACAGTACACGGGCTTGCCGGCTTCGTAGAAACTCTTCTGGTTGATGATGGTGTCGACGGCGATGGCGGTCTTACCCGTCTGACGGTCACCGATTATCAGCTCACGCTGACCACGGCCGATGGGGATCATCGAGTCGATGGCCTTGATACCTGTCTGCAGAGGCTCCTTCACCGGCTGACGGTAGATTACGCCGGGAGCCTTACGGTCCAGCGGCATCTCAAAGGCGCCAGTAAGGTCGATGTCGCCCTTGCCGTCGATAGCCTGGCCCAGCGGGTTGATGACACGGCCAAGCATATTGTCATTGACACGGATGGAGGCAATGCGCTTCGTGCGCTTCACCACCTGTCCCTCCTTGATGCCTGACGTAGGACCAAGGAGCACGCAGCCGACGTTATCTTCCTCAAGGTTCATCACAATGGCCATCGTACCGTTCTCGAACTCAAGAAGCTCGTTGGCCTCGGCGTTGCGCAGACCATAGATACGGGCCACACCGTCGCTGACGGTCAACACCGTACCGACCTCGTCGAACTTCTCCTGATTCGAGATGCCATTAAGCTGGTCGAGCAGCACTTGTGACACTTCGCTTGGTTTAATCTTATCTGACATACTTTTAATTTACTATTTACAAATTTACTATTTACAATTTATTTTGCCATCTGGCCATTTGACGATTTTCCTTTCGAAACAATATATTGCACAATCCACAAAATTGATAAATCAATTGTAAATTGTAAATCGTCAAATTGTAAATACTCTATTTCTTTAGTGTTTGTAGAATGTTGTTGAGCTTGGCTTTTACGCTCGCATCCATACGATACGTATCATATTCGAGGATGAAGCCACCGATGATGTCGGGGTTCACCTCGGTCTCAAACTCCACAGTACCTTGAGTCTTGCTCTCCACCATCTGGCGCATCTTCTGCTCAGTGGCAGGACTGACGCGGGCAGCAGTAATGAGACGTCCTCGGATGACGTTCTTCTGGCGACGATAAAGCGTGACGTACGAATTGGCGATGAACTGCATCACCGGCTCACGGTCCTCCTTCAGCACAAGCTTCAGGAAAGCACGGGTAAGTTCGGTGGGCTGGCCGCCGACAGCCGTCAGCAGCAGCGCCTCCTTCTCTTCCTTCGCAAGCATCGGTGCGGCTATCGTTTGTTTGAGCTGAGGTACCTCCATGTAACTCTTTGCCAAGAGTTGCATATCCTGGTAGACAGCGTCTTCCAACTTCTGCGCGGTGGCACTCTTCAAGAGGGCACGTGCATAGCGAACCGATATGACTCCTATATCCATACGTTACTGTGGTTATTGGTTAGAAGCAACATCATCCAGCATACGGTCAATGAGATCCATCTGTGCTTTGTCGTCTTTCAGATTCTGCCTGAGAATCTTACCGGCTATCTCGACGCTCAGAGTGGCTACCTGCTGACGAATGTCGGCAATAGCGGCCTTCTTCTCCTGCTCGATGGCGACACGCGCATCTTCCAACAGACGAGCGCCCTCTTGACGAGCTTTGTCCTGAGCCTTCTCAACGATAGCATCGCGAGTCTGGGCAGCCTCCTTCAGAATCTGAGCCTGCTTCTCGCGAGCCTCCTGCAAGATGGATTCTCCTTCCTTCTGGATGTTGGCCAGCCGCTCATTGGCCTCGTGGGCCTTGCGCAGCGACTCGTCAATGAAGGCCTTACGCTCGTCGACCATCTTCACTATGACGGGGAATCCCCACTTCCATAGGATGAAAAGGACTACGAGGAAGACAACCGTCATCCAAAAGAAGAGTCCAAAATCAGGGGTTATCAATGACATACGTACGCTGTATTACGTGATTATACAAAGAGTGCAAGAATAGAAATCACAAGTGCGAGGAACGTTGCGCCCTCGACAAGTGCAGCTGCAAGAATCATCGAGCTTTGCAGACCTCCCATCTTCTCTGGCTGGCGTGCCATGGCATCCATTGCCTGACCACCGATACGACCGATACCAATACCAGCACCGATAACTGCCAAACCTCCACCTACAGTAGCACCGAGCTTTGCCAGTGCGTCTGCTGCTAACAATAATGAAATCATAATCTTAAAGTTTTAAATTGTTATTAATTGTTGTTGTTTCCTTTGTTTATTGTTTGTCGCGACTCAGTCGCGACCTACTGTACCATTAACCGTGATGCTCCTTGACGTGCGACATAGAGATGAACACTGCCGAGAGCATGGTGAACACCATCGCCTGGATGTAGCACACCAGCACTTCGAGCAGCATCATGAAGATGCTCAGCAGGACGCTGACCGGTGTCATCGCCGTACCCAGCACATTACCCATGACGCCGCCGAGGGCAAACATGATGAAGATGATGCACGACAGCGAGATGGCAATGACGTGACCTGCCAGCATATTGGCAAAGAGTCGAATCATCAGGGCAATGGGTTTCGTGAAGATACCGAAGAACTCGATGAACGGCATCAATGGCAGGGGCACCTTGAGCCACCAGGGCACATCCCCCCAGAATATCTCCTTCCAATAGGCCTTGCTACCTGTGATGTTCACGATGAGGAACGTACACAGTGCCAGGAACATCGTACAGGTGATATTACCCGTCAGGTTACCACCTCCCGGCGGGAAGGGCATCACGCCCATCAGGTTGCTCAGGAAGATGAAGAAGAAGCATGTCAGCAGATAGGGAGCATACTTGGACGCCTCCTTGCCCAGCGACGGTTTGATCATGTCGTTATATACCAGCATGACAAACATGTGTACCAGTCCGACAAACCCCTTTGGAGCGGGGTCGTCGACCTTGTGCTTCTTGCACCAGCGTGCTGCCGTCAGGATACAGAATACCAGCAGGAAGGCATTGATGAAGAGCACGAGCACCGTCTTGGTGATAGAGATATCAAAACTGACGGGCACATACTCGCTGCCAACCAGTTCCACGATCTGACCTTTCTCGTCCTCGGCTCCCTTGATGAAGAAGCCGTCAGGGCCCTGGCGCAACAGATTGGCGTCCGGCTCATGGGCGAACTGCGACGAGCAGTAGATATGGAATCCGCTCTGCTGGGAATAGAAAATCATGGGCAGAGGGATGATCAGGGGATGGCCAGCGATGTCGGTGACATGCCACTGGTAACTGTCCTGGATGTGGCCGAACAATATCTCCTTCAGGTTCACCCCACCCTCTTCCTTTCCTTCTTCCTGTGAGAAGGCGGAAAGCGAGCAGCAGAGCAACATCGCCACGAGGAATATTGATCTTAATTGTTTCATTCGTTTACTGTTTTTTACTTACAAATGCATAGAATAGCGCATCGAACACGAGTGTGACGAGGTAGAACGCGATGAAGATGATGGCAAACCACTTGATGGCAGGGAGATTGTCGCGCATGACGACACAGAAGGCCAGCATAGCCGCTGCGGCCATGAACAGGCGGAAGACTGACGAGGCCAGGAAAAGTTTTGCCAGCGTCCCTACATTATTATATATAGACTGCATCATCTTTACCGTTTGTTTGCAACATTATTCGTTCACCTCTACGCAGAGCGATACCACGTTCTGCTGAACCTCCACGAAGCCGCCCAGTATTTCCAGCTGGACCTTTTCTCCGTTAGGCAGCCCATACTCCACCGTGCCTTTGTCGAGCGTTGAGATAATCGGGGCATGGTCGTTAAGAATCTCGAACTGGCCTTGCGAACCGGGTACGAGGACACTCACGACATCACCGTCATATTCTATCTTCTCGGGCGAAACGATCTTCAACTCCAACATAATTGTCAATTATGAATTGTCAATTGTCAATTATCCCTTAGCAGCTTCCAACAGTTTCTTGGCCTTCTCCTTAGCATCCTCGATCGTACCAACGTTAAGGAATGCCTGCTCAGGCAGGTCGTCGACCTCACCGTCAAGGATGGCATTGAAGCCCTTGATAGTCTCTTCGATGGGCACCATGACACCCGGCAGTCCGGTAAACTGCGAAGCCACGGAGAACGGCTGCGAGAGGAAGCGCTGCACACGACGTGCGCGGTTCACCGTCAGCTTGTCCTCGTCGGAGAGCTCGTCCATACCAAGGATAGCGATGATGTCCTGAAGTTCCTTATAACGCTGCAGGATCTCCTTCACGCGCTGGGCACAGTCATAGTGTGGCTTACCCACGATCAACGGATCGAGGATACGCGAGGTGGAGCCCAGAGGATCAACAGCGGGATAGATACCGAGCTCGGCAATCTTACGGTCGAGCACCGTGGTAGCATCGAGGTGTGTAAAGGTCGTGGCAGGAGCAGGGTCCGTCAAGTCATCGGCAGGCACATACACAGCCTGCACAGAGGTGATGGAGCCCGTCTTCGTCGAGGTGATACGCTCCTGCATGGTACCCATCTCCGATGCCAGCGTCGGCTGGTAACCCACGGCAGAGGGCATACGGCCCAGCAGGGCAGACACCTCGGAACCGGCCTGGGTGAAACGGAAGATGTTATCAATAAAGAACAGGATATCGGCTGCACCGCCGTCCTTGCCTCCGCTATCACGGAAGCCTTCAGCGACCGTCAGTCCGCTCAGCGCCACAGAAGCACGTGCCCCCGGCGGCTCATTCATCTGGCCGTATACCAGTGTTGCCTGACTCTTCTTCAGTTCCTCGGGATCAACAAGGCTCAAGTCCCACTTGCCCTCATCCATCGCCTGGCGGAATTTATCGCCATAACGGATAACG
>Ga0326511_10001031_pt1 | contig 23739 bp, 14 predicted proteins | sample 0_2496_0518_D_FD_203701 | JGI IMG/M metagenome (GOLD analysis project Ga0326511, IMG submission 203701) | Bovine rumen microbial communities from UC Davis, California, United States - 0_2496_0518 | ecosystem: Host-associated > Mammals > Digestive system > Stomach > Rumen | place: USA...
TTTGCAGAAAACCCGGATCTACTGATCAGTAATACAAATAAGCTCCGGGAACTGGGCTTCCAGGTCGAGATGGATGATTTTGGAAGTGGCTATTCTTCCTTGCATATGCTCAAGGAGGTACCTGTTGACCGCATCAAGCTGGATCTACATTTCCTGACATCATCAGGAGACCAGAAAAAGAGTCGCACAATTGTCGGCTGCATGATTCAGATGGTGGAGCTGCTGGAAATGAAGATGATCGCAGAAGGGGTAGAGACCGTCGAGCAGGCGGAATTCCTTCGCCATCGGGGTTGTCCCGAAATGCAAGGCTATTATTTCTTTAAACCCATGCCGGTTGAGGAATTTGAGAAGTTGAGTGAAGAAATCTGAAAGAAGGACTGTTTATGCATTCGATTAAAACCAAGATAACCGCTATGACAGTCTGCGTCATCGTGATAGCAAGGAAACCATAACGATTCAGCACCCTGAAAAAATGGACAAAAGATGAATGGGAGCTTGCTCACCGGACAATGATGAAAAAATGGATGGAAAGTATAAAGGAAGTGAATTGAATGGGAAGATACAGCTTTGACAAGTATACAAAGGCAGCTTTAGAAAACTCTGTAGTACCCATTGGAGTATACCAGATAGTGGATGGACAGGTGGTGACCCTGATTGCATCGGATGGATTATGCGATCTGTTCGGATATAAAACCAGGGCTGAAGCTATCGAGAAGATGAACAATGATATGTACTGGAACGTCCATCCTGATGATGCGCAAAGGGTTGTGGCGGTGGCGGTCGGGTTTATAAAAGAGGATAAACCGTATAACCTTGTCTGCAGAGTCAAGGTAGAAAACCGTTACCGCCTCATCCACACAAGGGGCAGGCATATTGTGACCGAAACAGGTGAACGACTTGCGGTGGTATGGTACATCGATGAAGGCGCGGTCGTATTGGATGCGGCGATAGCGGAGGAAGAGATAAAAATCGAAGAACTGAAAACATCCATGAATTCCCTCCTTAACAACATGCCTGCCATGGCATTTACCAAGAATGTTGAAAATGGTACTTACCTGGCCTGCAACCAGATGTTTGCCGAGTATGCGAAACGGAAAAACCCGGAAGCTGTGGCAGGGCTCACAGACCATGATATTTTTGATAATAAAACGGCGGATCATTTTGTGACCGATGATAAGATTGCCCTGTCCATGGATGAACCTTACATCTTTTTTGAGGATGTACCGGACGCGGCCGGGAATCCGCACCGTCTTCAGACGACAAAGCTGAAATTCATTGACACAGCAGGCAGGCTTTGTCTGCTCGGGATGTCAATGGACGTCACGGAGATGATGAATGCGCAAAAAGAAAAAGATCAGGCAAAGGCGGCTTATCAGAAAGCTCTGAATACAAGCGCGATTTATGAGGGAATACTTGATGCCCTGTCCGGGGATTATTTTGATCTGTATTATGTCGATTTGGAGACGGGTGAATATACCGAATACGGATCCTGGACCGAGGAGGGCCAGAGGTCGACAGAAAAACGAGGGGCTGATTTCTTCGCGGAAAGCATGGAAAATTCCAAGAATTTTATTTATGAGGAAGATCTGGAACTGTTTACGTCGGCGCTTAATAAAGAGAAACTGCTGGAAGGAATCAGGAAACACAGGACATGCATTTATTATTACCGTTTGCTAATAGACGGGATTCCGACCTATGTCAGCATGAAGGTTACACGGGTCGTGGGGGATGACAGACATATCATCATAGGCATCAGTAACGTGGATACACAGATGAAGGACCGGATCGCTGCGGCGCGTGCGCTGGAGGACAGGAAATCTTATCTGCGCCTTTCCGCTCTGAACGGAAACCTGATTGTACTGTATTATGTTGACCCTGAAACGGGAGAGTACACAGAGTTCAGCTCTTCAAGGAGCTACAAGGATCTTGGAATTGCAAATCATGGAACTGATTTCTTCAAAGAAACATATCAGAACAGCCTGAAGACGGTTCATCCTGAAGACCTGGCCATGTTTCATGCACAGGTCAGCAAAAAGAACATCCTTGCGGCTATTGAGCGGGACGGGGTGTTTATCCTGGACTACCGCTTGCTGAACGACGAGCTTCCGACTTATGTGAGACTGCGTGCAGCAAAGGTTGAGGAAAACGGAAAATCTCTGCTGATCATCGGCCTGCTCGATGAAGACGCGCAGGTGAGGCAGGAACAGGAATATGCACGAAATCTCTCAGCCGCCAGAAAAATGGCGACCATCGATTCCCTGACAGGAGTCAAAAACAAAAATGCCTATGTGCAATGGGAAGAGATAATAAATGAGAGAATTAATGAGGGGACACAGGAACCGTTTGCAGTCGTGGTCTGCGATATCAACAACCTGAAAGCAGTCAACGATCTGTACGGGCATAAAGAAGGAGATGTATGTATAAGGGATGCCTGTATAAAAATCTGCAGGGTTTTCAGCCACAGTCCTGTATTCCGAATAGGGGGAGATGAGTTCATTGTCATTCTGTCCGGGGAAGACTATTACCGGCGGGATGACCTGCTGAATCAGATCAATGCCATTCCGAAAGACCGCTCGAAGATCAGGATCGGAGAAACCGTGTCTGCGGGCATGTCGGAATATGACAGGGATAAGCACCGTTCTTTTCTGAATGTTGCTGAAGAAGCAGACAAAGCCATGTATGCGAGAAAGCAACATCTGAAAGAGACCATACTGAAAAAAGATGATAAGTCTGACAACGAAGCAGGCTCAGATTACATTCCGGTTATCCATGCCCGAAAGCACGTTTTGATCGTCGACGATATCGAAATGAACCGCGAGCTCATGGGGGACCTTCTTGCCGAAGAGTATGACATTTCCTATGCTTCGGATGGTGTAGAAGCCCTGAAGACATTGCGGAGTCACAAGGATAGGATCGATCTCGTTCTACTTGATCTGCAGATGCCGAACATGAATGGGCGGGAGGTCATCGCCCAGATGCAGATCGATGAAGAACTTATATCCATCCCGGTAATAATTCTGACGGTTGATCAGGATGCGGAGCTGGACTGCCTCAGAATGGGCGCGATGGATTTCATCCCGAAGCCGTTTCCGGATATTGAGATCGTCAAAGCCCGCATCGCCAAGTGCATCGAATTGGCGGAGGATCGTGAGCTGATCCATTACACGGAGCGTGATAAAATTACCGGACTGCTGAATAAGGATTATTTCTTCCGCTATGTCGGCAGGCTGGATTATCTGTACAGAGAGACTTCTTTGGACGCGGTGGCCTGTGTTGTGAACAAATTCCATTCTGTCAACAAACAATATGGGCGGCAATTTGGTGACCAGGTGCTGCGGAGCATAGGTACAGGCTTGAGAAAACTCGCTAGGGAAACCGGTGGTATCAGTTGCAGAGAGGAAGACGACACCTTCCTGTTATACTGCCCGCATCAGGAAGACTATGAACGGCTGTTTACAGAGTTCTTGTCTAAGGCGTTTGCCGAGGAAGAAACTGCTGACAGAATCAAGATAAGGTTTGGAGTATTTGTTAATGCGCAGCAGGAGCCGGAGATGGATGAAAGGTTTGAACGAGCGAGAATTGCAGCGGACCGAGTCAAAAATGATCCGGAAAAGATTTGTGGCTTCTACGATTTAACTTAAAAAAGGTGGTGGATATGTGATGAAAAATGATGCATTTACTCGGATAAAGCGGTCTTCGGCTTTTCTTCTATGCCTTATTATCGCTGCTTCTTTGCTGATGCCATTATCTGCGCACGCACAGGAGACCGGAAAGACCGTGCGTGTGGGTTGGTACGAGTCCGCTTTCCACCACGCGGATGGATTCGGAAGGCGTTCAGGCTATGGCTATGAATACCAGCAGCGGATCGCCACCTTTACCGGGTGGAACTATGAATATGTGGAGGGCAGCTGGTCAGAATTGCTTGAAATGCTGATCGCTGGAGAGATCGATCTGCTCAGTGACGTGTCGTATACCGAGGAGCGCGCAGAGAAGATCCTCTATTCCGCTCTGGTGATGGGCTCGGAGGACTACCACGTCTTTATCAGGCCGGACAATACGGAGATACGACCGGATGATTTCTCAACCCTTAACGGAAAGCGGGTCGGCGTCAACAAAAACAGCATTCAGGAAAAACAATTTGTAGAATGGGCGGAGGAATACGGCGTCCATCCTGAAATTGTAGAGCTGACAGAAAAGACCCCTGAACTGCTGGCCATGCTGGAGCGCGGCGAGATCGACGCTCTGGTGACGCTGGACACCTATGGAAATACGGCGGATGTGCTGCCTGTATGCAAGGTGGGGTTTGCGGAATCCTATTTTGGCATCAACAAGAACCGCCCGGATCTCAAGCAGGAACTGGATGCGGCCATGAACCGCATCATGGAAGATAACCGGAATTTCAACGAGCAGATGACCGCTCAGTACAATAAAGCCAGCGGGCTCACCGGCTTTCTGACCGCTGAAGAGCTGGAATGGTATCAAACGCATGGGAAAATCCGCGTGGGGTATCAGACAAATTATTTACCCTTCTGCGATGTCGATGAGGAGACGCAGTCTCTTGAAGGGACTCTCTCGGATATCCTGACATTTGCTGAGACTTGCGAGAAGAATGCGGAGCTCAGTTTTGAAACCAGGGGCTTTCGTACCACGGAGGAGGCTGTGCAGGCTCTGGTTCGCGGCGAGATCGACTGCGTGTTCCCTGTCAATTTAAGCTCCTACGACGGTGAACAGCTTGGGATCATCATCACGGACCCCTATGCTACGACGGAGCTGTATGCGGCAGTCCGGACCGCAGACCGGCAGGGTCTGTCACCGGAACAGGATATGACGATCGCCATCACAAAGGGCAATTTGAACTACGAATCCTTTGTAATGGATTATTTCCCGCATTGGAAAGCAGCGTATTATGACGAAAGAGAGGACGTCTTCAAAGCGGTATCAAAAGGAGAGGCAGACTGCATCCTGGTCAGCAATTACCGGCTCAACCGCATGCGCGATCTGTGTGACAGATACGAGCTTTCCACCCTTGCCACGGGGAATGTCATGGATCTGTCCTTTGCAGTCAGGCGGGAGGATGACTGCCTGTACTCCATTCTCAATAAGATCAGCCGTCTCATCCCCGATTCGCTGATCAACTCTTCGCTTACAACGTACACCTTCGTTGACGAACGGGTGACGTTCCTTGATTTCATCAGAGATAACGTGGTCAGCGTTCTTGCCGTTGTGGCAGCCATCGCATTGGTCATCATCCTGCTTCTTGTTCGGAACATACGGGCAGAAAGGAGGGCCAACTCAGAGAGAAAGCTGATTTCGGCCGTGGAAACGGATGCATTGACCGGGCTTTATAACCGGAACTTCTTCTTTGAGTACGCGAATCGTATACACCGGGAAACTCCGGAGCCCAAAATGGATGCCGTGGTCCTGAATATTGAGCAGTTCCACTCCGTGAACGAACTGCACGGCAGAGAATTCGGCGATAAGGTGCTCAAGTCCCTTGGAGAAGAGATCCGGGGCTTTCTCCGCCAGACAGACGGGATCGGCGGCAGATTTGAAGGCGATCGTTTCGATATCTTCTGCAGGCCGCAGGAAGACTACCGGCTTCTGCTGGGCCGCTTCCAGAGCAGCCTTCGGAATCTGTTTCCGAACGCAAGCATCCGGCTGCGTATGGGCGTGGCTCCGTGGCAGGAGGGCGTGGAACCGATGCAGCTGTTTGACCGGGCAAGAGCCGCCAGCAGTATTATCCGCGGCAGCGAAAAGCATCTCATGGTCTATGATGAAGATATGCGCGTGAAGGAGGATCTGAACCAACGGCTGATCAACGACCTTGACCGTGCGCTGCGGGACCATGAGTTTGAGATCTATTATCAGCCAAAGTACGATATCCAAAACGATCCGCCGCGTTTTCATAGCGCGGAAGCACTGATCCGCTGGCATCATCCCGAGATTGGAGTGATCACTCCAAACGATTTTATCCCCCTGTTCGAGGCAAACGGGCAGATCAGCGAGATAGACAAGTATGTGTGGCGGGAAACAGCCCGACAGATTGCCGAATGGCGGGAGAAGTACGGCATCACGATACCTGTGTCTGTCAACCTGTCCCGTGTGGATGCCCTTGACCCCACTCTGGAGCAAACGCTGGATGCGCTGGTGGAGAAATTCTCCCTTGATTATCAGTACCTGCATCTGGAAGTGACGGAGTCCGCTTATACAGAGGACGCTGAGCAGCTGCGGCGTGTCATCCAGCAACTGCGTGCAAAGGGCTACAAAATCGAGATGGATGACTTCGGTTCCGGTTATTCCTCCCTGAATATGCTATCATCCATCCCCATCGACGTGCTGAAGATGGATATGGCATTTATTCAAAACATAGAACACGATGAAAAGGATGTCCGGCTTGTCGAATTGATCCTTGATATCGCAGCAAACCTGAAGGTTCCCGTCATCGCCGAGGGCGTGGAAACGGAAACCCAGATGCAGCTGCTCAAAAAAATGGGATGCGAGTTGGTTCAGGGGTATTATTTCTCACGTCCGCTCCCTGCATCTGAATTTGAAAAGAGCATAATCAAAGATTGCATCGATCGCTGAATAGTATTAGCTGCCTTCACCTATGAAGCAGAAAAGAGGAAGAACTATGCCGAAACAAGATAAAGAAAAGGGTATCTCTCTACGGACGATCCATTTATGGCTGATCATTGGGGCTGTGATTATCTCAGGTCTGATGATTCTGTTTACATTTCAACTGACGACCAGTTTTCATGCCCTGACTCATGTGTCAGAACAGCAGGTGGAGCTGGCACAGGCAGCCCGTGAATTGATGGATGCTTCCGATTATTTAACGGAAAAAGTACAGAGATTTACTGTTCAGGGAGAGATGCGATTCTTGGAAGAATACTTCACGGAGGCACTCGAATCAAAGCGCCGGGAAGAGGCAATCGACAGGATGTCGGAAGGAAGTGGCAGCGAGGAAGCCTTGCAGAGTCTTCAGAATGCTATGAATTATTCTCTGGAGCTGATGAATCAGGAATACTATGCGATGCGACTCGTGATTGAAGCCAAAGGGTATAAGGACTATCCTGAGATTCTTCACTCAATAGAACTGTCCTCAGAAGATCAGGCGCTTGCTCCGGAAGAAAAGATGCGAAAGGCCACCGAGCTTGTTCTCAATGATGATTACTATACTCTGAAAGATCAGATTCGGGAGAATATGAAGGCCAGTCTTGATAAACTGGAGCAGACGGTATATGTTGAAAATGCTTCTGCGCTGGAATCTCTTCACGGAAAGATCGTGTTTGGGCGCATTGCAATTGTGATTCAAACTATCATCATCCTGTTTATGGTTTGGATCACTTCCCGTCTCGGTATCAACCCAATCCTGAATGCGGTGAACCACATCAAGTCTGACAGTCCTATTCCTGAGGTTGGTGCAAATGAATTCCGCTATCTGGCCCGCGCTTATAACAAGATATATGAGGTCTATAAGAGCAGTCTGGAACGTCTGAATTTCAAAGCGTCTCACGATGAACTGACCGGCGCTTACAATCGCGCCGGATATGACCTGCTTCTTTCCAGTATCGATCTTAACAGTACATATATGCTGCTCTTTGACATCGATAACTTTAAGGCCATCAATGACACCTATGGACATGAAACGGGAGACAAAGTCCTGATCAAGCTGGTAGAGGTTTTAAGAAACAATTTCAGGTCTGACGATTATATCTGCCGCATCGGCGGTGATGAATTCGTTGTCTTTATGGTTCACTCGCCTCAAATACAGCGTGAGCAGATCACTTCGAAAATCGAGAAAATCAACCTTGCACTGGATGAGACCGCCGACGGCCTGCCGCGTGCTTCTATTAGCGTCGGTATCACCCATGGGACGGATGTCAACAATGTAAAAGAACTGTTTGAAAATACTGATGCGGCGATGTATCAGGCAAAGCAAAGCGGAAAACGCACATATAGGTTTCATAAGAAGTAGTTTTGCTGAATACGATAATCTGTTTTTCAGGCTTGCTTTCTCGACATGTTCCCCTGCGCGAGATAATACGCTGACATGTTCCCCTGCGCGTTTGGAACGGTAGATATGTTCTTTTCGCAAAGTGGATGCGCGTGCTTGGGAGTATGAGTATGCAAAAGCACGACTCGTGCCATCCGGTACAAGGGAATATATCGCTTCAATATGTCGGCATTCAAAACGATGAATCCCTTTGAATCTTCCCATACAATCACACGTTGGGGGAGGGTTCAAAGGGGTTCATCGTTTTATTGTATCAAATCTGCAAGAGAGATAGATCTAATTCTGACGAAGTCCATTAACCGTTTGAACTACACCAATTCATCCAGTTTTTCTTGTTTCGTATTGTTTTTTCAATAATTAACGGGTATAATTCTCCATATACCGGGAGGATAAAGACTATGCCACGACACAAAAAGGACGCTCACCCTATCAGCCTGAAAATGGATCAGACGACATATGACCGCTTGGATGCGTTCTGTGACCGCGCCGGGCAGCCAAAGACCGTCGCCATTGAACGCGCTGTCAATCTCTATATTGACAGGTACGATGAGATCATGCGGCAGCATGAAGCAAAAGATGAACAGGAGCATTAAACCATGGACGTAGAGACGCATTTCAGAGATCGTATAGGCGAGGACACAGACCCGTCCAACTGCACCCTTTGCCATGCCGTCTCCTGCTTCTCCTGCGTTCAAGGCTACTGCACCGCGCTTGAAAAGGTCACTGTCGGCGGCTGTGTATTTTATAAAGATGCCGCGCAGAATCGGAAAGAAATCCGCAGATGCTTTTATCGCCTGATCAGCCATGAGCGTTTTGACCTGCTCAGAAAGTATGCCGACACCATAGCCGCGCTGGGCTTAATGGACGCAGAACAGGCGGACGCGGAACGGCAAAGAAAACGTCTGGGAGAATATCGGTCACAGCATCTTTCTTCCCTTCTTGAAGCGCACTGGAAGGATACGCTGGTCGTTGTCTATCCGGCAGACGATGAGGATGAAGGACAGGATGAAATAGAATCCGCAGAACTGCCGGAATCTGATCCGGAACCGGAATATGACAACAGTGTCGAACAGGCTGTGTTCCCGGAAGGTATAGCCGAGAAATCACTTGATGATGAAACCGCAGAAGACATCGATACACGGGACCGTGTTTTGCAGGAAGAAGTGAAAACAAAGAACTTCCATATGTATGAAATCATGCACGATGTCAATGTACGGGCTGTTACTGACAGCGGAGAAGATGAACTGCCGGAGGACTATTCCGAGGATGATGAGGACGAAATGGATGAGGATAACCCGGTAGACGAGGATGGAAATCCAATCACCTATGACGAATACATTGAGCGGGAGCAGGAAAAAGAGCGGGAGCAAGAGATTGAGGAGGAAAAAGCTGACCAGCGTACCCAGGACGAGTACAATAACGCAGCCGATGGCAAGGAAGCCTATGTGTCCGTGCCTCTCAACTTTTTCTATAAACAGATCGGCGTTCCGGTGAAAATGCCAAAACGTCCCGATCCCGTTATCCTTTCATATCAGACGCTCGGTGCCGGTATGGTCTATAAAGCCGCCGAGGATTATATCAGGATTCTCCGTATGCTGTGGAGCGGGGATTATCATGGGAAAGCGCTGTACCTGCTTATCGTTGACAAGTGGGAACTGGAAACGCTCATCGGCTCCCGTTGGTACTGGCAGTTTACGAACATCAGTCCCAGCCGAGTGCTTGACCAGTGCCAGGTCACAGCGGAGGAACAGGCCAGGGAAAAGATCGAACGCTTTAACCGTAGAGTCGCGGCTGGTTTAGAGGGCGGTGAGGAAGCATGATTTATTATAATGACAGCCCGCCGATGGGCTTGTTCAACCGGTTCATAAATGACAAATGTCTGGAAGACACCGGCGCGTTCATAATCAAGAAGATGCCGGAGCAAGCCCATGAATGGAAGCTGCCGACGATCACAGAAGAAAACGAAACTGAGGCGGAGATGGCGTATATCGGCCTTGTGCGGTCGCGCTCGTTATATGTGAGCGGAGATACGCTGTACTTCTGCTGCACGTTCAACTGTGGATTCTTCCCTCATGCCGGGTTTACCGATGTGGATGAAGCGGAAGGAACCGCCCTTGATGTTATAGGAAAAATACTGTTCCACCCGCCGGGAACGAAGAAATATGATCTCACTCTGAGCGAGATTCATGTGAACTATCAGTATCCCCGCGAGTCAGAAAACTATGATCCCCTCTTTCCCGGCGTCAGGGTGAGCCAGATGCTGTATCCGGCGTTCGGATACAACGAAGAACAGAGGCATAAGAAGCTGGAAGAGGAAGCAGAACGATTCCTGCGCCAGTATTACCCTGGCGCGCTGGAAACTGTATCTCCCGTTCCCCTACGCCGGATCGCCGAGGATAAGATGGGCCTGCAGGTGTTCAACGGCTACCGGCTTCCTGATCGGAACGACTCCCTGGGTCTGACGGTTTTCAAAACACAGCGGATAGCCGTTACGGACGAGGAGACAGGCGAACAGGCCATCATCCGCTTCCCGCGCGGCAGCGTCATCATTGACGCGAATACGATGTGGGATTGCGGCTTTGGCAGCTTCAACTTTACGCTCGCCCATGAGATGTATCACTGGTTTGCCCACCGGGTACATATGGCGTTCATGGATATCATGGGCAGGCCGGATGACTACGATGCCATTAAAGGCCATCTGGAATCCCAGGCTGACGGCGTAGGCGCAAGAATTCTCATGCCCCGTGATGCGGTTATCGCAAAGTATGCAGATGCTGTTGATAACCTGGGCGGCGATGACGCGGATACCTATGAGCTGGCGGTGACGGAGTGCGCGGCTTTCTTCGGTGCGTCCAAGACGGCGATGAAAAAGCGGCTGCATGAGCTGGGACTGCATGAGGAAACGCGCAGGCCAGCGGTCCGTCGAAGGCTTGATATCGTCGAGATGTTCACACAGTACGCGACGGACAAAGGTTTCCGCGACCTGCTGGACTCCGGCGCGTACCGATATATCAGGGGTTTCGTTGTCAGGAACGATCCCAGGTACATTGATGGGGATGGGCTGACTCTTTATGCGAAGGAACATCTGCACGAATGCACGATGACCTTCCGAGAGGAGTACCGAAGAGATGAAACGTCAGATGATGCTCTGCTTTTTCGCAAAGACGCTTATTTCAGCCGGACAGCGGATTATGACAGGCGGATGGCGGAAAGCCCGGAATTGATGAAAAAGCTGACCGAGAAGCTGGCAAAGCTGAAGGAATTGTACATCAGCAGCCTGGAATCGCAGGAATCCTTCTGCCAGTTCATCATGCCGATCATCACGGACCTGAACACGAAATACATGGGCCTTGACGTGCAGGATGAAGTGGATGATGGCTTTAAAGAGGGAAAGCTGGTTCTGAATCCCGACAAACGTTACCGGAGCCGGTTTTTTCTCCATTACGACTTCCAGACCGGGAAAACGATACGAATTACGGAGCCGGAGGTGTTTCAGGACAAGACGCTGGTCGGCTATAAGATGTTTGAGAAAATACGCCGTAATGACTGGAACAATCCTGATCTGGATATGGTTATGGCGGTCTGCGCCGGATACCATCTGGATGAGGAAACGACGGAAAAGGCCCTGCTCCGCGCCGGTTATCTCCTGACCCAGCACAACCCAAGGCATCTCGTCTTCCGGTTCCTTACCGCGCACTGCCGGGGTGAATACACAGATACTGGCACGTTCAACACACTGCTGATCCTGCTCGGAGAGAAAGAGATCGGCACGAACAAGCACGAGAAAAAGAAATAACCCACACAGAAATACAGCGATAAGATATGCAGCCCTCGGAGAGTTGTTCCAATACGGAATGACGCTCCGGGGGCTTTTTTGTTTTCTCCGTACCCGCCCGCCGCCTGACATCAAAAATACGGTTTTTTCAAAATCCCAGCCAATTTTTCAATTCTGGTAAAATAGAGCCGAGCCTCGGAAGTGATGGTTAGGCAATCGCGCCGCCCGCCTTCCGGGGTATTTTTTATGCCCTGATAAGGCAGGAGGCAGCTATGAGCCAGAGATGCCGTTCCCCCGATCTTGAAATGAACAAAACACCAATGCAGTAAGCCCGTTGCCCGCGGGCGGGGCCAGGAGCTAAGTTCCTGGTCTTTTTTCATGTTCATTTTCAAGATTATGGAGGTTAAGCGTATGCGAAAGTATAACCCTGATGTTTTTGAGCTGGAAGAAAAGTACCAGGAGAAGAACCCGGAATGGTACAAGCAGTATGTGGATGAAGACGCGGACGCTGCCGGGGAAGCTGTAGAGGAAGACCCGCAGGAAGCTTATCCCGTGATGTCCGCAAAGGACGCGGATGATGGCAGGGAGTATATCCCCTGGGACAACACACCCGTTATGCCTTCCCGGAAGGGCTTCTACGATGACTACAGCTGCTACTTCAACGAATATCGCAAGATTCCCCAGGACAGACGCCGTGATTATGCGTTCACCTTTGTGGATGAAGACAGGAGTTTCTATGCGGTGATGCCGGGGGATGTGTCCCCCGTTGACGGCAAGGTGGTCACCGAAGAGGATATCGCGTGGCTGCACCGCGCTCGTGACCGCGAGGTATACCGCAACAACAAGGAGAAGCACCAAGAGTCGGATGATTACGATCTGCTGGAGGCGGTTGAGGAAGAAAAGGCAAAGATGGAAAAGAACCTTCCGAACCGCTATGAAGAACTGCGGGCAAAGCTGGAATCCTACCGTCTGGTCATCAATACCGGGGCCATCGTCGATGAATTTGGCAACGACTGCACCGATCATATGATGGCGTTTATGGGAGCACCGTCCGTGGAGGCACAGCTTGGCCTTTGTGACAATCCCCTGGCCGATGCTTTTGAGGAAGCGGAGGCGCAGATGACGCGGGACGAGCGGCGGGTGTTCACGCTGGTGTATCAGAAAGGGCTTCCCCGAACGACAGTGGCAAAGATGCTGGGGATCGCGGAATCCACGGTGCGCTATCGTCTGGCAAAGGCAGAGAAGAAAGTGAAGGAGCACCCGGTGATCGCCCGTACACAGCAGATTTACCGCTACCAGTATGAGAGGACAGAAACCTGGAAGGCGGAAAAGAAAGCCAAAAAGAAGCGGTATGAGGCGAACAAGGTAAAACGGGCGGCTGAGAGGAAGGCCGCGAAAAAGAACACGGATGTGACAGGTGTGACTGACGCCTGATTCGCATCCGTGTTTTTTTGTTTCCGGGAAATGCGGAGAATTCCTGCGAATCGGGCGGGTTTTCTTTGCCTTTATATCAGAGGGAGAATTCCCCATGGACCTTTGCGGAGGGGCTGTTATGCGGCTCATCCGTTTCCTTTTCCCGGATCGCACCGGGATATCTTTATATGGAGGATGAATGCGTATGAAAAAGTATCTGAACAGGAATGGTATCCGCCATTATCCGGATGCCATAAAGCAGCAGCCGTTCTGTTGCTGGAGAATGGAGCAGCGGAGCGGGCGGAAGACGAAGGTTCCCTATGATCCGAAAACCGGATACAAAGCCAAGGCGGACACGCCGTCAACTTTCGGCACTCTGGATGAGGCGATAAAAGTTCTGAACAAAGGAGCGTATTCCGGGATTGGCTTCAATATTACCGAAGGCGGCTCGGAGCGCGCCAGGGTCGGATGCATTGACCACGATCACTGTATTACAGACGACGTTCTTGACGAGAAAGCGCAGGCAGCGCTGGATGTGCTGCCGGAGGCCATGGTGGAATATTCGCCTTCGGGAACGGGGCTTCACCAGTTTTTCCTTATGCCGGAGGGCTTCGTTTTTGATAAGGACAGCTATTATGTAAACAACCGCAAGGGTGGAAAGGAAATCTACCTGCCCGGCGTCACCAACCACTTCATGACCGTGACGGGAGAAGTATTCCGCAACGGGACGATGGAAGTGACCGCCGAGCAGCTTCAGACCTTCCTGGACACCTATATGAAGCGGAAAACGCTGATGAAGGTGGCGGTGTCCGTGCCGGAAGGCGGGTCGATTCTCTCTGACGAGGAAGTGCTGCATAAGCTGGCTTCCGAGCCGGATAAGAAGTTCATTGATATGTATGAGGGCAACTGGGAGGGATACGGAGCGGATGAAAACTGGTCCCAGTCCGACGCCGATATGACGGTGCTCATGAAGCTGGCGTTCTACTGCCGCGGCGATATGGGGCAGATGGACAGGCTGTTCCGCGCCTCCGGCCTGATGCGGGACAAATGGGACCGGGGATTGGCTGGCTCCACCTACGGCGTCGTGTCCATGACCAATGCGATCAACCATTGTTCCGCTTTTTTTGACCCGGACCATAACCGCGTCCCCGCGGCTGAGGATTTTGCGGAGATATTCGGTGAAGATGGGAAGGATGAAGCCGACGATAACGAACAGAATCTGGATAAGCTGCTGGATTCGTTTATCACCACAAAGCCTTCCGCAGATGAATTGTATGCCGCTGATAATCTTCTGCTCGCCGCCTATGCCCGTGTTACACGCCCTGCGGACTACGAACGTATCCGCTCCTTTGTCCAGAAGAACAGGATGAGTATGAAGCTGTATGAGCAGGCGGTAAAAGAAAAGGAAGCAGTGGTGCGGAAAAAGCAGGAGGAGCGCCTGGAACAGGAACGCATCAGGGCTGAAGAGTATCACAGAGGCAAGGAAATGCCGGAATTCATTTATTACAACCGGCGGCTGGACTGCCTGATGGTGGACCCCGCGCTGCTTGCAATCCATGTGAAGAACAATCTCCGGTATATCCTGGTTCAGGACAGCCTGCGGGATACGCGGCTGAAATATGTCTATGAGAATGGCGTTTACACCGTCTGCTCCGACGAGCGGTTCCGGGGCTATATCAAGCGGTTCATTGAAGACTTCGACCCGACGCTGGTGCGCATGAAGGACGTGGATGAAGCCTTCCGCAATATCAGCGCGGGACTGACGGCCATCCCCTTTGAGCGGCTGAATGACAACGAGGATTTCGTCAATTTCCGCAACGGACTGCTCAGGCTGTCCACTATGGAGCTTCTGCCGCACAGCCCGGAAGTCTTATCCACAATCCAGCTGAGCTGTGACTGGACAGGGGAAGATGCGCCTACACCGTGCTTTGACTCCTACCTTGCGACGCTCACGGACTTCGATTGGGATACACAGAAGCTTCTCCTTCAGTTCATCGGCGCAGCCCTTTCTAACGTGCCGGGATACCGCTATAAGAAAGCGCTGTTCTTATGCGGTGAAGGCGACACGGGCAAGAGCCAGCTGAAGGTGCTGACGGAAAGGCTCCTGGGGCCGAACAACCACGCCTCAGTTGACCTGCCGGATTTGGAATCGCAGTTTGGTTCTTCCATGATCTATGGGAAACGGCTTGTCGGCACGGCAGATATGACCTTTGTCACTGTCCGGGAACTGAAGATGTTCAAGACCGTCACCGGCGGCGATTATATCAAGGTGGAGTTCAAGGGCAGGACGGGGTTTTCCTATCGGTATAATGGCCTGCTGTGGTTCTGCTCGAACAAGCCTCCGAAATTCGGCGGTGACAACGGCCCGTGGGTATACAAGCGCATCATCCTGATCAACTGCAATAATGTGATCGCGGAAGCGGATCAGGATCATAATCTGATCGAGAAACTGTACGCCGAGAGGGCTGGCATCGTATACAAGGCTGTCATGGCGCTGAAGGAGACGATTGAGCATGGATACAGGTTCAGTGAGTCGGAGGGCATCAAAAACGACCGTGAGCAGTATCGGTTTGAAAACAGTTCGGTGTATCAGTTCATTAAAGACTGCATGACAGAACGGGAAAAGCCCGGATCTGTTCCAAAGGGTGATAACGCGACTATCACCATGGTATACAGGGTCTATATGAAATACTGCAAGTACAGCAACAATGGTTATGCCGTGCCGATTGGCGAGTTTAAGCAGGGCTATGCGGATTATCTTGGGAAGCCGTTGGAGAAAGCAGTGATAAGAAGGGGCAAGGGAATGTACCTTGCTTACCACGAGCCGACAGAGGAAGCCTATGCCAATCTGCTTCCGTCCGATGCAGAAGTCCATCGGGATCTGGTCTTCGGGCGCTCGGTGAATTGACAGGGGTCATCATCTTCTCCGCCGGATCGGTTCATTGGACTCATGAAGGAATCCGGCGGAGAAAGTGATCCGATTAACGGAAAACGGATGTAGCTGACCTACATCCTGAATGTAGGGAATGTAGCGGCAGATTGTATTTTTCAATGCTTTGAGACGGCTTTGTTTGCCTGCGGATGCATGAATTGTTGATCAGAGTAATGCTGATCATGGCAAAGAGACTCGAATCGGATGTAGGGAGCGTAATTTGGATGTAGGAAAAAGACGTAAACTACATCCGCTTCTACATCCGATTTTTGATCACAAAGGCTTGATAATACTGGCTTTCTGGCCCGAGGATGTAGGAGGATGTAGATGTTTTTATGTTCTAAAGGAAAAAACAAAAAAGATAAAGAGTATAGTGTGGTAGAAAAACGTGAGAGTATATAAAAGACATGGAGCAGAAGCTACACCCTCCTACACCCTGAGCATGATCACCCCTGTGTGATCAAGGGACAGGCAGCATCACCGGCCTCGTCGTTGCCCGCGCCACACAGCGAAGTGAACAGGTTGGCGGGTGATGGAATTTTTTTTCTGATTCTTTGCGAATCGGCATCTGTTTTTTCGCCTATATAGTAGAGGGAGATACGCACCCTCCATAATCTTATTCATGGCCGTCGTTTCCTCCGTAAGCAGCATCAGCCGGGCAACTGATGTCGGAGGAAACGGCGGCACCTCTCTCCCGCTGTGATTCTGTATGGCCTGATATTTTCGCAGGCAGGGTGAAAAAAGAATTTGAGGATTCCTGCGAATCAGGTGTTTTTTCTTCGCCTATACAGTAGGAAGGCAAATAAGGATAAAGCCTGCAAATAAAAAGTCAAGTCCCAAATTGGACTTGATCAAAGAAAAAATTGCAGGCGGAAGGTAGAGGAAAAAGCGTAGCACAAAAAGGCCGCCGCAAAATGCGCCGACCTGAGGGTCAGTAAGCAGTTAGTTACTCCGTATGCTGCAAGCCGGTGGAATCCATATCCACAGGAGGCAGATTTTCCAACGTAGAGAAATAGGCCATTACTTTACCGTAGTAGCGTCGCAGAAACTTGTTTCCTGCAGCCGTCATATAAACGTAGTACGGTTTACCTTCGGCGCGTTTCTTGTCCAGGAACTGGAACACCGGCTCGTCCTTCGGAGCGAGCTTCAGATGCACTGTCATGATGTTAAACAGCGTCTTGCGCAAATACGGGGAACCGCGCTTTGTGGTCTTATTGCTGCGAGAGCAATAGTCGCCCGAATCACTCGGAGCCGGATCAATACCGGCAAATGCGACAAGCGACTGTTTACGCGCAAAGCGGCGCACATCTCCAATCTCAGCCATGAGCTGTGGTCCGAGAGATTCCCCGACGCCGTACATTTCCATGACGACAGGGTATTCCGGGAGCTGCGACGCCAGCCTGTTCATCTCGCTGCGGTAGGTCTCCACGCTGCGTGAGATTGCTGTAAGCTGATTGACGGCTTCCTGAACGATAGTTTTCGTCACTTCGGTCTTCTGCACCAGCACAACAGCAGACTTTGCAAGGGCGTACACTTCTGCGGCCTTTCCCAAGCTGAACTGGTAACGATTTCGCTTGCACCATTTGCGGTAGCGCTCGGTAAAGGCGTTCAGACTACCGCGTCGGACGCAATCGACATGCCAAAAATCATGGGTAAAATCCACCCACTTCTGCGTACCGTCGCTGCGCACGGGGCTGTCAAAGAGCTTGCGAATACCGGGGAAGGACTGCTCCTGAAGCGCGATGAGGTTGTTTGAAGCTGCGGCTTTCTGCTTAGAGGCTAACTGGAACTGACGATTCAGAGTTTTCAGATCGTATCGAATCGTATCCATAGGAGTATAGTCCCGCAATTCTACCCAGTTGTCAAGAGCATATTTGGCAATCTTCATAGCATCAGCCTTATCTGTCTTTACCTTACGGAGAGAATTGTTGCCATATTCCTTGATGAGCAAAGGGTTTACAGCCGAGACATAGAGTCCGGCTTCATGCAAAGCCTTTGCAACCGGCTCATAATAGCGCCCGGTGTGCTCCATGACGACCCGTGTTTCACCCTCTATGGACTTAAGCTGCTCTGCCAGAGTCGTCAGATCCTCGGCGGTGTGGCGCACATCGAAGGGCAACTTTACGACCTCGCCAAAGGGACGAAGAACGGCCACGGTGCTCTTTCTGCTGGAAACATCAATACCTGCTGCGTTCATGTTCATCACTCCTGAAAAGAATTGGCAATGGACAAAGCCATTCTACCCATTGCCGATTCTATCTGTTTGGTGACGCGAACACGTGGCTCTACCTGCACAAATCGAACGCTGCGAATAGGAGAACGGCTGACTGACTTTCTTACGGACGTAAAAGCCCTTGGAGAAACAAGTCAGACCATTACATTCCTATTCTAACAGCTTAGGCAACGAGATGTCCCATGCCTATGGCTGGCTGCCATAAACCAAGGGGCAAATATATAGTAACAGGAGAAACAGATGATGTGCGATGAAAACTGCTGTAAACGATGCCGGAGGCGGATTGCCAGTGCTTATCTGCTGCGGCTTCGCGGCTATGAAGAAGCGGCCATGATTCTGAAAAACAGATACGAGTATGCGTTGTACGTCCATAACCCGGAAGCGGATTATCTGCTGTCTGAATTTCGTGAGATGGAACGGGAAGAAAACATGGTTCGCAGAGAACTGTTCCGGTCGCTAAGCGCAATGGATAACGACTACAGCCGCAAGGTTCTGTGGCAGTTATATATTGAACGTAAGCAGCCGGATGAAGCGGCAAAGTGGCTGGGCATTTCGGAGAGGATGGTCAGGAAACTGCAAATGAAAGGTTTGCGGTCCCTGGTTGTTCCGAGGAAGTTTATCAATGCGGTGATCCGCAGGTGGAAAGACAACCGATGACAATCATTTGCTCCCCTTTGTCCGGGAGCTTTTATTCTGCCGCCGGGCATTGTACGGGGAAAGCGAGGATTCATATGAAGATGACAAGCAAAGAGCGGTTCTATGAGGCGGCTGACCGCCACGGATACTGGAGCTGGGTAGAAGCCATTCGGAATGCCGATGGTACGATCCTTGGCGTCAGCGTCCATTCCAAAGGCGAGGACGAACACTTCTGTGACCTGTTCGAAGCGGAGCAGGAAAAGGCGCTCGCCTGGATCAAGGCCAATGTGACCCCCAGGGAGACGCCGCTGGACGGACACACCAGCTATGGCATGAAGCATGTGCTGGAGTACCGCACCAACATCTATATGACCAACAACCAGTTCAAGGAGGCGATGCTTCTGTGCGGCTTCTATCCCGTGACGGTGGATGAACTGAATTGGCACTACCGCGTCAGCAGGAAGTCTCCGATCTTCAGACGTCAGGAGGATGGACGCGACGGGCTGTTCCTGCCTGAGTGTGTGATGGACTACAAGACCGTTTGATTATTGTTTGAAAACCCTTTGATTTCCGTTTGATTCCGGCCCCTGGGGGTGGGTCTAATCCTCCGGCGCGGCTTCCTGAAGACCGTCGGCCCCTGTCGTGCGCAAAAATCAGAAATCAAACGGGGCCAATGGACTGCCGCCAGTAGCCAGATTCAAAAGGCACCAAGGCTCATGAAACCTTATAAACAGGGCATTTCGGGTACATTTTGGGAGCGATCCCACAGTATCCGGGGTGCCTTTCTGTTTGAAAAAAGCGGTCTTGAAATCAAACGAAATCAAAGAAATCAAACGTAGTTTGTGCCGCCAATGTTGGCGGGACAGAATTATGATTCCGCCGAAATCGGCGGTGTCTATAGTTATCAGCTATGTGCTGGTGGGAAGGAGAATCGTATGGCGAAAGACGGAACCAACCGAGGCGGCGCAAGACCCGGCGCAGGCCGGAAGAAAAAGCCGCTGTCGGAGAAGATCAAGGAAGGAAAATCGGCTACTGTGATGAAGCTGCCAGAGCCGCCGGAACTGGAGAATATCTCCATGCCGCCGATCAAGGATTTCATGACAGCGGATCAGCGGATGGGCGAGCTTCATGCGGATGATATCTATACCGAAACGTGGGAGTGGCTGAAAGAGCGCAACTGTGCGCATCTCATCAACCCGATCCTACTGCATGAGTACGCCATGGCGACTGCCCGGTGGATTCAGATTGAGGGCGTGTCCAGCCAGTTCGGTTTTGTGAACCGGCATCCGACCACCGGCCTGCCGACGCAGAGTCCGTTTGTGGTCGAGGCACAGAGCTATTTAAAACTGTCAAACAGCCTGTGGCTGCAAATCTATCAGATCGTCCAGGAGAACTGCTCAGAAAGCTACAAGGGCAGTCCTCATGATGATCTGCTGGAATCGTTGCTGTCGGATTAAATCGAACTTTCTACCAAATTTGGTAGAAGGTAGCGGCCATGTCTTGAACATCCCGCAGAATTCTGCGGAAAGTATCTACATCAACTTCCTGCCAATCTTGGCCGGAAGTTCGCACACGACGGAAGGAGGTATGATCCGTTATGGAAGGATATGTATATGAGCCGTCGCGGTTCATGCTGTCGACCAGTCATTACGACAAGGTGAAAGCAGACCGCGCCGTGCTCTTCATCGAATCACTGAAACACACGAAGGGCGCATTCTATAACCAGCCCTTCAAGCTGCTCGATTGGCAAGACAGAATCATCCGCGATCTCTTCGGTATTCTGAAGGAAGACGGTACAAGGCAGTTTAAGCAGTGTATAACCTTCATACCAAAGAAAGCCGGGAAGAGCGAGCTTGCCGCCGCTATTGCACTGTATCTTCTCTGCGCCGACCACGAGCAGCGGGCAGAAATATACGGCGCAGCGGCGGACAGACAGATGGCGTCACTTGTGTTCAATGTGGCCGCAGATATGATCCGGCTCTCGCCTGCGCTAAAGAAACGATGCAAAATTCTGGACAGCCGGAAGCGCATCGTCTTTCTGCCGACCAACAGTTTCTATCAGGTGCTCTCCTCCGATGCAGACCGCGCCCACGGTGTTTCCGCGCATGGAGTAATCGTGGATGAGATTCACGTCCAGAAGAACCCTGACCTCTACAATGTTCTGACCAAGGGTAGCGGCGATGCACGAAAGCAGCCCCTTCAGTTCATTATTTCTACGGCGGGTGACAACATCCACTCTATCGGTTATGAACTGTTCCAGAAGGCTAAGGACATTCTGGATGGGCGCAAAACCGACTCCACGATCTATCCGGTTGTGTATGCCGCCGACCCGGAGGATGACTGGACTGACCCGTCAGTGTGGAGGAAGGCCAATCCTTCCATGGGCATCACATTCCAGGAATCCGCAATCCGGGAAGCCTGCGAATCAGCGAAGCAGAACCCGTCGGAAGAGAACGTGTTCAAAACCCTTCGGCTGAACATCTGGACGAAACAGGCCGTCCGCTGGATGCCGATGGAAAAATGGGACAAATGCGCGGCTCCTGTGGATGCGGAGATGCTTCATGGTCGCCCTTGCTATGCCGGGATCGACCTGTCCTCTACGCAGGACCTCACCGCTCTCGTGCTCGTGTTCCCGCCGCTGATGCCGGAGGAACCGTATTACATCCTGCCTTTTGCCTGGGTGCCGGAGGAAACGATAGATCAGCGTTCCCGGAAAGACCATGTGAACTATGACCTATGGCGCAAGCAGGGCTTCATCCTCGCCACCGAGGGCAATGTCGTTGACTACGAAGCCATAGAAGCCAAGGTTCTCGCCCTGCGGGAGCATTACGACATCCGTGAGATCGCATATGACCGCTGGAACGCACAGATGCTGATACAGCATCTCGCTGATGAGGGTATGACGGTCGTTCCCTTCGGGCAGGGCTTCAAGGATATGTCCGCGCCGACAAAGGAACTGTACAAGCTCACCCTGGAACAGAAACTTGCCCACGGCGGCCATCCGGTTCTGCGCTGGTGCATGGACAACTGCGTCGTACAGACCGATCCGGCGGGCAACATCAAAATCAGCAAGACCAAGGCCACCGAAAAAGTTGACCTTGCGGTAGCCTTGGTCATGGCGCTGGACAGAGCCATCAGAAACGAAAATACACAGACCGAATCTGTGTACGAACATCGCGGCCTTCTGTTTATATGAGCGCCGCCTGTAGCCGCTGACTGGCGGCTTTTTTCAACCCTAATGGGCTTTGCAAGCCCATTATAACACCCCTGTCAAGTGTACTGCGGCAGCATGTTATCAAGCGAATGCGCCGATGGATGCTGTACAGAAATCGACCGCCATGAAGGGCGGGAGGAGGTAAAAATGAGCATTTTTCAGAGTATCTTCAAAGGGCGGATGGAAAACCGCGCCGCCGGTACTGGCCCGCGCTTCTTTTTCGGACAGAGCGCGGCGGGAAAACCGGTGACGGAGAGCACCGCCATGCAGATGGCCGCTGTGTATGCCTGTGTGCGCGTCCTCAGCGAATCCATCGCCAGCCTGCCGCTGCATGTGTATAAGCGCGGCGAAAACGGCAATCAGGAGAAAGCGGAGGATCATCCGCTGTTCTTCCTGCTCCACGATGAACCGAACCCTGAGATGAGCAGCTATACGCTCAGGGAGACCCTGATGGCGCACCTGCTGCTCTACGGCAATGCCTACGCACAAATCCTGCGAAACGGGCGCGGCGAGGTTGTGGCGCTGTATCCCCTGATGCCGAACCGCATGAGCGTGGAGCGGGATGAAAAGACCGGGCGGCTGTTCTACCGCTACACCAGATATGACGCGGAGCCGCCGACCATGGAGCAGAACACCGTGATCCTCGATGCCGCCGATGTGCTGCATGTCCCCGGACTGAGCTTTGACGGTCTGGTGGGTATGAGCCCGATAGCCGCATGCCGGAATGCGGTGGGCGCTGGACTTGCCGCCGATGAATACAGTTCCAAATACTATGCCAACGGCGCGGCCCCGATGGGCATCCTCGAAACGCCGACGCTCATCAAGAATCCGGATTTATTGCGGCAGTCGTGGAATGAAGCCTTCGGCGGGACCCGCAATGCCGGGAAGGTGGCTGTGCTGGAGCAGGGCACGACATTCAAGCCGATCTCCCTGTCGCCGCAGGACAGCCAACTGCTGGAAACAAGGAAGTTTTCGGTCGAGGAAATCTGCCGCATCTTTCGTGTTCCTCCCCATATGGTACAGAACCTTGAGCGGGCGACGTTCAACAACATCGAACAGATGTCTCTCGATTTCGTGATGTACAGCCTGACGCCCTGGATCATTCGCTGGGAGCAGAGCCTGTCGCGTTCGCTCTTGGGCCGGGAGGAAAAGAAACAGTATTCCATCCGATTCAATGTGGACGGGCTGCTTCGCGGCGACTACAAGAGCCGCATGGAGGGCTATGCCGTCGGCATCAACAACGGCTTCATGTGCCCCAACGATGTGCGCCGTCTGGAGGGATTCGACCTGATCCCGGCGGAAAAGGGCGGCGACAACTTCCTCATCCAAGGCGCTATGATCAAGCTGGAGGACGCGGGTATCTACGCCGCGAAGAAAGACACCAAATAAGGAAGACGCAGCGGTCAGGGAAGCCCCTCTGCCGCTGTTCTTTATTTCCGGCCCGGTTATGGGCCATTCAACCAGGCTCCCTCATGGGGGCTGTTATTTTTGCCCAAAGAGGCAGGAGGTATTATTCATG
>Ga0326511_10001033_pt1 | contig 23688 bp, 26 predicted proteins | sample 0_2496_0518_D_FD_203701 | JGI IMG/M metagenome (GOLD analysis project Ga0326511, IMG submission 203701) | Bovine rumen microbial communities from UC Davis, California, United States - 0_2496_0518 | ecosystem: Host-associated > Mammals > Digestive system > Stomach > Rumen | place: USA...
GTTTAATCGCCCGACCTTCAAAAGAATCGCCCCCCCCCTCTAACTGATTGATAAACAGCTAGTTAGACTATCTCAAAATCGTCTTTTTTCGGGGTTATATATTTCTTTTCATAATTTAGAAGGATTTCCTCTCTAAGCTTCTTATGTCTTTCAATATGACAGTTTCTACACAGACATACAGTATTGGTAGGATCAAAGGCTAACCTCTGCTTCTCTTCTTCAGTCTTAGCTCTTCTCCAAGGAAAGATATGATGTACATCTAAAGCAGGTGTATATATTCCTCTTGCTAGACAGTCTTCACACCAAGGATTCTCCAGTATTCTCTTCTTCCTCAGTTCCTTCCACCTCTTGTCCTGGTACACTTTCGCTCGTTCCTTCCTCGCTTCTTCTAGACTTCTCTTCTTCCAATCTACCTTTTTCATAAGTCAATTGATCTATAATATTGTAGAGATTATATATACTACTATTAATCTTCTTATTATATTCTGATACCACATCTTCTAGATAGTCAGAGCTTGTAGTAATCTTCTTGTTATCACTTAAGGCTGCTATAAGATTATTAGCTTCAGCAATAGTATCAGTAAGTAGTTGAATCTTCTCATCTAACTCTTCATCTGTTAAGAATCTATATTTGCTTTTGTATTCCATAATATATTATTATAAAAAATAACACAGAGCTTTTAGGTCTCTGTGTTATTGTTGATTAATCTTCTTTCAATCTAATCTTAAATATTCTAGTATCATTACTGTCTTCATATCCAATAGCAGTAATATCTATAATGTCTTTACTAACATACTTTGCAGAATAGAATAATCCATCAGCTCCTGCAAATACATCTGTATTATTCTTCTTATCTAGCTTAAGAATAGAATGAGATCTATCCTTAATCTCTTGGCTTACTACTGTATAACTAGAATAAGGACACTCTAAATATACAGTTGCCTTTCTAGTATTAGTATTAATTAAATTGATATATATACCAACAGAGAGTAGTGCTAAGAATATTGCTGCTACTATTTGTGCTATTCTATCTATTACAATATCTATTTTCTCTTTCATAATTCTTTTATTTTAAGCTATTTAGTTAAAAAATATAATCCTAGAAGAAATAAGATTATTAGTATAATAAAACAACCACCTGGCATTTTATCCTCTTCTTTAATTTCAACCCAGTGTGGAAATGGAGTTACTAAAAATATTTTTGCCATACTTTATAATATTCAATTTTTTAAATTAATATATCTCTATCTGTGACTAATCTTTAGGAAAAAGGAAGACTCTCTTTTGGATAAGAGCCTTCCCTAAGAAATAATTAACCTAAATTTAAAATATTGAATTATGTCACAGATTTATTGTAATATTTAAAGTTGTTAGATTTTCTATATTGATTACTGTTTCAGAAGTTTTCTTATTTCTCTTGAATGCATCTTTAAAATACTCATTCAAAGCCTTGTCTTCTGTCTTACCAAACTTGTAATTGTTAAGATCTTTCTTGAACTTCTTAGTAGCATATTCAGCCTTTGCTTCTGGAGTAAAATAGATTCCGTTATTATCTATCATCTCTCTGTTACTTGGATCTAACCAACTTAATTCTTTGTCCTCTTTGTTCTTCATAATTTTTAAATTTTATATTGTTTAAATTTTATCCTTTGTTTGATTCTTTGTTCAGATTTTAAAAACCCTAGAAGAATAAGATTAACTTACTCTCCTAGGTAAAAATTTAAATAAAATGAACAAAGACAATATATTTAGCGCAGTATATCTTCTTTTAAAGAAAGGAGAGTCGCGTTTCACAACGAAACTCTCCCATAATTATGAACAATTAAATAATAATAATAATTCAAATACAATTAATAATAAAAAAACACTATATTAATACTATTCTCTATCTATTTATATTTAGACCTTTTGATTTAAAGGTAAAGGGAATCGTGTTTCACAACGAAATTCCCTTCTGAAATTAAATTATTTAGGTATTAATAAAAGGTCCGTATTTATTTCAATAGTAAGGATTTAAGGTCTTTTGAAACGCATTTTTATCGTTTTATTTTCTATAATATACTTATTATCCTTACAATCATAAGATAATCAGCCTTTTTGAAACGTCTTTTTATTGTTTTAGATATAGAATAATACCTATTGGTTAATTCTCTAATAATATGAGCTGAAAACCTAATAATTGAAATAAATAACCCCCACAATTTTACAATAATTTTTACACATACCTTAATTATGAGAATAAAGAGTTTTTTGAAGTTTGTTTTATATAGATATAATGAATTGTGCAAATATCTTATAAGACCAGATATAGAAATAAATTTAAATAAGAAAGAAAATGACAAATTTTGATTTAGCTGAAGAAAAGGGAAGATCAATATTGGAAAATGTATTGAAAGTTCCTTGTGTTAGGACAGTAGATAGATATTGTCCTGTTGATCTACTGATTATGGGTTCTGGAGGTAATATAAATGAAGCCTTTGAGATAAAAGTAAGAAGTAAAGAATTTGATACCTTTTTATTGGAAGAATCTAAATATCTTAACGTATTGAACTATTGTAGTGAAAACTATATTGATTTGAGATATTGTTATTATACAAATATCGTAGAAAGCCCAGAAAGAGGTGAAATAAAGATCTTCTATTATAGTTGGTATAATATAAAGGAAGCCATAAATAGAGGCTTAAAAAGGGCTGTAAATAGCTTTAATAAGACTACTGTAATAGGATCTAATAGAACGCTGAAACCAGTTTATTATTTACCAATTGGTTTAGCAGAGATTAAAACATATAATATTTATAATTATGAAGAGATTAAATAATACAAATAATACAATTAATAATACTAATATTAATAATACACATATTAATACTATTTGTCCAAAATGTGACAATTATACTATTAAGGCTAATATAAGTCTAGATTCTTATCCTAATAAGAAAGCTGCTTTGGCTAGTTTATCTAGAATTAGTGCAAAAGAATTTGGATTGAAGAATATAATGACTTGGGAAGAAAAAGATCTAACATTAGATGAACTAGGAAAATTATTATCTAGTGGTCATACTTACTCTAATTTATTTAAGAAGAAGGGTAATATATTAAGACCTAGTGATAAGAGAAATGATAATTTTATTGGATCTCAAATCATAACTATTGATGTTGATGATACTAACTTTATATTACCTGAGTTCTGTGGAAGACTAAGTTTCAAGCCTAGTTTGGTAATTACATCTTATAGTAATCTAAAGGAGAAAAATGGAAAGATCTGTGAAAGATTCCATTTATTATATTGCTTTGATAGAGTTCTTAATAAAGAGGAGTTTCAGGGTATAAGTGGATTTTTGGTTGATACTATTGAAAATGATACTAATGAAAAGGTAGATAACTGTAGTAAGAATCTATCTCAGTATTATAATGGAGATAATAGTAATATATATGGAAATAATAATATAATATATAATGTAAATAATATTATCAATAATACTAATTATATATATTATATAAATTCACATATTAATACTATTTGTCCAAAATGTGACAACTCTGATAAGAAAGAAATAATAATAGAGAAATACAGTAGAGCCTGGAATCTATTGAATACTATTAGAAACTGTGGTTATAGTGAAGTTACACATTATTATAGTTATCTTGGATACTTTTATAGAAATGAATCTTGTGAAGAAGGTTTGAAAGAAACTAGTGATAATTATTTGAATATTTTACACAGTAAGAATAAACAAGACGGAACAAAAAGAAGAAAGTTTATCTATACTAATATGCTATTGAGAAGATATATGAAACCTAATATAACTATTGAGGAACTAATATATAATTCTTATATGGATGTAAACTATTCTAAATTGGTTGATAATAGTGATAATGTATTTGATGCAGATTATTATGAAAGAAATGCAAAAAATGCCTTATCTTTGGAAATTGATGAGTTAGAGGATTACTTAAAGCCTGTTATTGAGAAGATTAGATCAGAAAAACCTAAGTATATGATTGGAAAGAAAACAAGTATCGGAGAGATTCACAAATTAGTTAGAAAAGAAGAGAAAAAGAAGATTATTAAAAACTATAATAATGGAGAATTCGATAAGATTAATGTATCTGATAGAACTTTAAGAAGATTAGGATTAGGTAAAAATAAGGATAAAGAGGAAAAAGTAAAGTCTCTTATTGATCTAAACTTATCTGTCTTAGGAAATCAGAAACTATTAAAGGAGAAAGGTATTAATATATCTAGAACTAAGTTATCTAATATTATTAAATCTATTAAAGATAATAATACTAATATTATTAATTCACATATTAATAGTATTTGTCCAAAATGTGACAACTCTGATAATAGTAATTCTGAATCTGAAATCTTTGTTCCTGGTTTTGGATTTGATTCTTGGTTTAATATAGAATCTGAGCCTGAAGTGGTAGATAATAAAGAAGAAGAAATAGTTATAGATAATAATATTGAATATAACTTCTCTGGATTCTCTTTATCTAATCTATAATACTAATAGTATTAATCACATATTAATACTATTTGTCCAAAATGTGACAATTTGTAATATAAATAGAAAAATAATCCCTACCTTAGCTTTATTTAGCCTTGGTAGGGATTTTTATTTACTTCTTAATTTTTTCTACTCTCTTTGATATATTGGAAATCATATTACTGTACTTAAGATCTAATCCTAATACAGTAGCAGTAAAGAGTAAGATAGTCCCGAATACACCTATAACCTGAGTATTAATTTCCCCAAGTGGAGGTAGTATTAAAGACGTAATAAGAAGTACTATTCCGAAACCTAATAAAACAAACATAATCCAATATGTTATTTTATCTTTTATTGTTAGGTCCTTAAAGTTCTTTACTTCTTTCATATCTTTACTATTTAGTTTATTATCAACACTAGTTATCATCAATATCTATTATATTTATATTTATATTAATTCACATATTAATACTATTTGTCCAAAATGTGACAATTATCATTTCTTTATTTCTATAGTTCTAGCTCGATATGGATTATTCTCTATACTTAAAGCAAATTTAATTTTCTTAAATTTATTATAATCTTTATCTATAACTAAACTAAATTTTCCTACAGGTATCATAACTTACTCTCCTCTTATATTAGTTAAATCAACTTTGAAAGTCAATTCTATATACTTATAATTAATATCCTTATAATACTTCTTTGCTACAGCTGGTTCAGTTTGATAAGAATTTACAGGGAAATCTTTTTCATCAACTATTTTATAATAACTAGAATTAGTTGTATACACCTTTGTAAGGTAATTAATATAAGGTGCCGTTTCAGTTCTAGCAATTTCTATTGGATTTCTCTTATTCAATTCTATTTGTATATAAGGACAAGTTGGAGGTGTCATATAATTAGTCAAAGAGCAGTATTGATCAAATATCAACCCTAATTCTCCACTAACTAGAGTAGCACTAGAAGTTATAAGTATAGATTCATTACTAACTAGAGTTCTATTAGTTCCATTCACAGATATAACTGACTGAGATAAAGCAAGATATGTACAACCTGGACTAAGAGAAGTATTAGCTTCTGTAATCTTAGACTTTATAGTATTGGTTCCTCTAACCCATAACCCTAATATATTATTTGGAAAATTTATTCTTTTAAATACTAAAGTTGTATTTGCCTTATAAGTATTAGCATACTCTTCAGCGTTAAATCTAAATACTTTCCTTTTAGAGTCTTGTGTATCAGGAAAGACAACTGTTTGGTTTGTTCTAGCTATATAGAATAATCTATTTCCATCATCAGGATTGTTTATTGTAGAAGCATTTAAGTCTAATACATACAATCCTTCTTTATCAGAAGTTATAGATACAGCTCCACCATCTAGTGTAATCCTAGTTGGTGAATATCCAAATTTCTCTAGTGATAAAGTATTAAGATCCGTTTCTAATATATCTGGATAAGTAATACCACTAAAGCTATTACTATCACAAATAGAATTATACAAGTGCCTTAGTGTACTAACAACCCCACTTATAGATTCAGTTGTTCTATCTAGTGTTAGGATTTTAGAAGTAATAGATCCAGTCTTTGTTAAACTCTGATCATCTATATATAATTGATTATCAATAATTTCCAGACATCCACCTAAAGTATTTGAATCCCAACAGTTTGTTTCTCCATTAGAGTCTGTATAAAAAGGAATATTTTTTGTCTTTGGAATCCAGCTTATAAGATCAGAGTAATTACCTCTTAGATGTTGTTCTCCTATCGGTGTTAGTGTAAAAGACAGTGAATCTTTATCATAATCAATTAACTCTTCAAAAGTATATTTTAAGACTATTCTCTTAGTGCTACTTGTAGTTCCAAAATAAGAGGTGCCTAACTGTTGGTTGACATATTGACAAAATTCATCATCAGTATTAAAATTTCCCCTTTGATCTGCAAAACTATATTCAACATTATCCTTTATGAATATATCGTCTGCAAAGTAGAGACCATAACTAGTATAAGTAACACCAATATCCTTCTTTCCTTTAAATAGGCAGAAATTATTACCACCCGTCTCTTTTCCATCTGTTATAATAAGAGAATACCAATAGCCACCTAATAATTCATTTTCTGGTTTTATATTTGTACTTGTTCTAAAATCAACAACTCCATAATGTCCCTTATGTTTAGATTGATTATGTGTATCTCTTTCTCCAAATAAGTTAGTATAATATGTTATAGTTCTTCTAGAAGTTTCTGGAAAATTATAATTATATACATTTATATTGAGATAATAAGGGCATCTCCTACAACCTGTCATATTATCCTTATCACTATAGTATAAACAAGAGCTTGAATCATCTCCAACGATTATACCAATACCCGTTGTATCATCAGGCCAAGTTACTATAGTAGATCCCTTTATAACTATAATAGGATTATTAGGAGTAGAGTTTACCTGACTATAGTTCAAAAATCCTCTAAGTGATTTAAAAGGTCTTTCAGCTGATCCGTCTGCTTCAAGATCATCTAAAACTGAACTTGTACTATAATCAATCTCTGGGTCTACTCCATATAGGGTATCTATATAATAATCTACTGTCCAGTGATCTTGGTTTGTATAGTTAAGTGTAGCGGGGAAATAATTTCTTATATCCCCGATTATATTAAATTTTATTTTTCCTGCTGAGTTAGCCATAATTAATCAATTAATGTTTGTTCTAAGACATCTATATTAACTGTATAGTGTATTAAATCTCTCCAATTAACTGTAAATTTTAATTTAAGATGATCTATCTCATATTCTGGAGGTATTGATCCATCCCAATTTCCACTAGTTAACTGTATTGTAGCATCTCCTTCCCACTCAAACTCTGTCTTTAGGGGAATTATATTTTCCATTCTCCACTCACAAGGTTTGTATTGTATGTAATTATATCTATCTTTTATACTGTGATACCTAGTTTCACAGTGATTTGGATCAAACAACGGTCTTATAGCAATATTAAACCAATCTACAAAATAATATGTATTAAAGTCTAAATTTTCGTTTATTGTAATCATTAGTTTATAGTTTTAGTAAAGATAAATGCTTTTGCTTGAGAACTCAAAGGTGTTGATACTGAGAAACTTACAACCGTACTAGCAGGAACTGATATAGGAGTTGTAGTAGAAGTTGTGACTGTATAATCAGTACCACTGACTGAAACTGTTACAGAAGTTAAATTATAAAAATTAAAATCTGACAAAGTTGTAGCCTGAGAGAAATATAATAACTCCTGGTCATAATCAGTAAAGTTTATAGTTACATCATAACTTTCTACCTGAGATCCGCCTCCACCTAGAGGAGACCAAGTTAAAGTACCTATAAAGTTATATTGACTATCCCAATTAGTAGAAGACAAATCTAATGCCTGACTCTTTGTTAAACCGTCTGAACAAGATTTTACAAGAGTTACTGTAAAGGATGTATAAGGATTTACACCACTTGCAGTTTCAGATTTATTAATATAAACTACGTAACTTACTCTTTCTACTTGTACAGCTGGAAGAGAATAAGAAGCCTGGCTATTGTATACGCGTTTTGAGATTGTATAATAAGTAGGAATATTAAATGACGGTTTGTAAATATTATCTCCAATATTCTTTCTTATTTCTTTCAAAACTATAAGATCTAGATCACTATTGTCATCAAAAGTACCTAAATCCTTACTAATTGTATTTTCATCTTCTTCGTCTTTTTCTTCTACAACCTCTCTATCAACAGCCTCTTGTACCTTTACAAAAGTAGAATTTGTAGAATCCCATACATACAGATTATAAGTAAAAGGATCACTTACACTTTCTCTTACATTTCTAATATAGTAAGAATATTCCTCACTTCTCTCACTTACAACATTATTTAATACAGAGATCTGATTTTCCTCTGCTGTTTCTATATTGTAATAGAAATTAGTTTGTCTATAACCTAACTTCTTCCAAGACCAGTCTAGAGCAAAGGGATAATTAGAACCAATCTCTTGATAGTTAGATAAAGAAGCAGAGTATATACCATTTAAATTAGGAGCATTAGGGGAAGTACCATCATTATTAACTAACCACAAATTTATAACATATTGCTGTGTACCATCCCATAAATATCTATATACATTTATACAAGGAGCTTTATATAAGCCTTCTGTAGTATCAGAATCGTTTGTCACAATATATAATACATCTCTATATACAGATTCTCCATTTTCCTGATCAAAGAATGTAAATTTATATTGATTCTGTGTTAATTTTCTCTGATTTGTATCAAGATCTGTCTTTACAACTGATATAAATTTCCATTCACCTTCTTTATAAGTATCACAAAGACCTAAATCAAATATACCTCCTGTACTCGTAGAAGGTTGTAGATTTCTAATCTGTTCTTGTAAGGTTTCTACATCAATTTTAAGTTGCTCTATATCAGCACTATAATCTCCAATATTATCTAGTCCGTAAGGTTTCCCATAAATATTATTCCACTCAACATTTAAGTTAGGATTTAACATCTGAGAATATACATTTCTAGAAGTCTCATTTAAAAGTATGTCTGAATTTGTTTTTATATAACTCATCTTTTCTCTATTAATTTTAATTCTGCTATACCTGTTCTATAATGTATAGTTGATTCATCTATAATAAAATTAAGATCACCAAAGATTACTTCATTTCTCAATTTTGTATAAGGATTAAATTCTCCAAATAAAGCTTGATCAACTTGTTTTCTAGGGCAACTATATTGTATAACTCTCTTTCTAACAGCAAATTCTTCAAAATTTCCTATTTGATCTAAGGTTTCATTATATACAGTATTGAGTAGATATAAAGATCCATCAATAAAAGCATATACTGTATTATAACCAGCCTTTTTGTTATTATATGAATAGATTTTAAAATCATCAATATTATATTCTTCTACATAAGTTCTATCAATAACCTCTATTACATCATCCTCATCTTCATCTTCATCTATACTTTCTTCCTCTTTCAAAGAAGGTAATACTTCTAAAGATAAATTACTGATAATGTAAGACTTAGCTAGTTTATTCTGATTACCGTCATATCCAGGATTAGCAAAATCTATAAAAGTTACTGTTAAATCTGCAGGATCATTTACATCTGTTTTACCAGTAAACAAAGGAATCTTAAAACCATCAGCATCTATTTTTGTATCATATTCTACATTATTAACTACGGAATAACGAGTATCAAATACATCCTCACTAGTTTCTTCTACAGATAGAGGAATATTAACTGTACGAGGAATAGAATCATCTTCAAATTCTTCTCCTAATTGCCATCCATTATTTGTATAATAATAATCTCCATACTTCACTATAACAGGGACATTAAATTGTGAAGAGTTTGCTTTAAACTGATTTGGAGCACTACTACCAGCACTAGATTCATAACAAGCTTGTGTAGAGAAAGTTATATCAAAATTAAGAATCAAAAATGCATTAGAAGGAACTATAAGATCATCTTTTACTACATTAATTTCAATTAGTGGAGCTCTATTTATGCCGAAATTATCAGGGTTATCTCTGTGTTGGAAAGGTATAATATGTAAAACATTACTATTACTTTTATTAAAATCCAGTGCTTTTGATATATGTGAAGTATCAGTAGTATTCTCATAAGTAATATCACCTAACTTACTCACATAACCAATAGCTTCATCTGAAGATACTCTTTCCTGTGGATTTATACTTGGGTCTAATTCATAAAATGCTTTGAAGTAAGAATCAGAGGTTTGTGGAACCCAAACTTCTTGTTGATCTGGACTCCATATATAAGACTTACTGTATTTAGATTTTAATACAACTTCATTCCATATTGTAGTATAAGTTTTATCATTCCTAACAGTTTCAATAGAATCTTCCCAAATCTTCCCAGGAATTAGTTCTTTTGCAGTCTTATATAATTTATCAATTACATTATCATACTCTTTTGTATTTACACTAACTTTAACCTCACTATAAGGACTCAATACAGATATAGAAGTATTATCGTCAGCACTACCATCCCAAACTCTAACATCATTTAAATATGTAATCTCTCCTGTAGTATTTAAATCCTTATCAAGTATTTGATACTGTGAGTTTACATTTAAGTGTTCGTAATCTAGTAAATACAAATACTTCCCTTTTGCAATAGCTGTTAAACCTAGATAACTTAGTACACTTTCAAATATACTCTTCTTTTTATCCCAAGTTTTATCTGAATCTTTATACCAAGTCTTTTCACTAATTGTAAGATTATCTAATCCTATATAATTGTCAAAAGTATCTGTAGACAAAGAACCACTCACACTATCTGTTTCTACAACACCACCTGCTATAAATGTTCCTTCTGTATTTGAATTTCCAAAGAACTGTCTAGACTTTAAATCATAAAATCCTACTTGTCCATCAGATTGTCTTATACAAGGAACTAAATCTATAACTAAGTGTCCCCAACTATAAACTCTGAAATATTCACAATCTGTATTAGTAACAGGAAGATCAGATACAAATCTTGGTTTAGGACCTTCTGGTTTATATCCAAATATTCTTAAATAGTTTGGATTACCACCTAAATTAGGAATTTCTGACTGTTCTTCTCTGAGTTGTCCCGTAATAAAATTATGTGCATAAAAGAAGTTTCCTTTATAATCTCCTATTTGTTGATAGCCTGTAAATATATTACACTCAGTTAAAGAAAGTGAATCATTTAATACTATATTAATCTTCTTAAATGTGGCTGCTGTATCCTTTATTAATCTAACTCTATTATAATAGTAATTAGGATATTCCAATATACAGTGATATTTTAGATTATTATCCCAACCATCTCTAACTAGTGTAGCTATACTATCATTATTATATAGTAACCTATCTCTTCTATAATATGGAACGTTATTATAAAGTTCTTCCTCATAAGCTCTTATACAATCAGGACCAACCCAACCTAACCAGGATTCTACACCTAATGCGTCTCCACTTCCATTTCTTTCATATATACCAGCAGCAAACTTTGTAGTATCTGTATAAACACCAAAGAAGAATGCTGAAGGTTCATCTATTCTATACATATTTGGAACTATATATCTATAGTCAGCTCTGAAAGAAGATTCTACACCTAAACCAATTTTACCAAAGAAGTCAGAGAAATCTCTGTTATCTAGAGGTAAATCAATATAAGCCTTTCCATCAGTTCTTATATATTCCAATCTTGTAAACCCTTCTGGAAGTCCATTTCCACCACCTTGTAATACTTTACCAGATTTAAATTCTAGTGGATAATATACTTTCTCGTAACGTCCTTTTAAACAGTTATTTAAAAGTGCTTTAAATGTTTTTGCTTCTATAGCATCAGTTCCTTTTTCTTTATAAGGCTCATATTGTAAAGTTGCTATAGTATCAATACATTCCAAACTTAGTTCATTCTTAGAATATGCATAATCTTGACTATAAATATTTGGAGTTAAATAACCCTGCCATTCTATATTTCCTTCTTTATATAATACTGCACTTACAGAATTACTTCTTGTAGCAAAAAGATCATCATAAATTCTATCATTTATAACATTTACTGTCATTTTACTATATTTAGCACATTTATATATGTCAGAAGAATCAGAAGCATATTCAACTAAAACAGGTTCCTCGAAGGCTAGGATTAAGAATTTTGTACGAAATTGTGTAAATACTAAATCATAAAAATTCTCTTCTGTACCTTGAAATGTAATTGACTGGTTATCAGATAGAACTGCAAGATATACTATAGAATTATCTTTCTCCAGGAAAACAGCATTTTCTGAAGAATTCACTACTTCTACATTATAGTAATTTTCAATAGAATAAAATCCCTTATTTAATTTAATTGTATATTTATTTCCTTCTATAATAGGGGAAGGAGAGAGAGTGTTACTATCACTCTCAACTCCTGTATTAAATATAACTGTATAAAGGGTATCTTCTAGATTTCTAAAATTTCCGATATATATCATATTTATAAAATTTTGTTTCTTCCCTTGTTTCTATTATTAATAGATCCAACAAGATTCTCTCCAAGTATTTTGAAATTAACTTCACTAGATCCACCTCCTCTATAAGACCCTCCTCCATAATTAAGAAGATCAAACAAATTCTTCTGTTGACTCTTATTAAGTATCATCTCTCCATTACTTACAGATATAGGAATAGAATCAGAGAAACTAGAACCAGGACCAGTTACAATACCACCAGTAGCATATTTCTTTCTAGATAAAGAGGAAATTGTAGCAGCAGCACCTCCAATAGCAGCAAGTACGGCAGCTATAGCACCAATATTAGCAGGAAAAGGAAGTTTAGATGCTTGTTTAGTACCTTCAGAAGCAGCTTCTCCTACATTAGCAGCAGTTTTAGCAGTAGAAGCAGCAGTATCTGTAGTTGTAGCAGCTGTATTAGCTATAGTAGCAGTAGTATTTGCAGTTTTAGCAGCAGTTTCACCATTAATAGCAACTTCTGTCGCATCTGCTGCAATTTTAGCAGCTTTTTGTGCTTCACTTAATAATTTAAGTTTTTCTACTAAATTTGCAATTATATTAGCAAAATTATTAAGAGCTCCTAATGTTCTTGCAAAATCTCCTGCTTTACCATCCAAATCTGAAAAAGCATTTGTTATTTCACCTATAGAATTAGATATTGATCTAAAATTATCAAAACCTTCTTTAATTTCCTTCTGTTTAATACTGAATACTTGAGAGATTTGAATTAATTTCTGTGTAGATATTTGTGCCTGTTCAATCTGATCTAGATATGATTTGTACACTTTACTATTAGCTTCAATTGATTTTAAATCTTCCCTTCTTTTATTTTTTTCATCTTCAGTTAGATCTCTTTCTCCTATCTTTTTGCCATTTTCATCTAATATCTCTTCTTTTCCAGTACTTAATTCATTTTCAAGTTTTTTTCTATTATCTGAAAGATTCTTCATAAGAATCTTAAAAGTATTCAACTTAATTTGTAACTCTTTATCAATACTTTCAAGATTTGAGTTATTGAAGAAATCTAAATCACTTAAATTATTAAAATCCTTAAAAGCATTTATTTTTTCAATCAAATCTTTAGTATCCAGTACAGGAGCACCTTGTTTATAATAATCGTTTAGATCTTTTCTTGAAACATTTAATTCTTTTCTTGCTTTTTCTCTAATATCCTGAACTTCTGAAATTGGTGAAGGCTCTAAGTTAACATAATTAGATGCATTTGGTACAGATTTGAGTGCTAAAGGTAAAGCAGAGCTATATCCTTTATTATAAAATTCTTTTGGATTATTATTTAGTTTTATCCACTCTTCTATAAATGTTTTTGCCATATCACTAGGAAGTGCAGATACAATTCTTATAGCTTCAAGAAATTCATAAACCAAATCTGATGATATTTCAGTTTTTATTTCAGTACCAGAACCAAAAGCTCTCTCAAATATGGAAGATGCCCTTTCTATTTTTTCTCCTAGAAAAGCTTTTTCATCATTATCCATAATAGTAGATAGAACTTTTTTATAATCTAAAAGAAGTGACTTATCAAAAAAACCTAATAAACTATTATCTTTAATAGCTGGTTTAAAATTACCTTTACTAATACTAGTAGCTCTAGTTTTAGCTGATAGATCAGCAGCATTCTTGGTACCATCAGAACCTAATTGTAAAGTAATAAGTTTTTCTAGCTGTCTATATAGATCACTATTAATTAAGTTAAAATTAGTATTACCAAAATTAAATTTTTCTCGGGGTTTATCCAGATCTTTTAATTGTTTTATTATTCCATCTTTTGCAGATATAGCAGCACTACGTAGATCTTTTACACCTTCAAGATTTGCATAAAGAGGATCATATAACTTATCAATATAGTTGTTTGTAGTTTTAAGTAATTCCTTTAGATAAGATTCTTTATCTAAATTACCTTCACTAAGTTGTAGTGACAAAAGAGCTTTTGCATCCTCAAACTTCTTGTTTATTTCTTCAAGGGTTTCATTAGTATTTGTTAACTTTGTATTGACTTTAGTATTATTTTTATCAACCTTGTCATTTGATTTTCTTTGTTCTCTAGCTATTTGAGCATTAGCCGCTTCATTACCTGCTATAAGTCTTTCTCTTTCTGTAAATGCCTTTGTAAGTTCTGTTATACCACCCTCTTCTAGTCCTTCCAGATTAGATATTGGAATAAATCTTCTTTGTTCTTCATAATTATGTTTAGTAGCTTTAAGGCCAGTAACCTTTTCAAAATATGGTATAAATTCTTTTTTAAGATATTTTGTGGCATTTAATTCCTCCCAACTATAATTTTTTAATATATTAACACCACTTTCGGCTTTAAAAAGATCAGGGTTTTTAAATTTTTTATTATTAAACTTTTTATACCTATCTTGGGATATTTCAAGTAGTTTTTGGTTTTTAGCCTCGATTTCTGCAATTTGTATGGCTCTTTTATCATAAGCAAAACCAGCCTTATTAGCTATATCATACTTTAAGGTTCCTATCTTATCATTTTGATTTTTTAATTGTTCAGCAAATTTGTTATTTACTTTAATTTGTTGTTTTCTTACTGCATCAGTGGCAGCATTCAATTTAGCCTCGTTTTCTTTTGTTGGTTTTAGTTGATATTCTTCTCGAGCTCTTCTTTGTCTATCTAAGAGTTTATTAAGAACTTCATCTTCATAAGCCTTGTATGTATCTGTCGTACCTATTCTATCTAGTACATCTGCTAGCTGTCCTGCAATCTTTAAAGACTCTTTTAATCCATCTATAGCATTATGAAAATTTATTTCGGCAGCCCTTGATGCTATATAATCTATAGCAGCACCAACTTGTAGTGATACTTTATCAAAAGAATCTGACAAAGAGCCACTACTTTTTAATATCTTATTAAAAGCCCCTAAAGCAGTAGTACCAGCAGCAATAGCAGGAACTAATTTTAATGCAGCTCCTGCCATACCATTAAATACTGAATTAACTCCTCTTCCTACACTTTCCGCCCTTACTCTAAATGCATTTATCTCTCTTTGACTTCTATTTATAGTAGAATCAAAGCTAGTAGCATCCATTATTAATCTCGTTATTAAATCTCCTACACTTGCCATCTCTATTTCTTAGTTTTATTTGTTAATCTACTCTTAGCTTTATTAACTAATCTATTATAATCTTCCTTACTAACTTCAATATTCTCAGGTTTTTCTTCCCAAGAAAATGTTATTACGTCAGTAGGTTTTATTTTCTTTGTTGATTGAGATTGGAATATAGAATAGGATAAGAATCTAGTCATTTCCCACTCCATCTTAAATCCTTCCCCTAAAGAACCTAAAATAATACTAATCTCGTATTCTTCCATTTCATCCAATACATATTTAGGATCTAAGTGGGCGGTTAGTACGAGATTAGTATAGATTTCTTTAGAGGTTAATCTTTTTTTGACTTACCACCTTTTTTATTCTTACCTTCTTCCTTCTCCTCTACTTCATTTTTATGAAACATACTTTTTTCCTCTGCAACTTTATTTAAAAAGTTTATAAACTTATTAAATAATTCTGGATCTTCATCAAAGACTGATATAAAACAATCTTGTTCTGGATCTTCTGTTATAAAAGGTAGATTAAACTCCTTATTATTTGCAAGTAGTATTGAATAAAAATAAGTATAGAGGTCAGCTTGTGTAGATAACTCTAAAGGTTTTTTAGCCAATTGTTCAAATAAAAGTTCTGATCTTAATGTATTTTTAAGAATATATTCCTTATCTCTGATATTAATTTTTTCCGTAATCATATTGAATTTAGTTTAAATGTTAAAGTAAAAAATAAATCCTCTTTATATCCCCTTTTCTGGGAAATATAAAGAGGAATAATATTAAGGATTTGGTGTAGTCACAGGATATGTAACTACATCCAACTCACCTGTACCTGTAAAGTTTACAGTGAATGTAGCAATTTCACCATTCTGAGCATTTGCAGAAATACTATTAATATATACTGTGCCCTTAAGTGCTGAAGTACCACTAGCAGTACTTGGATCCCAACCACCAGTAGGGGCTACAATACCATAAGCATCAGCAGTTTGTGCACCACCTGCATCAATAGTAAACTCTGCTGTAAGTGCAGTATCATTTTTCATATAACTAATAAGTTCTGCAAAAGTTACACCTTCAGCATCATTTGCAAAAAGGTTCTCACTTGAAGCAGTCCAAGATTTCTTCTTAGGAATACTACCTGACCAAGAACCAGAACTGTGGTCCTTAGAAGCATTTTCCAACATTTCAACAGAAATCTCAATAGTGTGGTTTGTTGCGAAGCCAATAGACTTCTTATTATCACCAGTACCAATAAACAACATCAGGTCTGATCCCTGAATAACTGGATTTGAACTAAATGCCATATTATTTTAAATTAATTATAAATTTTAAAGTTAGCGTTACTATTACGCAATCATCTGAAAAGGATTCTGATATACCTTCATAAAATACATCTACAATAAAATAATCTTCAGTTTCCTCTCTTAATCCTAGTAAACAATCTGATACAGACTGTACAATATCAATACAATCAGAATAAGTAGGAGCCTGACAAGAAAAACTATAGGTTTCTTGCTGTTGTATATGTATCCTATCTTTAGTTACTACAGTATCAATCCCTTCTCTGTTATAAAGTATTGAAGGGAATTGTTCAGAACCATCACTATCATTTATAACAAGAGGATATATACTATCTCCTACAAGATCTGTAACATTCTCGCTAAGAGATAATTTCTCTCTTATAAAGATAGGTAAGTTAAATAACATTTTCATCTTCTATTCCCTCTTAATACTTCATTTCTAAAAGTTTCCTGTACTTTACTAAAGGCTTGTTCCTCACATCTGGATAAAGAATTAGTAAAGAAGTTTGTTTTAGCTATTTTACCTCTGTCATACCCTCTTTTAGTGTGTCTATCTACAGTACCTTTTTCGTAGAATTTTAATCTAAAATCCTTCATAATATGTACCTTGACACCATTATCTAGGGTATTTTTCTGTGCAGAATATCTTATACCAGAAGCTATACTTTTTCCAGTCTTTTTAGACTTCTTAAAAGCAGTTTTTCCTACGGCCATTCTTAATCCTCTTCTAGCCTCCTTTACAGTAACTTTTGCTCCTTCAGTTAGAGACTTCTTTATAGCTTTTTTGTGATTTCTAGAACTTAATCTATTTAAATCTCTTATAAAGGCCCTTGAATCTACAGTAATACTTTCACTCATTTATTAACTCTGTTTTTAACGATATAAACTGAGACTTTTCAAAAGGAACTATTGATAGAATACGATATCTTTTATTATTATATTCTACAATATCACTCTCTATTATGTCGTTATAAAACTGTCTTATATTGAATGTAACTATATAATTTGTAAATATAATCCCATCCTCTGTTTGTCTGGTTCCCTCAGAATACTTAACTTCAGCCCTTATAGAATATATATCCAGATAGTCTGATACAGTTTCTCCAAATTTATTCTTTGATTTAACAGGCCTTTTTATAGTTATTCTGTGTTTTAATTCTCCAGCTCTCATTACTCTCCTCCTTCCTCATTATCTGGATTTGGTTCTTCCTCTTCAGCTTTCTTCTTTGCTTCAAGGTATTTCTTCCAAGCATATCTCTTGTACTCTTCACAAGGATAATAACACTTATATTGATCTAATAACCAATCTACAGATTGAGGCAGCTTATTTACGGATAAACTTGTATAAGATTCTCTGTTACTATAATAATTAGCAACTAATAGTAAAATAGCTTGGAGAAGAGGTGAGGGAAGATTACCCTCATTCTCTTCTGAAAGAATATCCAAACTAAAATCAATATGATTTTGAACAGCTAAATAAGCAGCTTCATATAAGTGAGTAATATAAAGATCATCCTCTGTAAAGTCTTCCTCTATATTCAAATGCTTTTTAACTAAGTTCAAATTAAAATCCATATATTATTGTATTATACAAGACCAAATGCAAATGCCTGTGGACGAAGAACACCCACTCCGAAGAATGCGTTGATGATAACTCTTACCTTACCAGCAACAGCCTGAGTAACTGTATCAATAGTAAGATCAAGACCACCCCACTGACCAATAACAAGATTAGTAAAGTCACCATAAATCAAGTTACCAGACTGTACAAACGGAGTACCAGAACCTACACCCTTACCTACATTAGTAGAGCTATAAACAGGAGTACCATCAATATCACCACCCTCAAGTACAAGCTTAGTAGCCTTCTGAGTCATCTTTCTCAAACCAGCCTTTGCCTTTGGAGATACAAGATAAGACATCTTACCAAAGATATTAGCATCCTCTACAGTAGCTTCCAAGTCACAGAGACCAGCATAAGTTGAGATAGCTGTAGGAGTCTGATTGTAGAAGAGTGAGAAGTGTGCAGGGTCATCTGACTCGTTACCAAGTACAGTTGCCTCCAACTTGTCATTAACTGCATTTACAATATCTCTCAAGATAGCAGCCTCACAATCAGCTGAATCCTGTGCAAGGAACTGCTTAGAAATATCAACATAAGCTGACAATCTCTTTGGCTGAATAGATACAGCAGAAATAGTACCTGCACCATCAGAAGCACTTGCAGTCTCAGCCAACCAACCTACATTAGCTCCACTCAAAATAGGATACTGAATATCACCTCTCAAACCAGTAAGGAACTTAGCACCAGCCTGAACCAATACATTCTTTGCGCGAAGTGGATCAAGGATATTCTGAATATCTGTAGCAACAACGTCGTTGTGATCTGTACCTACTGTAAATGCAGCTCTAGACTCTGTAGCAATCTGAATATCACCACTTGTAGCAAGACCAGCACTAGCATTAAGAGCCTTACCTCTACTAATAAAATCCTCCTCAGCATCACTAAAATTACGGTGAGAAGCTGCTTTTTCAATCATCTTAAGAAGAGATACCTTCTCTCTGCTCTCTCCTACAGTAACATTTCTTTCCTCTGCTTTCATTACGTTTACTTTCTTTGTGTTAAAATCTAATAGATTATCATAACTTTTCAACTGATCCTCAATAGAACGAATCTCCTCATCAATACCAGAAATTCTCTCCTTATTAGAATCAATTTCATTCAATTCATCCTGAGACAACATTCTCATCTCAGTCTTAGCACCCTCAACAATAGTCTTACATCTAGTCTTAAGTGCCTCTTTCTCTTTGTTTAGTTCAACTGTGTTCTTCATTTTACAAACTTTCAATTTCTTCTTGAATTCTGTTTAATTCTGGTTCTATAGTATTGAAGTAATTTAGTTCATCCATACATCTCTTTGAACAAGTAGTAGCTTCATAAGCAGGAGTATATACAGGAGATACGTCATATAGTTTATCAATCTTAACTATATAACGATATACCTTTCCACCTTTTCTTTCCCACTTGTCACCTTTACCATCTTTAGGAAGAGTGAAACAGAAAGAACTCGAATCAATAACACCATTCCTTACTTGTTCTAGACACTCTTCACCACTTGGAGTATGTGGAGCTTCAAATCTATAGAATAATCCTTTACTATCAAGAATTAGTTCAAGATTTCCCTTTCCTTTCTTAGATCTAGCTAGAATTTTATCATTATTATGATTCAATTTTACAAATATATCAGATCTTTTTATAGTATCTTCATCTATAGCAGATCTTTCTATAATCTCTGTAAATCCACCTAAATCTTCAGAAGGGGAGTTAAATACAAGAGCATAACCCTCAATTGTTCTCTTCTCCTCGTTCAGAGTCACTTCCTGACTCAGACTTCTCACTTCCTTCTCCATTACTTTCTATTGAATTTTGATTTATATCTGTAAATGGTATAATATGTTTATCACCTTCCTCACCGATATTAGGGAATCCAAGTTCTTCTCTAACTTCATTTATAGATAGAATACCACTAGAAACTAATTTAGTATAATATTCTGCTTGTGATTTCTTATCAGAACGTAATAAACTTTCTTCATTTAGGATAACTCTAATATTTTCTGCAATAACTAACTTTCTATTGATTTCATCCTCAAACATATTAATCCAAGGTAGAATACAGTTATTTAAGAAAGCTGTTTGTTCATTTTCTGGAGTAGAATAAGTAGCACCACCAGTTTCACCAATAAATACAGGAGGAATATTAAAGAATCTACATATATCTACAGCGTTATAATGTCTGGTTTCAAGCAACTGAGCATCAACGGAATTTAAAGATAGAGGAACAAAATCCATATCAGCAGGTAATACAGCAATACCACCTTTAGATCCTGGGCCATTTACTTCTTGCCAGTTCTTCTTAATTTCTAATTTCTGTCTCTCATTAATAGTTGATACTTTTGTCTTTAAATAACCAGTTAGATTACAACCATTTTCATAAAAATTCTTAGCTTGTTGATCTGCAGCAGCTGCAATAGAGATAGATCTTTTTGCATAATGATAGAGAGGAACACCGTTTACTCCATCTCTAGAATGCATTTTAAAGTGTAGAATATTAATAGGTTCTATAGCTCCAGATCCAATCTTTGGTGCCATATATACCAATTCACCAGTTTGCTCATTATATATTACAGAACAATCTCTTAAGTATTCTATTTCCATTACAGTTCCTGTTGGAGAGCGTCTTATATAACAGAAAGCATTTCCTTTTAATACAACATCTTCTACTAATCTAGAAAATAGATCTGTTTTTGATATAAGACCACCTTCAAAAGCTAATTTAATAGGATGATTTTGTACAGTACTAACTACACCTTTTCTTCCTATTCTCTCAACTTCTATAGGTAGTGAAGATATTGTTCTCTTTATAAGATTTAAACAAGAGAAAAATGCTGGGACTGATAGTGGATCACTAGTAATAGATCTTCTTATAAAAGAATAGTCTAATGCACAAGGAGGTCCACCAAGGTAGTAATTACTCTCGCTATTAGTATTTTCTTCTTTATTTCTCTTATTGAAAGAGAATAAATTTCCAAATAAATTCATTCTTAATTATATTACAAATATTTCTGATATTTCACCGATATTATCATCTAGATAACCTCCGAGTGATTGTAAGATAGAAATAACACCATCAACCTTTCTAGCAGAATCTCTATATTCCTTTTCTGGTTTAACATTTCCGTTATTATCTTCTTTTATACTTACATTTCCTATCATCCAAGCAGTAATTGGATTATTATCTAATCTAACTTTGCCATCAAATAGTAATCTTTCAAACTCTTTTGTAGGTCTATTAAAGTTTCCTATAGACTGAGAAAAAGGTTTACAAGGAAGTCCATCTATTTCTGTTAATTCTTTTGATAAAGTATCCGCATTCCACTTATCAAAGGAGATCTTCTTTATATAACCACCTTCATTTGGTCTTTCAAACTCTTTTATTCTATCTCTTACATATTCATAATCTACAGTTTCTCCAGGAGTTAAAGTTATATAGCCAAAACTTTCCCAATTAGAAAGTGTAGCTTTTAGTGGATGTGTATCTAGAGCTCCTTTTGGTAAATAGTAGAAGTTCTTAAAATAATATATATCGTTATAAACAGTAAAAATAGTAAGAGCAGTCATATCTCTAACTTTTGATAAGTCATAACCAATATATACTTCCTTATCGTAAAAGAACTCATTTTTTATACTTTCACTATATTTATCAACTATATCTGGAGAAATCCAAGAAACACCACCTTTTAGCCAACAGTTTAGATTCTTTGTTAAGAAGTGAGCTAATTCTGTTCCGCCTTGTTGTGTAGCAGAAGAGAAATCACTTCTCATATTTTCCATTCTAATAGAAACTCCTAGATTAGGACTAGCTTTATACCAATTCTTTTCATCTTCTGGTTTATCTCCTTTATCAATTTCCCACATACAACAGAAGAATCTATCATCACTGATTTGTCCATCCAATACTTGTCTAGAATAGAGTTCCAACGTATAGCAAGGTGAGGTCAGATCCACTCCAGCAGTTGAAATAATAAACATAAGAGGATTAGATCTCATAAGCTGACCTGTTTTAATAACATTATACAGATCACTATTCTTTGCAGCGTGGTATTCATCTATTATACCAACAGAAGGATTAAGACCATCAAGAGTTGCAGCATCAGAAGAAAGCACTTTTAACTTATTATCTTTTTGTTTAAATGTTATAAGTGATCTAAATGTATGCAGATTATTCTTTATAGGTTTAGGTAATTTATCAATAAACTTTTTAGTAGAGTCTTTTAGAAGTGTAGCTTGATCTTTACTATTAGCTCCACAAACTACTTCTTGTCCATTTTCACCCATTAATAGATGATATAAAGCTAAAGCAGAACATAAAGCAGTCTTTCCATTCTTTCTAGATATTAAAATATAAGCTCTTTGTATAACTCTATCATCAGTTCCTTTATAATAGAAACCATATATAGCATAAATAATAAACTTCTGCCAAGGTTCCAATTTAAAAGGCTGATTTTCAAATCTATCACCAGATAATTTTAGCTTTTGTATCAAAGTAACAGGTTCAATAGCCTTTTCTGGTCTAAATTCAATATCTTCTCTATTGAATAGATCAAGATATCTTTGACAAGCTTGTCTTTGATATAATCCAGAAGGTCTATCACCATTAATTACTTCCTCGGCATATCTTTTAAATTTACTTAAATCAGTATTCACTATTGTCTTCTGAAGTAGAGTTTAGGAAAGAATTAATCAAACTATCAGTATCTTCTTTTGCTTCCTCTGCTTCCAATTCTTTAACTTGTATCTCCTGCTTTCTCTGACTAGTTTTCAGTCTTTTATTGCCGAGGTTTGCCATATCTAGTCTTTCTTTACTAAGTGGAGTTAGTCCATATTCCTTTAAAATAGAGAAAATTCTATTCTCTTGTTCTTTTAGTGCTCCCAAAAGAGGGTTAACTGAGGTGTTTCCAGAAGAAGGATTCACTTGTGTTAAGCCAGCTGTCTTAAGTGAAGCTCTAATTTGTTCTCGTAGTTCCAAAGCATCTCTCAATAATTCCAGAGAAAGTTCCCATTCTGGCTTGACTTCTCCGTAATTATCTTCCAAAAACTTCCTAACTACCTTTATACAGTTACTAATTTTCATAAAATACGCCTTTTTGCTTACATTTTGTTAGTTTTAAGGCCAAAATAGTGTCATTTTGTAAATATAGGCCTAAAAATACCCTTTGCCTGTAAGAAAGGG